>Ga0181612_181948_pt1 | contig 11128 bp, 5 predicted proteins | sample HoacroProtozoa21_FD_119630 | JGI IMG/M metagenome (GOLD analysis project Ga0181612, IMG submission 119630) | Hoatzin crop microbial communities from Cojedes, Venezuel. Combined Assembly of Gp0051906, Gp0051904, Gp0051908 | reverse complement strand
TGAACAGTAATCTCAGCCTTGAAAAACTTCAGAGACATTATGGACAGAGGCAAAGTTCACTCAGAAACCATGAGTTTAGCTGTCTCAGGCACAGCCAAGGGTCACAGAAAGGTTGTAGGATTGCACAGAAAAATAATTAAGATTGTCACTCTGCACTAGCAATATTCAGACAGTAGTAAGTTTGAAAAATGGCCTTTTTGGAAATAAAGGCTACTGCTAGCATTATAAAAATGTAAAATTAATCAGTGCAGATCTTCCCTTCTCAGTTCTTCCAAGTTTCCAAGCTTCATCAAAACAGTTTATAGATAGTTCTTCAAGTGGATGACCAATTCACCTTTTCTGATGTTAAGATAAACACGGTTGTCTAAACTATCTTTAAAAACAGTTTAGTATGCCTATTGAAATGCATGAAGCTGAACCTTAATAACTAAAACCAATAAACTGCTTCTCCAATTTGTTGCTAAACATCATGTGATTCCCTACTAATTCTTCAGCAAAAAATCTTTATGTCTTTAATTCAGTTTCCTTCCTTGAAAAGCAAAGCTTTTTCCTAATTTATGAAAACTCAGCTTCATTATGTTGTTTACATTCTACCTTCACAGTTACAAACTTCTTACCAAAAATTGCGCTACTCTTCTTAGAGCATTTCTGATATCCTTTATAGAACTCCAGTGTTTGAGTGCAATAGGAAGGAATTTTTAAAGAATTAGTTGATGTATGAAATCTTGGTATATACTTCAGACTTTGTCTGTATGTTTTGTGTTTTCTGTATCCTTCAGAAGAAGAGTTATTGTGTAAAGAGAAAAGAATGCCTCATCCTAATTAAGCAGTTCAATAGTCCTTTGGTTACGTTGAAAAAGACACTTCAGAAGGATGTATTATGTCCAAATATGCCTTGTGACCCTTGAAGTATGTTTTCTAACAGATGGCAGTAAAATTTTGCATATAGGGGTGCTTTAAAATTTTTCAGGCAATTCAGTGTTACAGAAAAACATTTGTAATGTAGATAATATGATGTCTGTCCAAAAGGATGAGGCCAATTCAAGACAGCTTCAGTAAATGGGATTTGCCTCACACCTCCCAGTGTCTGGCTCTAGGGCAAGAGTTGGGACACTAGTGGATAAAATTATCATTACTTGTCCTGCATTTAGGTATCGTAACTACATCCATCACACATTATAATGGTGACTGTCTTAGTAGTATTTGATCAAACCTGTCAAAATCACGTTGTGTCAAGGAACATTTTGAAAGAGCTACTATACTCCTAGGGGTATTTTTTTCTGAAAAATGTTATGGTAATATTAATTTCAGAAGACGTCTCCATGTAGTTGTTTGCATTTCATCTAAGAATAATTTTGTTCAGCAAACCGCGTTTAGAAGACTGTAAAGATTTTTGACATGTGCTGGCATTAAATACATTTCATTTAGATACAGAATCCACTGATTTTGCAGTCATTATCCAAACATTATTTGTCCTTTGTCTGTCTGGATTTGTAAAGTAACTTAGAAAGTTCCTTTGAACAAAATGAGTGAAAATGGAAATTAGTTGCCATTTTTGAACTGGAAAATTCCCTGAATTAAGAGATATTTTCTCTGTAGTCTCACCATTGACTAAAGAGAAAACATTAAAATTAGCAATATTAGGAACTGAGCCATGAAATCTTAAGAATATTTCTTAGTTGCTCGCCCTGCTGGAAACATAGGGCAACAGAGCATTGAAGGAGACAGGTATACATTTTCACCGATGTCACAAGGTACAGTCCTTCTTAAAAATATGCCTATTGTGAGAAGATAAAAATAGTCTTTCTAGAAAATATGCATTAGTGACTGTGGCACATGCATTGCAGAGAATTGTGCATTTTGTAGAATCATACATACTGACTGCTGTGGGAGTGTTGCAAATGAATGGTTAGGTTGCTTAAAGAATAACTGTCAAAGGTACTTGCAAGAAATGATTTTACAAAGAATTTATAAAATGTGATTTCACAAAGTTCATTGGCAAGGTTCACTCTATTATTTATCAAATGAATATAATATAAAATCAAGGTAGGATTAAGATAAAATGATTTATACAGAGGTTGAAAGAAAAGACACAGGTGGTAAGGGAAACCCTCCAATTGAGTCACAAAGTTCGGAATGGACCCTCTTGCTTTCTAAACTTCTGAGAGGAGCCTAGGTATGGCTGGATCCAGACGTAGCCTCTGACCACAATGGTTTATTTCTAAAGGAGATGTCTAGCAGTAATTTAAGGTTTGTTCATAGTCAGAGAGAAAGTCACAGAAATTTATCAGTAATTAATAATTAGTTAAATTAGCATTTACAAAGTTATTAAAAAAATCACTACAATCACAATAATAGGATATTACGATTTAAATCGATTCACACATACCTGTGCACACAGAAAATATTCATAGATAAAGGTACTTGTTAAAATTCCCCTCTATTTCAGTGAAATACTCACTTCAAAGATTGAGCCTCAAGGAGCGAGGGATCCCTGTAGTTCAGCCAGGTTCTGTCAGTGACAGTAACTTCAAACTTCAGAGTTCTAAGTGCTTAAAGAGGCATCCCACTCAGAGGGAGATACTGGGCGTAGCCCACTGCAGTCCAGAAGAGCTCAAATGTCTTTTCTTGGTACTGCTGCTTATAGGGTCTCAAGATGATTGTCATTGGTCAGTAAATTTCCATCCTGGCCATAATCCGGGTTGGTAATTACTGGAATTCTCAGAAGTCCAGTAATGCTGGTACCGATCTACCTGAGTTACAGTCCAGGTAGGATACAGTCCAAGGCTATCAGGGTATGACAGATCATTCCTGCTCTCTTCCCCCACCTTGGCCAGGACACGGAGCTTCTGGTACAGTCAGCACTATTCCCCACCTTAGTCATGCAAGAGTTCCTGGTATGGTCAAGAGGTGCTTAACTGCCAAATTCATTGCACAAAGGCTAAGACTTGACAGGAATTCCTGAGATCGTAAAGCATTCCAGGGGGAGGGAGGAGGGGGTGGGGAGCTGTACCACCACAGAAGGGAAGTCATTCCGTAGCAGATCAGTACTGCCCAGTTCAAGGTGAAGAAAACAGCTGTTTTTCCTTAGGCAATGCAGCATCAGCATTTCTGAAGTGTATCTAGTACATAACCATACTCACGAAATACAGCTGAATTTTGAGTATTGCAGTTCTCATTGTGAACTTCTAAAATAATTTTACAAAGCAGTGCTACCCGGAGTTTGGAAATTTTAGAAAAGGAGACAGAACACTTCATAAAATTTTAACTGTTATATTTGGTTGTTTTAGGGAAGGAAGGAGAGTCAAGAAACAAGATATAATGAAATGCAGGATGGTAGCTAACATGGTCCTCTGAGGTCAGGGAGATGCATATTTATCAAGGTAGCAGAACTGATTCTGTCCTTTGGCTCCTCCCCTGTATTCTTGCCTTCCTAGCTGTAACTCACAGCTCTATGACTTCTGACCACCTCCTTCAGCTCCAAGAAGATGTGACAATCTATAGTGAACGTGTGTGATTTTTTTTCTCAATCTTACAGCCTGTCCAGACATGACATGGAGCTGAGGGAGTGGAGGCTACTGAGAAAGACATCTGTTATCAAGTTAGCATCCAGCTCTGGAAGCCTGTTTAAGTCACCTCCATCTCACATTAACTGCCTCAGGCACCTGATTGTTGGTTACCCTTAGCTGAGTCTATTGGTAGTTCTTGGGTGCGCTTCTCTTGTTTTACTTGTGGTTCTATTCTTAGTAAAATATTCATGACCAGCTTTTATTGTGGTAGAAAAATACATGCAAACACTGAAGGAAATGGATGACTGAAATGGTTAAAAGGATCTCTATAAGTCTTGTTTGGCTGTGGCTTTTCAAAAAATGCCCTGTTTATGGGTTTGTTCCAGAGATAAGTCTGAAACTTACTTTTTTGTTGCAACGTCTACATTAGAAAACGCATCCATGGTAACTGAGTCTCTTAAAAGCTTTTGATTTGTTTTCATTTTTCTTGTATATATTATGTAGCACTTTGCCTTATTCAGCCTGTTTTATACCTCCTTTCATTTATTTGCTCTAATGCAAATTTTGTCAGGCTGCTCTGTACTCAAAATAACTACGGAATATCTAACACAGTTTCCCAACATAGACAGATATCTGCAATGCAGATCAGAGGAAGGAAATTCTGCCTACATTTACTATATATATGCTATATATATGCTGATGTATGTTTATGTATTACTTACATGTCTACTTGCACAGAAAGTTTCTTTCACATTTTTTTATCTACATTTTTAAAAATGAAAACAGTGATTAATTAGGCACATGCTTACCACTAAAATCCCTGTTAGTAATTTCTGTTCTCACATATTAAATGAAGGGGAGCAGAAACAACACGTATCCTTCCATAAAGCCTACTCTTCAAGGGGAGACAGTCTTTCACAGCCTCCCCTCTTCACTAACTATTTTGGTGATAGCTATCTCTCTCTATAGATATCTGCTTTAGCTCTCATATGCAGTGGTAGTATATTCAAAATACTGTTATTCACTTGACTTACCATAGGGTTTCAAAGCTAAGGTGCCACACATTTATAGAAGTTCCTTGATTACAGCTATACAAAATGAATGGCACCAAGAAGTAATTAGGTTTCAGGGTGAATCAAGGTCTAAATCTGGTTTAGATTAAATTTCAATCGTTTTCATTAAAATAATGGTCTGAAAAAACCCCACATTTCACAAGCTGATATTTTTGTCACCACACTTTCTATTCTCTTACAGCAAATTAAGAAAGGAATAGTTCCTCCTGAAACATTTGAGCCACTCAAACAAGAGAAAGCAGCTTTTAGTCTGGACTGCACCCAAAGTAAAAGCTACAACACAGGGTCAGCAATCTTTCAAGGCTGCTGTGTCAGGCTGTGTTTCTTCATTCTCGTATTGCAGATTGAATGCAGTGGCAGCCTGAAGATGCTGCCTCGCAGAGGAAAAGGAGTTCAAGTACCTTTATTGCTGTAATTTGTCTCTGAGTGAGGCAGCAGTTCCCAGGATTTTTGCCGAGGTTGGACCTCAGTGGAAATCAGGAAAAATAACTGTTCTTCACACATGCCACTCTCCTGATATTATATGATGGACCTCCTGCTTGTCATTTAAAAATCTGCGTCAGATAAATCCCTCTATGCAGTCTTCAGCACCTACGCTGCCTGTCAGCAGCTTCTGCTATGTTGGCTGTTTGAAATCTTTCTCACCCTTATAGTCAAAGGCACTTAAATTGTGAACTTTGCATTAGTACCTCTCTCTTGTCATTGCCAACTTGTGATCTGTTGGTGCTATTATTACAACCTGGCTAGTAAAGAGAGGTTGTTGCATGAGAAGCAGAGACCATGAAATTCAAACTGTTATGGGGTAATGTGCTATGTTTCCTAGTCATTCATTTCTCCAGTAGCCCCATTCTGTTTCAAGTCCCTAAAGACCTCTCTTTTTTCCCTTGCACAAGGTTCCTTCCCATTTCTCCTTACATTTAATGGAAAAAAGGCTGAGTTTAGTTCAGAGCTGCAAGTATATTGATTAGGTATCAGTTTACTTCCTTCTGGAAGAAATACAGGCCAGAGTTACAACCACTTTTCTATTGCTAATGTCTCTCTACTCAGTTACCAATTTATACTGAATTGATAGTAATAGAATTCCCTTGACTACTTGCAGTTAAATTTAACTGAAATGACCAACAGGTTTTAAAGTTACCAGGAGACATTTACAAATATGCAGAAGATGAGACAGTACAGATGTCTACATCTCATTTCTTCAAGAAACTAGGCTGAAAACGCTCCATTAAAACAGTTTGATATCACAGACTATTTACTGACCTTCGCTCCAGACCCTATTCATGGGGTTGTCTGCTGAAAACCTTACTGAAAATAGTGGATTGGAGCAACAATGACATTTCAAATTTATAAACCCACATTGATTTATGAACTCACATCCCCAGTTGAGAAGCGTGCCTTTGCCCCTTATTTCTGACAACATTAAAACTCTCCAGAAAGAGATCAAAGGATCAAAATATTTTCTCTATAGTTTGAGAAATTTTTTTTTTTAATTTGCCAGCTAGGTTCATTTATGCTGTGTGCTTTATGAAGGTTAGCTGGCCAAAGCTCTCTTCAGATAAAACATATATGAAGTCAGAGAGCCGTATAAGGGGAAGTAGAGGACATGGTGAAAAATCTGTTCTTTTTCCAGATTTATGTACTTTTGATTCCTGAGGTCAGCATTGAATAGTCTGAGCGGACGTTGGTATAGGCCATATCTATATTAAGAAATTCAACAATCCCAGGTACTGTTCCCAAGTAAAAGAAATCAATTGTTTCTATGTTTTTGAGTTATCAAAATGGTCCATGGCATGACTGTGGTCTGTTCTGACTAGCACCTTTGCAAGAAATTCCTCAGATGTGGTTGGGGAATTAGCATAGGCCAGAACTAGTTAGGGACAGATGTGCTTAGTACGACCTGTTGTGATAGGGCACTGGATAATGGTTTTAAACTAAAAGAGAGTTGATTCAGACTCTACAAAAGGAAGAAATTTTTTATAATGAGGGTGGTGAAACGCTGGAATAGGTTACCCAGAGAGATGGCAGATGACCTACATTCCATGTCAGGTTGCGCGGGGCTCTGAGAAACCTGATTTAGTTGAACATGTCCCTGACCATTGCAGGGGGCTTGGACTAAATGACCTTTAAAAGACCCTCTCAGCCCAAACCATTCTGCGTTTCTAAGAGTCTATGTAAGTAACTAGTAAAACAGAAACAAAGTATTCTATCCACAAAGAAAAAAAATATAGAAACATTGTCATAGGTCTGGGTATGCATTCCAAGACTTGCCCAGTGGAGTAAAATAGAACAAACTTGAAATATGTAATTACTGAAGGATCCCAACACTGGAAAACTTGTTGGAAGAAGAAATCATTGACATGACTATGGTGTCTCAGTAAGATAAAATTTGTAAAATTAAAGTGACAATACTTATGAAGTTAAAATGGCAGTAGTTGTTTTGGAAAATTATTACTGACTTTTGGATAGGCCAGTATCACATCTTCCAACTTCTAATGGAAATCTTTGGAGTGAAGGATATTTGGTATAACCATATTATTTCTCCTCTGAAGAGAGTCGAATGATGATTTATGAAAGAGGGGGTGCAATGTAAGGCTGACGCCTGGGATTACACCTTTTAAGAGGTGTTACTCTTAGAAACAAAAGCCTTCAAAAAAAAAAGAGATCAATAGCAACAGACAATATGTCTGCAGCCATCCATTTCACTGAAAAAGAGAATTTAATAGTATAGATATGGGCTATTCTATCCCACATGATTTCATATTGTGCACGTATATCAATATTGATCTTGTCTAAATACACAAACAACAAGAAAATCAAGTTTTACTTGTTGAAATGTACTCATAAAACTCTAGCAGTCTTCAGAATTAGAGTCTTCAGAGATTATCAATCTCCTTGTTAACCTTCTGCGTGTATTATTCCATATAGAGCAACATGTGGAAATTACCAAAAAACTGTGGAAAAGTGGAATGTTGCATCCCAGTTGGTTATTAGAGCTGTGAATACCTGAAATCAAATGTTCCTTTACTTACTGTTATTCTGTAGCTATCTACGTGCAGATCAAGATGCTGTTTTGACACCTATGACTCCGTGGGCTCGTCAGATAGCTTTGTGATGAGCAGTCTGTTTCCAACCACCATTCTCCCCCAGTTCAGAACAGCAAAAAAAATCAGCTTTAAATAAACAGAAGGAAGAAGCAATTACGGTTTTACATGTCATCCTGTGTCTCTCTTCATTCAAAATAGCTTGAATCTGACTCCTTTCAGTGATACTGTAAATCTGCTGCATGTAAGAAAAAAGGGAGAAAAAGTAAGTGCATAAGGTTTTTAAAGGTTTAAAGATGTATTGATACCAATTTCAGAAACAAATTTTCAGTATAAGAGCAATATTAATATGCTCGATTGGTGCACAAATGATATATACCAGTGTTTTTCTAGATTCTGATAGATCTTTCTAGAGCAGTCCCTTTTAATAAAGAAAAAATACCTTCCTAGTACAGAAAGTCATACAGGCCTAGATATCATATTAAAAATAGAACATAAATGATACACTGGTCTTCCATAGTAGACCAGATATGTGCAAAGAGGTTAAAGGAAATCAGTAGCGTGTTACTGAAATCAAATAAAAGAAATTGAAGAGAATTAAGGGCTTTGAGTTGACAACTATGCCTAAACTGGCCTTTCTTAAGAGAGAAAACGGAGTTGTTCTGGCTTTGAAACTGAACATGCTGCTGTTGCTAACTCTGACTCAAAGAAATAAGAAGTTACAAAATGGAACATGTGTTGGCTTTTGAGTGACAGGTCAGTTAAACTGTAAATTGAGGATGTGAGGTTCAAGGAACCTAAAACCACTAATCATTAAATTTACTCTCCAGATTGCTTTCCTAAGGAAAACTAACTTACATATTCATATAGAACATGTGTTTGTCTGACAGATTTATCATACTATATTTTGAACCCAGTACCTAATCACAGTAGCAGAAAACAGGCATAAAAGTGTCCAAAAGATTATCCCTCTACAAGCTGATTGAAAATTGACATCAGAGTAAAAGAGAGACATCTTTGTAATGCTTCTGTGTGGGAAAGGCTAAATTGTGAGTTCATTTGTAATCCTCACTCATTTGACTGCTAGTACCTAGGCAACAATGATACTTTTATCAGGCCAGCCAATTGGAAAGTAGCTTTACATCAGGGATGCGAAGGAGTGGCACTTACTTGACCAGCCATGCAAAGAGGGATAAAGAGTAGAGAAAGAGCTGGGATATAGCACAGAAATTGCTGAATGTGTCGAAGGGACCAGAGTTTACAGTGGCATGTTTAGAGGTCACAGGAGGGGATGTCCCATACAGAGTGAGGAATAAAGACCAGTCTAATGACAATGACATTGTGCAGTGAGCAAACTTTAGTACTTAAAAATAAGTATGCAGGAAACAAAGCTTCATTAGACCTGCTGTTTAGGCAGCAGTTTGTGTTTGGTATTGTTTTGACAGGGCTTAATTTTATAACAAGTATAGGTGTGTGAAATCAGTTGGGTTGTTAGCCCTCATTGTAGCCATGTAGCACAGAAACCCACACTGAGAGCACCTTCCTCCCTTCTCACAGATCTGGGTGAGTTACTATTCTCACTCTTACACTGTGTGCTTGTAAGTACAACCAATACTGGAAGAAGTACATTGCAATTGCTTTATCCGACATTTATAGAAAAAATATATATATAGCCCCCCAAAAATGGACTGGCTGGATTAGGGTTGTCACTATAAACAACTGAAAGTCATCTCCCCTCATGGAGAGTACACGATGTTAAAATTATGACTTCCCACAAAATAGTGAATTTTTGTGTTAAATATGGCATATGCATGGTACACAAGATTGCAAGTTACTTCTTAAATGCTTCTGTGTTTATCAACACGATTATGAAATTTTAAACAAAGGATTTCAACAATTTCAATTATTCAAAGGATTTTCATCTGCTATTTACTAGTGCTTCCACATACTCTAACACTGCTTGTTGATGTCATGGGAGCTATATGCAAAGTCTCTAAGAAAACAGTTTTGCATTAATAATCATTAACTTTAGCCCTCATTTGGTTAATGGATTCTGTCCAGGTATCAGGAACCTATACCACATAACACCTTTCAGGGTAAGAGCCCAGTATTTCTGCCAGTGTAATGTACAATTACTCTTACAAAAAGTGATATAAATATGAAGTGTTAATAGATACAGATATGTACGGGTGAAGTCGAGAGATATCCTATTGAATAACAGGCTGAGCATTAGATTCCATCATCTTGCCTAGGCCCTGCACTGATTGAAGTCCTAAAATTAAACTGAAATCCTAAAATTAAATTACATTTTAAAACAAAATTGAAATCTCAGAAACTGATTAGTCATGCTCCACCCACGTATAAAGAAGTTATTACAAGTGACTCAAAACAGCCATACAAGCTTGCATAGATTTATTTTTCAGCTGGTACCATAAGATTTTGATTAATTTTTTGGGGGGGTGAATTAATTATTTTACCTGTGTCTAACTAAAAGGTTTATTTTTCTTAAAAAGAGAACAAAATTTCTCTTCCTACAGGACTATCTTAGGAGATTTAAACTCTGAATGTTTTTAGTGAAGATTGTAGTTCCTAGATGCTTTTACCCATTGCACAAAGATAGAAAACAAATAAATTAGTTTATAGCAGAAATAACTGCTAAATAATTAATAATTGTTTTCCTCCAGAGATACGTCTTTGTACGAACACTGACTGCAAGCCATTTAATTAGCTTTAAGTTGAAATGAAACATAACTTTGTGCCTATTAAATATTCATACATACCACTTATTTGTATTTGTTTATTTAATTACTTTAGAAAGGCATCTATTAATGGGGAAAATGGGAACCTCATCCAGTTTGAAAAATTATTTTACTACTGAGCATGCATCTTGTACGTGGGGACTTCTGTTGCCTAGTGGAATAGAATAAGTTGATTTTCCACAACAGGACTGGGGTGAGAGTAGGATGCAAGAAAAAAGGAAGAAGCAGAAGGGAAGTGTCACGAAAGTTTGCCTCAAATCCATGTCCTGAAAATTGACACAGACAGAGAAATGATATCCTGAAGCAGGAAAATAATTTTTCATTTTCTTTCCCAACCTTTATTTTCAGTGCAACAAAGACTCTGCTAAAATTTTATTCCTGCTTTTGTCTTATTCAAAAATTAAAGATACATTTAAACACAGAGTTTTGCAATGTATTCTAAATGATACTATTTCATCTCACTCAGCCAATCAGGCTAAGCAGGTTGTCATAGTTTAGCCTGCCTGGACTGCAGGTGCTCACTAAAACCCCCAGTCACTCCCTATCTTCAGCTGGACAGGGGAGTAAAAAAAAATGACAAAAGGCTCATGATTCAAGATAAGCAAAGGGAGAGATCATGCACCAATTTCCATTACAGACAAAACAGATTGGACTTGGGGTGCATTAAGAACAGTGTGGCCAGCAGGTTGAGGAAGGTTCTCCTACTCATCTACTCTGCCCTAGTGAGGCCCCATCTGGAGTACTGC
>Ga0181612_141840_pt1 | contig 11128 bp, 7 predicted proteins | sample HoacroProtozoa21_FD_119630 | JGI IMG/M metagenome (GOLD analysis project Ga0181612, IMG submission 119630) | Hoatzin crop microbial communities from Cojedes, Venezuel. Combined Assembly of Gp0051906, Gp0051904, Gp0051908 | reverse complement strand
TAAACCTGATTGCAATGTATGTAACTCCAACATTGGGGTAAGAGTTCCAGTCAGCATTTTGCAACAGATACAGCACGGAAAGCTCCATAAAAAGACAAAAGTGATGAACCTCAGCCAGACAGCTACAACCGACTCCTGCTCAGGAAGCTGGGTTTTGCTGGGAATACGTAATGCACTTGGAAGAGGAGAATAAAGTACATATGTGAATGTGCACTGGAAGACTGTTGGGGTGGGGAAATTGAGAGGAGGCAGGGTGCAGAGTGGCTTAAAAAGACAGAAGAAAGTAGCCCTAGGGAGAGATTGTTGGGATTGGAAAGAAGGAGTGCAAAAAGAGGAGGTGGGAAAGAAACTGGAGGAAGATGAAGTGGCTGGCAATGTCAGCAAGTGCAAGCAGCCTGCCAGTGGTGTATTCTTCCTTTTAAAGTGCGCCAAGATCTAGGCGAGATGACAGGGAAAAGGGGAACTGTCTGAACTCCCAGAAATGCTGAGATACATTGCTCCTGCATCAGGAAGAGACCTGATTGCAATGAAAGGGAAAGAATGGCTAAAACTTTTTCTAGATTCTGTCAAAATACTCCCCTGATCTTTTTTAAAATACAGGAAATTTACTGTCAAAAACCCAAAGCAAAGCAGAAAGAAATGCAGATTCAAGCTCGCCTGCTGATAGCGTGTGCAGTTCTGGAGCACCAGGCTCAGTAAAACCTACTGCAGCGAGCTCACCTGGTGAGCATGCCAGTAATTCCCAGGGACTGGGACTTTCCAGGGGGTCACAGGTAAGGTTCTGTTGGTATATGCCAGGACTCCTCATTTTCCATTTTTTCAGAGGTTTGAGTTTTGCTGAGCAAGGCATTTTGGAAAGGCATGAGAAACCACTGGGCAATTTTAACTCTGTGTTAACAAAGATATTTTGGTCATTGAATTAGGTTAAAGAGGATTTGCTTAACTGTGTCAGAGTGCGTGTTGGAGAGGAGTTGCAGAGGGGAAACTATGCGTTTCTGAGGGAAACTGTCTTGGGCTGAAGCACTCTGCGGAACACTAGAGATTGAACTGTGGGATAAAGATAATACACAGAAGAGTTCAGGGTGGGTGAGTGCAGCTGTAGGTTTTTGTATCTGTCCATCCATCCTTCCATTCCTTTTTCTAGAGGAGGAGAAATCCATGGGTAGAGAGGATCACGGCACTGTCTGAGTTTTATACATAGAATGCTTAGATATTCACTATGAATTCAGGATAGCTGCATATTTACTGAACAGGATACTTACAGATATTATATCTCCCAGATCCCCATAAGCCACACATAAGTATGTCATCTGATTCTTTAGAGACGCATGAAGAATCATTGGCTAAACATATCTGCAACCTGGTTAGTGGTTTTGTTAAAATGGCTTAGTTGTCAGGGCATTGTCCTCTAATACAAAAAGTCCAGCAATATCTTTTCAAACAGAATCCTTTTTTTTTAGTTTCAGAGTGTCTTCTGGGTTACAAAAAAACACAAAGAGCTGTTTTCATTATGCTGATCTGGTTCTACTTTATGAAGTTCCTTTAGCTGCTGAGCTATGTACTGACTTGACTGGAGCTCCTTCACCCTTTGCCACTTTTTTACATTCACTGTTCTGCTGTTCAGAGACAGCTTTCAGTTACAGACAAGTTGGGGTACCTTGTCTTTGACAGGCTTATCCTGAACTTCATGGAAATTTTAGTCTCATGGTATTTAAAGGGTTCTTGTTTGTCTCGTGGGGCATATTTTTCAAAGGAAAACAGGGTCTAGCATCTAGGTGAGATCAAAAGATGTCTCAGAGAGGTGATGGCATTGTCAGTAGACTGTCGAAAGGGATGACCTGACTACAGCAGAAATTTCTTTCTAAATCCATGATGTAGTGATTAGGTTGATGCTCTGAGGCATGGAGAGGCATGAGGCATACATCTGATTTTGAGAAAACACTTAATAATGTGTTCTAGCTACCCATAAAGTATCTAATCCTGCAAAACTCTTCCACTTGATAATCTATGTGGCATGACTTTCACAGATGCAAGCACGTTTATTTGGGGAAATAAAGAATACACTTAAACTGCATTGAACTTTATTTCTTATTTCATTTCATTGCATAACCCCTTCAATCTATAAAAGCATACAATTAATTATCTAAATGGAGTATTATTTGTTTGATTTATTTTTGAAGTTCATTTAATCATGCTTCTAGGCACAACAGCCTGCTTCTCAAAAACAGAAAAATTCAGTCTTGCTGCTGTGCCTTAACCAAGCTAGAGATGGAAGTTACAGAAATGAGCTCTTCAGCTATAGAGTCACAGGAACTGAAAAGTACTCGTGTGTAAAATCGTGTCACAAAATTTCTCACATCTGGACATATGGAAATAAAAATAAAGCAACATTTACAGCAATATACACACCAAATAAATCAGAACATGAACTAGAACTGGAACTTGACTTACTACAGAAAGTACATACTCTGTGTCTGTATATATTTATAGTTACACACATAGAATATATATTTAGCAAAATTGTGTCTTACCAGAAGAAAGTGCTGACAGTCATCTCAACTTGAGATGTCTATTAAAAACTCAGAGAGAAAGAAAGAAAGCACTGTTCTGACAAAGTACTGAGCATAAAATTTCTAAACTCCTTTTGCCATGCTGTCCCTGAGGTTAAGATCCTGGGATTACAGGTATTTATAGAGTGTTGGTTTACTATCATGAAAAATGTTACTCTTCTCTGTGTGAATCAGAGTATTTTTCACTTACACCGGCCACATGTACAGACAATTAGCCAAAAATAAATAAATAAAAAAAAAGAGTTTGGGAACTTTACCTCCACCCAGTTCTCATCAAATCTTGACATACCGTTTTTGTTTTTTCCTGCAGACTGTTAAGCAGAGACGAGTGTACTGTCTTTGCAGTTCCTGCCTATGACCCTGTACTGCCTCTGTCCTATTTCTTTTCCTCAGTAGGAAAAACTCCTAATACTTTTCAGCACTGGTACAGCTCCACTGGCTGCAGTGGTAATGGAATCTGAAACCCAAGCAGGAGAAGAGTTGTGTTACACAACACTGCACACCATGCGTGCTACCAGACTTGCACCGGGGCGGAAACATGGAGCCGTATTTTTCCTGGGACTTGTCTCTCCCAGAAAATGACATTATGCTAGGACACATGAAGAAATAAGGCATCAAATACTGTTTGGAGCTTGATTACAGAAAAGGTGGCTAGGATGCACCCTTTTTTGATGTCAGCTGCGTGAAAGCTGGGTGTCTAACTTCATCCAGTCATCTGGGCTTTTTCTGCAATTAATAGAGAGATGCCTCACAGGGAGAGCTACCTTATCCACTTCTGGATAGGCTGAACAGCATTTCCAGAGAGACTCTCCTGCCCAAGCAACCAGTTTAACTGAGACTTCCGACAGTTTGCTGTGAAATCTTGAAGAGCTGCTCGCAGCAGCTCAGCTCAGTCAGGCGTGGAGAGGAGCCTCCACAGACCATCAAAGCTTCTCAGCTCTGACCTCACCCAGGTGAGAACCAGGCTCCAGTCCCCATTTGGATTTGTGCAGCTGTAAACTGCTCTGTGTTGGTCATTTCCCTGAAGCACATTTAAATAACTGGAAATGGTATTCAGCAGTTTTAAATATCTGTAAATTTTCAGACTGATAACATCTATCATACACACAAGATATAACACCTACTTATCCCGAAATCTAACTTTTTACAGTTACACCACTGAAATCTAAAGTTAGCTCTATGCATGCAAAAAGGCTAAACAGTCATTTTGCAAATATACCTGATCTCCCTGCACCCTTTGCAAACACACAAGTTATTTTCCAGAGGCTGTCATATTCACTAATCAGTTAAATTTCAAGCTACTTCTTTCAGCAAATGTTAGTTAACATGTTCACACAGAACAGCATAATTTTTCCCCAAAATTTGGAGCCTGCCATTGGAAAGGGCAACAATTTTTCCCCTGTTTATAAGGGACACTTCTGAAAATTTGGGGTCAAGCAGATTTGTTACTATAATCAAAGCTGAAACAGGCGCTTTTCACAGCTTTACTGAGCAGAATGTGGCTTGCTACTAGCAAAGGATTTTATGAGTGAAATTAGGATCTCACAAAATGTGCCTTTATGCAGTCCACAAAGGAAAAAGTCCAAACTAAGATATTCCTTTGATATTAAACACACCTAAAGCCTTATGCTGCTTGCTGCATGCCCTGGAGACCATAGAGAAGATAAAAATCAACAGCTGGAAGGCACCCTGCCTTCCTGCAAGGCTCTACATCCTACATAAGCATGGCCAAGAAAAGGACTAACATGATTTTTAATAAAATCCCTAGAAAACATGGAAGATATTGTTGGAAGGTAATTCTGCTGTTTGCAGTAGTTGTTTATGCTCCCTGTCTCCCCCTCCTTGAAGAATGAAGAATACAGGTGCAGAAGAAGTGTTGGCTGAACTGTGGTACCTCCAGAAGCTGTGGGGTCATTTCAGAATGAGGAATAAAGGTTTAAATATTCAGGAGAAAATGTTAGTGGGATGGCCAGGAATCAGCACCGAGGCTTCTCAGGTTGGACATTCTTTTACCCTGAGATCTGTTCTTGGAGCTCCGAGATGCAGACTGGCCCATGTCTTTGCACAGCAAAACCACCCTAAAGCTTTACCACTGAAGTATTTCAACGTTCTCCCCAAAGATGGAAGATCAAACTGTATAGCCATCTATCCAGTAAGTTGGCAACCAGTGTGAGCACAAGTTCTCCTAAAGTGATTCAGACAGATTATATTGACACAGCCCTACTGACTACTGGACCTGAAGACGACATTTTTCTTAACTGTAGAAATCAGGTTGAAAATTAATTTAGTTCCCTTCTTTTATTATCTTCTAATTCAGACACTTACTCTGACAGACCAGTGAAAAATCCTATTTTGCATTTTGATGTCACCCTGATTGCTTGTTGGGGATCAAGACTAATGTTCTAGAGGGACCATGGGCAGACACCACAGCCTAAATGAACCAGGAACCTCAGAACAAATGCCTCTGGGAAGGAAATGAATGAAACCACCAGTCAGAGAATCAGTTTGTATTTTCCAAGAGACAAAAAGAAAGATGTATTTTCCAAGAGACAAAAAGAAGGATGATCTCATACGCAGGAAACTAAAAAGACAAGCTCATGGTATTCTGAGGTAAAAACCATGAAAGGAGAAGTCTATCTTTTAGCACAAGCATCTTAGTGAAGAAATCCAAGTCAGAGGAGCTATTCTCTCCTCCCAATCTCTTTAAATGACAAAATCACAAGTCAAATTCTGAAGGAGAGTACACCTGTGCTGTCATAAACTTGTAAGTAGGTGCAGAGAATTTCCTGCTTTGCTCTTGGAAACCCCATCATTTGTCATCTAAAGAGCACACTGGAGGCTTATTTCCCTTCCCTCTAGTCTTATGTGGGATTTGGTTGAGGTATGTACAAAATTTTCCAGAACTTTACACCAGAAGTCTTTGACCAAGTTCCAGCTGACTCCATTTAAAATGCTTCCCCTCCTGTATCTGTCTGGAGTTTGCTGAGGTTTTTCCCTGCCTGTTTCCAGAGTTTCTGGAGAATGCCTGGTTATGGCTTGTCATGTGGCAGAGACTGGCATGGAGTCATCTGCCGGAGGAGGTATCAACCATTTTTCGAGCTGCAGAGACTGTCATTTTTAAATGGGATTTTTTTCCAAAATCACTGCAGATTTTCATTGGAACATTTTTTTTTTTTTCCATACTGGATGATTGCAATAGAAATATAATGTTCCCACACATGCTCAAATAAAATCATCTGCCTTTTACCTCCTCCAGAGCCTTCACGAAATGACACATCTTATGGGAAGAACATGAAAGAATATTTTGGCGTTTATTCTTGTCATGAATTCAGTTGTTGTATGAAAAGAGCTGAGAGTTAACACCTCTGCTGAGCTGTCAAAAAAAACCCCCAACAACCCCCACTGCAAAAACTCAACCAAGAAACCATTGTCTGTTGTCCAAAATGCAGCCCTGGCAGCCACGTGCCCCTGCCAGTCACTGTTCATGGGTTGCCTTTTTTTCTGAAAGATATGTACAGTGCCTCTGTTCTTTAGCATTTGTCACAAAAGTTTAACATGGTTACAAGGATGCTAGAAAATCCTCTCCTCCTCTGGTCTCTGTCTCCATATCACTATTACAGAAATTCAACTGAACACCAATCTTTTTAACTGAAACGCAAGACAAATAGTAATGATAAATCTAAACCAACCCCAAAACATCAGAAAATGAATAAACAAAAACCCACTACCACATCCATAGTTGTTACCTCAAAAGGCAACAGTGGTAAAAGGGGATTTAATTACCACTATTGATATTAGAGGCAACCCGCTCAAACACTATTTCAGCTGAATGCAGCTATGGAAGAGAAAAAAGAGGGAATGATATAGTAAAGGAGATGTTAAATAATACACATTAAACAAATGCTGTAACTAGCTTCACACAGAGACATGCAGTCTGACAAGAGGGCCCATTTAATGTAGGAAAAAAAAATAAAAAGATCTGCTGCATTTTTTTTTCCAGTTTATTTTTCCTTTTTTCCCTCTCTGCACTAACAGTGTTTAAGAGGCCAAAGATATTCAAAGTGAAATGTCACCATTCTTACAAGCTTAAATAAACTATTTATTAGAGGTAGACTAAGTACTCTGGAGAAATGTATTTGCCCTGGCAATAATATTTATAAATGACCTATGAAATATTATGACATTGTACCAGTAGCATTGCAGTTTGCTGGTGAGGATTTAGTTCCAATCAGCAAGTGCACTTAGAGGGGGGAACTATTTCTGCGCAGGGCCAGCGAAGCATGCAGGCAACACTTGGGAGAAGCTGAAAAGGCCATAAGTACAGTCTTTTCTTTGACACTGGCAGTAAATAAACATAGAAGCAATAAATAAATAAATCATTCAGCTCAAAAAGAAATGCAGTCATTTTACGGTCCCCATCAATTAAATCTCTGCTGCTCGTAACGGAGAGGTCTGAACGCAGCAGGGCTGGGACGGGGAGCTGAGCTCCTCAGCCACAGGACGGCGAAGGCTGCGAGCCTACCGGAGGGGGAACACAGGTACCTATTGAACATAGGGAGGCATGGGCTGCTCTGTGCATTTCTTCTTTTTGACCAATGTACCGATGCAGGAATGACAACAGAAACCCAGCAATTAGGTATTCCAAACAGAACTGCTATTTTAAGAACAAGAAACTTCATTAATGGTTTGGGGCTGGAGGGTGGGGAGGGTTTAGAAGTAAAACGCATGTGTGCAGACAAATGTGTAAAGTTCAGATTATTTAAAAGCTAATAAATACTACACTTCAACACTTCTCCCAAATGACATGGAAGCCAAAATCTATTTTGCTGTTAACTGTAAAGCTGTTTTAAAACACAGCTCATGTTGGTGATGAGATTTTTGTCCTCCACCACAGGACAGATAAAAACTCAGCTAAAAAAAAAAAAAAAGAAATGAAAAATATCGGAAACCAGCTTATAGCTTCATCCTTATTCCCACTCAAGAAAGAGTTAAAAGTAGTAACTGGCACAAACACAAATATCTCTTTGGGATTTAAACATAGAAACCGTCATTTGTAAGATCAACAGATGTCACATAGACCATCTATTTCCAAACATCAACTCACCGAAACGACAAATATAAGGTCACTCCTTTTACGCGTCGTTTGATTTACATATAATTTATTATTTCATTTCCTATAGCGCCCTACTCTGCATTACATTATCTCCCCATAAAATCTACATTACTTTGTATAAATGCTATCGCACAGTACCAGCCTAGCAATTATTGTGAATGCTTACGTGTTCGTTCCAAGCTTTCACTGCAGGTATCTCGTGCACCTAAGCCATGCAGATTGACATTCTTAGTTTTCAGATGAATAGTAACTTTTAAAAAGACAGTCAGTAAAATTCTACTTAGAATGCTTTATGAGAGCAAGATGGTTGAATATGGAGAAGAGAAAAAAAAAGAAAAGAATTTGAATGGCAGTTGCATGATGTGTAAAAACTTTCTTTTTAAAATACCAAGTCTGGTATGTGTACAGTCCCCAATAATATATACCTAAAAGTTAATATCTAAAGAAAGCTGGACAAGAAAGAAAGTACCTGTAAAGTGGATGCTAAATTCTATTCTTTCCCTCTAATATCACGTTTGCTTTATTCCAGCTCCATTGCGATAACGTTGCAGAGGCATAAGTCTGACACATGATACAAAAAGCCTACAGACCTCAGCCCCTTCGGCACTTCTATCGTAGGCTGCAGTGCGGCAAACTTTAAATACCATGTTTCTAACTTTGCTTTATGCTTCATTTTTGACCTGGATTTTTTTTTTTTTTAATACTGACCCCTAGCTCTTTGTGCACAAAATCTGAACATTCAAAAACTAGAAAGCCCTGCTGAGATGTGGTTAGAGGCAGGTCCCAACACTGTGCAGCTCGCGGGGTGTGTCATGATTTTCATCTTGACAAGTACGTCAAGCCTGAGCTCCTGGAGGGAGTGGTCCTGGGCACAAACCTCTACTGACTTGGCCCAGGTTTCCTGTTTATAACCGAATAAGGTGTCTTTCGCCTAGTTTGCAAAACAAGCACAGAACTACCCACTGCTGATCTTCAGCGTGCACGTCCCAGTCACGCTTCTGACACTGCACAACTATCTGCCCCTCTGTGGCTATTTGTCGGTGCCACGGGACTGTAAGGACGTGGGTACAGAAGAATTTTTCTTCTCCCAGAAATAATGACCAGTGAACATTCAGAAAGCAAAGCAAAATACCAGACTACAGTGGCTTAGGCAGCAAAAGAGACATTCCAAATCATGGGACTGCCTACAACACTTCACTGGGAATCTTCTTATTTGACTCCTTGCCTTTAAGCACTTGTGCTAAACCCCTGAGAGCATTCAGGATTTTCTCTGTGTAAGGTCTAGGCGCCGTCACGCAACCACAAATCAGACTAAGGGACAACCCTCTGAGCTGGGCTTGGAGGGAAGCCCCAGCTGAGGAGATGTGCAAGGAACTGGAAAACTATTCTGTGCCATGTACCTGCAGCCCCAGAACGGAAGGCTTTGCAGCAAAGCTGTCATCTGCCCCCACTCAGCACTCCTGGACGCTGGCCATGGGAAGACGCCAGCTGTGTGCTTTTGAACACCAGCATCATCCATATTTCAGCGCTGCCGTTGGCGAGTGCTGGCTACCTGCAGGTGCCTCCTGGAAGACAAGACCTGTGTGCCAAGCTACGTGCTGGGGACCAAACGGGGAGCAGATAGGACATGGAGGGGGGAAGTGCTGCCCGGTATGGCCCCATTCAGCAGCATACCCACACTCGCAGCGCAGGACTACGGTCTTTCTCCTGCTGCTAGATGTCAAATACAGATGTCTGTGGTCAGTGATTTAGAGATCAGACTGGCAGGTCAAATCCGGTACCTGGAGCTTGGCAGAGGCCTCAACACACACCCATAAATGGGCCGGCCAGGCCAGGCTAGAGGGCAACATGAAGAGAGGTTTCAAGCGTCCCGCTCAACACGTGTGAGACTTGAGAGGTCTCTCCCTAGCCCAGACCAAGTGACAGTCAACAAAAGAGCAAAGATCTATTTGCTCTGGAAAAAAACATGCTTTGTTTTTTGGCTAAATACATTTCAACAGATCAACAGTAATCCCTCCGAACTTATCTTCAAGAGATAAAGTTGTGCCCCTCAGTTTCCTCCCTTTCTTCTTACCCTCTCCTCCTTCCCCCTTTAATCTTCTCTTGCAGCCTAGCGTCTCTCTCGTCTTTGTGCTGGGGCTATGTGCAGCTAGGAGGTGCATGTACGCTGCTACAACGAAGAAATGAAAAAAAAATCATAAATGTAGGCTGACATATTAAAAGGTGAAATACAAGATATATTTTGTTCATTGCTGAATCCAACTTGGTCCACTCTGCCTGCTTATTCTAGTTAAATGCACATGTCAACATATAAAAAGCTATTTCAGACTGCAGCATTTTGTTACCCGAGCCAAGTCAAATGAACACAGGAATAGCAACAGTACACACGCCAAGGAAAATGAACTTTTTTTTCCTCCTACTGTGACATTTTTGGAGGCAGCCAATTATACATTAAAAAAATCATGAATGAGCAGTGTAATTTTGGAGCCATAACTTAAAGTGAAGTATTCCTTTAAATATGAAATTAATATAATCATGACATTTTAACAGTTTTTCATGGTTCTGCATTCTTCGGTGAGGACTCATGCTAAGTAAATCTATACGCTATATAAAAAGACCACAATAATCTTTTCCCACTAGTAAAATTGCTACTCTTATGAGTGTTACATATATAGGAGTTTTTACATACATAAACAGAATGTGGTCACTTGTGGGATCTATAGATTACATTGGGGGCATATAACGGGAGTAATGCGTGCGCCAAATTTGTTGGCATGTTTTACGGTGTCTAGATTTTTCTGTCCTGTGCTATTTTGTACATTTCCTGCCCTGACATAAATGACCTCATTAACAAGAAATTCTAATAACTATTCATTGGGGTTTTTTTATTTCAAAATCTGACCTTTGCTGGCTACGGCTTATTTCTATTTTGTGACCGCCCTCTGTATGTATAGCCTTGGAGGAGAAGGAGAGAGAGGGAGAATAAAAAGGAAAGGAAACAAAATTCTGCTCACACAAGGGAGTTCTATGCTGAATGACATAACAGTTACTCCCATCAGCCTGAGCTACGGTCAGCCTGCCCAGCCATCTAGCAAAATTAAGTAAATGCAGAAAGGATATTCTGGGGATTGAAAATTACCTTCCAAATGCAAGCAGTTTATTTTTGCCTTCCAAGCCAAAGAAGGAAATCACACAGCAGCATATGGAGTGCCCTGTTCCCTGCGTATTAAGGTTGTGTTAGCTTTATAGCAGTTCTTGTCACCATTCAGTATCTTACCCCCCAAGCAGCTGTGTTTTACCACAGGATCAGAAGTCTATTTTTTGCAGTCCCAACTCAGGGTAAAACTTCATTGGGACTCTAGGATCTGACTCATTTGCAGTGATCCCTACAGTAACAGTTACCCTCTAGCTGGAGCGGGAAATAAATGTTGCTCTCAAAATTGGG
>Ga0181612_124339_pt1 | contig 11128 bp, 3 predicted proteins | sample HoacroProtozoa21_FD_119630 | JGI IMG/M metagenome (GOLD analysis project Ga0181612, IMG submission 119630) | Hoatzin crop microbial communities from Cojedes, Venezuel. Combined Assembly of Gp0051906, Gp0051904, Gp0051908 | reverse complement strand
CCGGATTCAGATTATGCTAGGGTGTTCAAGTCCAAAAGATTTGTCCTTTCTGACATTAACTTAAGAAGCATATAAAAACTCTACTTGCTATGACAGGGTGCATCAGACTAAGGAGAAAGCTCTAGTTGTTACACAAAAGAATCCCATGAACATAAAAACTCCACAAGTGACCCAGAGATATCCTGCTCCTTGTGAAAGCTCACCATGTCAGATTTTAAAAACTTCAGAATTCTTTAAATTTAATTTCCCAAGCCAATAATGGAAATATTAAGACTCAATACATTTTTACATCAGTAACCCTATTAATGTCATTGGTATTACTAATTGATATTAGTTTTGCTAACAGATTAGTCTTTTAGCTGCCAGTTTATTAAGTAATAGTAAAATGTCAGGAAATTCAAAATGCTTCAGGAAAAACACAGGAAAGTATGAAGACTAGTAGTGATCTGTAGGAATCCAGGTGACTCATATTATTGGATGTATCATTGATAAACATTACTCAAAACCTGCTGGTCATTCCTCTGTTTAAAACTGTACAAGAATCACAATGTTGTTAGCCATCTCTACAGACAACTTCTTAAACTAAATGTATTACAGACTCCACAATTTCTTTTTACCTTTCATTTTATAATTTCAAACTGAAATTGGGTTTCCCATAAAAAACATTTATAAAAGTATGCAAGCTACTTAAATTTCTTAACACTATTTTATTATTTGTTGACTCAAACATTAGAATTCATTTCATTGCAACTGAAACAAAGCAGGTTTCTAACTTAAGGATTTGATCTTAAAATGGACAAAATTTAAGAAATGAACTGATTTTTTGGAGATAATTGATGTGAAGGGTCCAGGACTGGATATGAACTACCTAGTACTTCTATCCACAGTTGGGGGCAGGGGAAGGGGGAGAAAGAACTGAAGGAAAAGTTCTGCATTTTCATGAGTCCTCTAAATTAAGAAGTACATGCCTAGATGACAAAATACAACACGGGTTTATCAAAGGCTAGTAGAAATTGAAACAAGATTTTTTACATTAAGAAAATCTGGATTTACAAAGCACCTTACATACCAGACCACTGGAAACGATGAAGACTACAGTGGAGAAAGAACTGGCTGATCAGATGGGACCACAGTCTATACTGAACGGGGAACTCTTTGGCTGGGGCTGTTTTCTATCACAGCTACTCAACAGCTGGTTTGGGGCTCATCATCTTTGTTATTTTCTCAAAAGCATGCAACTGCTAATTGTATCTGTTAATATAAAGTTAGAAGCTTTGCAAATACAAAAGCCTTACTGTAAATGCAGAACGACTCTAGGGAAACCCAAAGGAGATGACACATAGCTAAGCAAGGTGCTCATAAACACAACGGTACGCTCTTCAGAACTAAGTTGGAATCAGACCAACCATGAGAAAGATCTGAGAAGAGCACTATCACAGAATTATTTAAACCACCTAAAAATGAGGTAAGTAGCTGTTGAAAAGGCAACTGTCATTCTAAGCTGTACCTTCCCCTGAAAACGGAAATATATGACAATTAAGACATCATCTAGAATACAGTGTTCCAGCCTGATCAAATTAACTCCTCTAGATTTTGCTTCTAATTTAGAAATGCTAATTTTGAATCTGCCAGATCATTCAACTTCACCCAGTACATCTTGGGTCATGCCAAAACACACTGAATAGTCTGGTTTCAAGAAAGATTACTCAAACTGCAGCAGGTGCAATGAAGGACCATTAGGATGATCAAGAGAACACAGAATCTATTTTGCAAGATTGAGACAGACTGGCATATTTAGACTACCAAAATAAAAAAGGATATAAGTGTTTTCTATATACACATGAGAAGGGTAAATACTACAAGAAGAAAAGTTCATTAAACTAGAGAACAGTACTGGCACAAGGAGAATGTGTGTCCATTAGCTAGGAACAGACTTAAGAGTGAAAATGAGAAATTTTCTGGCCATGAGAAAAATGAAGAAATATCTTCTTGAAATAACCTTCTACAAGTGTAGCAACAGCACAGACAGCTCTACATGTTTATGAACTACAGTTTATGATGCAGTTGGCAACCATGACAGGACTGGATCTGATCTGAAGGAAACTGTTTCGTTCTATATTCCCCAATTTTTTTTCCCCTAAGGAAATGCCAGCTGAAATAATTCTAAATTCTGTTGACAAAAAACTAAACTATATCTACTACTAAACACAGCAGTGTAAATATACCCGCACTAAAAGAAACACTGCAAGGTAAAGAATCTTTTAAGAGACTGCCAACTGATTTGGGATTTGCAAAATTAACACTACAGATTAATCCTTGTATTGGAAAAGAAGCTCAGTGCAGGAAATAGGGCTTAGACACATTCCCAGTGTCTAATGGGAATGCACTGGGTATTGAACTAACTGACTTCAGGCACATTCTGCATACATGGTGAAAATTATTCCTACTGCAGTACTAAGACCTGTATCCACAACACGAAGAGGGCAGTTTCCTAAACTACAATACAGAAGGCAAATGAGAGGCTGGATGGTCGCTGACAAAACATGGAAGATTGTTTGCATTGAGCACCGGATGGCTATATCTCATAAATAAGCCTTCCTTAGGAAAGAGGGGTAAAAGTATATCAATAGTCCCACTACATGCTTAGTATTTTATTTGCAATGAATATGGCAAGTTTATTTAATACGGAAATATGGTCCCTTTCAAGTCAGTATAAGACAGATATATACCCTGGGAAGATAAAAATTGCAAGCTATCAAGAACTGACAGTAAATTGTTCTTTTTGGTCTAAGAAATGGTGGCTGGTAACATCAGAACTTGAGAGCAGCAACCTAGATTGTTTGTACAAAGCTTACTGAATTAACTCGATTCTTCATTTTTCACTGTGTCTCCTCCAATTTTACAACATTTGTTTTATAGCAAATATTAGCTAGTAAACAGTGTTGTTGAAGATATATGGACTCAGAAGTCCACGCAAAAAAAATAGTTAAATGAAATGCAGCTCATTTGAGAGTGAGGTTTGTGGGTTTTTTTAAATAAGCACTCTGAAAACTACATTAGCAAAGCATCACACTGAATCATTGGAGATAAAAATTATAATGCTTCCCAAGTAAAATAATAATAAACAAATTATAAACAATTATATACAAATTTTATAGTATTATCTATATTTATAAAGTTATATATAGACAATAAACAAAATATACTCTCAATTTCATTTCACTAACCAAATCTTCCAATAACACCTCACTTCAGTCCCTGAAGGGAATCTTGCAAGCAGTCTGCTCTGCAAAACATGCCTGGTGCAGTAATCACAGCAATTTCAAAGGCTGGTAAACCGCACCATGCGCATCCACCTTAAAAGCAGCTAACCAAACCTCTAGAATCTGTAAGAGAAAAAGAAATGCACATATCCGTGTAGCTAACACACTCCAGTAAACTCCCTCTTCCTCAAACAGACATTGCCTGGAAGGCTGAAGGAAAATGTGTATGGCAACAAGCAGACAGAGAAACAAAGAAATACTTGTTTCTATCATTGTGAGAACAAGATACACCTACTAAACCGCAGTCTGTGTAAGCTCTGGTGCATACTGATCACCATGGCATATCCTAAGAATGAAAAGAACTTCAATGTGACCTATATTCTATGTCTTCTTAGAGCCTGGGAAGCACCCTTGAATCTAATTTTAAAAGCCACCATGTAAAACCAATTAAGGTAGGATCCACTAAGCAAATCACTTTTGAAGGCCTCTCCTGTCACAAGCTACAAAGATGAAATGGCTTTACAGATTCGCTGCCTAATAAAAGGAAAAGTTTGAGAAATATGAAGAAACTGTGTATTATTTTTTTTAATGAAGGCAAGACTTGACATTTTAGTTACATCATATTGTTGTACTATATGTATTTTTTATTTCAAGGTTGTATTCTCACCATACATCCTGATACACCTGTATTATTAAAGTTCCACTAACAGATTAGCTGCCAATTTAACCGCTTTACTGTCTGATCATGCTCAAAGAAAATGATTTGAACACTACTGTAAGTCAACACCAGCATTTTAAAAAATGGAATCATAATGCAGCAATGAAATAAAGTGAAGCTACTGGGAACAGGGTGGTCAAGTAATTTGTATTAAATTGAGCATATTTTATTTTGAGAAAAATCTGTGTCTTTGTTAAACTCGCTACCACCATCCACACACACACAATCCCTGCTGCCCTTTTAATTAATCCTGTGGGACAAAGTTAGTTTTTACTGTAAAACCCAGTAAACGAAGTGTGCATGATGATTTTGTCAAATTTTAAATTGCTCTTTTAATTAAATTGTAATTTCTTTGGCATACTGTAGTGTCTCCTGAACTGACATTACTGAATACTCCAAATGCTTCTCACACTACAGGGGGAAAAAAAAAAAAAAAAAAAGAGGAATAGATATAAGAAACAACACCCCTCCGTGGGAAGTAGGAAAAAAAAATATCACTGGTTGTAACAGGACTAGGGAGAGGTTAAGAGCTCTCAGTGCTTCATAAATAGATTTTAAAATAAAGAAGCTGACATGTGGCAATATAGCTTGTATATTGTAACATCATGACTTGGTCTCTCTTGACTTGCACGGTTCTTGGAGAAGCATGTTACAGGGATTAAATCCCTTTGAATGTTAATGTGTTCCTCTTTTGAACCACAAAGAATATTAATCCTCCTCCACTCATCTACCAACAGCTGCACTGTTTTTTTCCTACTTGACAGAGTGGAACCAGATAGCATGGCATGATTGACCTGAATGTAAATATTGCTATTTGGTTTTGAACTGCTCACTTTTTGCAGAAAATTAACAATACTGGCATCAGCTTATCCGAATCAGTGTTCGGGCACCTAGAAACCTCTTTCTAAACAATTACATGACAAGAATAGTAAAAATAATTTATTTCCTTATTAAAAAAAATTAACAGACTTTGCAATCCCCTTGAACATTTACCGTGACAAGTACAGGAAGTCAGACTGGAATGTTCCCAGTAAAAGAGCATGCATATGTCTACACAAATACACATGCATATATAAATATATAGATTATGGAAAAGTGAGTGTTAAAGCAAACAGCTACAGTTCAGTGCAGGCATGATTCCAGTTTATACATCTAGAGTCATATATAAAATCTTTACAAATCAATCAATCTCAACCGTATCCGTGTCTCTCAACTACTTCATACAGTTTGTGAAAGGACTCCAATTTCAAGAAAAGCTAATAACATTAAGATAAGAATATACAGGCTGACCACAAAACAAATCCACTAGATTTCCATTATCAAAATAAGTATTTCCACACATTTGAAGAGTCCCAAGTCAGATCAACTGCCAGAGTGCTTTTCATTCAGATTTAGATGTACAACTGACTGATAAGCTAATACTAAATCTGGTCTCTGTATATAGTCCTTTAGAGTCCCAAACTTCAAAGCCAAGAAACAAATCTCATTATATTTACTATGCTGAATTTTCACAGACATTTTACAATCATTTTCACATTTCAGTTGTCTCTATTCTTAGAATTATTTAGAAGTATCAACACTGCAGAAGCAAATCATACATACATTAATAAGAAACTAGCATAGTTTATGTTTGGAGATTATGCTGATTAATTAATGCAAGTTTCCAACCCATTAAAACAATCCTCAGAAGATGATCATCCTTCTGACACTGCACTACACTACTGATGCCTTTGGCATAAATTATTATTTACAATTAATGCATGCTGTGCTGATGCATTTTTCAAAAGCCATGGTCTTATTGAGATGTCTAACAATGTTACGCTTCATTTATTTCTGTAGTTCAAAAGCAGCCCAACCTGTTACAGAGTGTACAGGCTAAAAGTGCTAAGACAGAAAAGAGCAAGTATTTCTATACAGACTACAAGTGTTAGTAACACACGTGATCTGGCTGAGGAACTTCTCATGACAACTGCAGTGCACTTCTAGAATAAAGACATTTGACAAAAATCTACTATCTCATATTTAGGAAATGAGCTATAACTAACAGTTATTAACATATTTAAAAAATAATCACAAAGCTATTTTAAACAGGAGTATGACCACATTTAAGATTCTATTTTAAAACCTATTTATGCATAAGTATTTTTTTTTCCAATTCACCTTGGATACTTCAATAGAGATAAAACTCTTGATGACCCTTCTGTTTTACACTGAGGTGCCATTACAACCAACAACATAAGGGTAACAGTTTGCTACACGCATGGGGCTCCTACCCCAGGGTTAAAACTGGGTAATTCAAGGTAGCTTGAGTGTGCAGTGGTGGATTTATAATCTGAGATAGAAATCGGCACAAGGACAGTTAGGGAGCATTTGCCATGTAGCACCTTGCTAGCTGGCTGTCCATAAAAAGCCAAGCACAGCCTGCACAAACAGGTAATTGTGGAAATAGAGATGTGGTAAGAAAAAGTGTAATCTAGGGAAAGAAAAGCATCAAAGACATGAAAAATGAGAATCTTTGGATTCTAAAAAATTTAAAAATCAAAAAGTGTTTAAATATCAAGCCTGGGTAGAAAAGAGATTTTCAGATGATATGAAAGTTTAAGTCAGAAAATTTTGCATCTAGTTCTAGTACAATAAACAGTTTTAGTACCTAAAACATATTTAGTTCTTTATGGTTTACAAAGACGACCCACATCCTAAGCCCTTGCTTTCTAGTAATTAAAATACATCAAATAGAAAAGAATGGTGGGTTCATGAAATACCGTTGGTAAGTTTGTATGGAAGGGCTTTGTCCAAAGACTCTGAGTAAGGAAAAATGAACTAGACTTTATTCTAGCTCTGTGTATCCGAGAATACTGGATCTGATCTCTATTAACACTAATCATACATTCTGAAGTCTGGTAAATTGGACTTAAAATTGAATACAGATGAAATTAATATGAACCTTACGGTACTTCACACAAATCTGGCAATTCACAATGATGTTAAGACAAGTACTTCTCTAAACACTGCATAGAAGTTAAAAATCATGTTGTTTATTTAGCTATTCTTCATACTGAAGCACATACAAATTTTGATGTACTCTCAATTCAAGGAAAGAGGGGGTGGAAAGGTGAGAGAGGAAGAAAAGTGCTTCACATAACTGACCCATTCAAGCAGTTAAGGAGCAGCTTGGAACGACTCCAAAGGCTAAAGCAGCTCCTTTGCCAGTTCTGCCTGGCCAGATGGAAGATGAACACGTTTCAGGATTTCAAGCAGCGCTTAGGCTTGGAATATCTGATGTGTTACCCCATTTTTAGCTTTAAATAAACTCAAAACCTTATGTGCTTATTTCATGCAGTCTTTCATTAAAATGTTTTGGTGATAACAATATGTACCATACAGGAGAGGCTAGGGAGTGAGAGGAGAAGGGAAAAAAAAAAAAACAAACCCCCAAAAACGACCCTGAACAAAAAGGGGAAACGGAATAACATGAAAGAACTCTCAGAATCTGGTTGATGTAGTAGTGCCATCCTGCCCTCCCTGGGAACCCTTCACCTCTCAGCTTATGTAGAGCTTTTATACAGCTGAATAAGATTACTCCATCTCTCTGTAAACGTTAATTCAAAATACAGAAGTATTTTGGGGTTTTTTCAGATCAAATTCTAGCTGTTTCTCTGTATCAATGCTTCTGTCTATTATCTGAGTCTAATTAATTTTTCACTATTTCATCTTATACTCCTTATTTATCTGTTAGTATTTAAACCTCACTATTACTTATGCACAGTACAATGCTAATGAGATTACACAGACTTTTAATGGACACCATGAGAAATTCTGTCTGTGATCCAGATAAATCTTATTACTCAAAATATGCTATTATTGCTTTCTATTAGTTAAGGCTAATGCCATCGTATCAATTAATATGATGGAAATGTAACAGACATTTTCTTTAAATTGAAGTGATAGAATCCTATGCTGCCTTTGCTGAAGATCTCTGGTTCAGCCACCCTTTGTAGTTTTTTCTGCCACAGATCGGCACCAGATCTTTTTAAAAATAAATACTAATAGTTTTAAATTAGTATGTACGGTAAAAAGGATTCTTTTAAAACTCAGAGAACTGCAGAACAATAAAGGGGCACTGGAGGACAAGAATACAATGGTGAAAAAAATGAAGAAATTTGCCATGCTTTTTACTAATCAGGGTCACCAACAGAAGCTATAATATAATAAAATAGCATACTCTGTTGATAGGAGATATTGCTTTATCCTCAAGGGAATCTCTATTGCAGTTGTCCTCTGAGTTTAGTCTTACTGCCATGGCATCTCCTGTTTTTTTACTAGCTCAGAACCAGGGTACAGCTTAGTAAGCTATCAATGGAAAGAATTAAAAGTAGATTGTAATCTGAAATTCTGCAATAATGAAAGGAATATTCAAATGCATAATGATTTTTTTCCACACTTTACAGTATTGTTAAAATTTAAGTCACGCCATCTGTTTAATGAAATAATGCTCAATGAAATACCAGTTGTAAGCAGGAAGTCAGAGGCAATTTACAACTCATATAAGGTTTCCTTCCAGGCAGAGAAGAAAGGAATAGCAGAAGAGCTTAAGTTCGTGCTGAGAAGACTAAGATTTTTAAGCCTACACCCTTTCTAGCTCTACAAAGGCTATATAAGCTAAAAATTTCCTTTCTTACCCCTATCCATCCTAGATTTCCTTTCTGCCACCAACTTACTTGCTTAGTTCTGATTCAGAAATTCAGACAACTTTTTTCTCAGGTATAATATTGGAAAATGTTTACTAAAGGAGAAGATTTCAACTTACCTGATGAAGATCGTTGCCCAAAACATATTCCTGAAAGTAACCTGGTGCAGCAGACGATGCTCTAATGGCCTGCCACAGTTTATACTGACAGCCTCCAATATAATGAGACTTAACACCAGGAAAGTGATTGTAGTTTCTAAAAACAAATGCTTTCAGTGGTGTTCCTCTGTTTACAATGGTGCTCACTGCAGCTACCTAGTGAGTTAGGAGGAGCAAAAATAGTTATACATGATAACAACAACAATAATAAGATATTAACAGCTTCCCATAATTCTTAATTCAATTTATACATTAAATGAGTCTCTGGAATCCTATTCAGTTCATTACTTATTTACTTTTTTATAACATCTACCTAAATTTTAAAAAGTGAAAGTAAAAAACCTAAACCAAAACAAAAAAACCCACCAAACTCCCTAAAGAAAATGCTATTTTTAACCTGAAATTAATTGTTTCCCCTGGCTATTCTGTTTTTACCAATATCTATCCATTGATATTTAAACAGAAAACTGGTGTCATCTATATGATTTTAAAACGTTTTGCCTTTATGAACAGTAGATCATTCTCAAAAGTCTGTAACTAGCAATGCAACAATATCATTAAATACAAATGTTAGAAACGTCAATCAATTTCTTTCTCCAAGAAAATAACAACTTAATATTGCAACCTGAATTAAAGGATTGCAAGAACCTCTCACAAAGACAAAAACAAATGAATCCAACATAAATCTTTCAAGGTTTTTTGTAAGGACACTGAAATGTCAATAACAAAAATCACATATGTAAATCTAAATGAAAAGCCAAAACAGTATTTCCATAAAACAAAACATATGACTGTAAAAAAATTACCTCTTACAGATATAATCACATGAGGTGAGAGTACATATAGTTATGAGTGAGTGTTACAATATGTAGGACCTTTTAGTGATGATGCACCCAGACTGTCTGGCACTGTCAGAACAATACTCTTTAGCAGCCAAGTGGGTGTTCAATTCTGTTTTGTTTACTATTTTACAGAGTAGGGTGTTTTTGTGAAACTTTACTCAACACCACTAGCAGCTGATGCTGCGATATCACTGTATTCATTTCCATTCTTCAGCTACTTAAATACTTCAATTCACAGTCAGTCAATCCTTACAGAAAAGAAAACAAAAGAAGTATGACGTCTACATGACACTGCAGAAGCAAAATATATGCACGATTCATACTCCATCACTTGACGGAGGAAAAGGTTCCTGTCTTTGTCAAAAGCATGGTGTGGTCCTAAGCCGTGGTAAAAACAGCCAAAAAAAAAAAACCCACCCCAAACACCCCACCACACTTTGGAAAATTTAATAGAAAACTTATCAAACCAATCCTTGAATTTATTTTTGGCAATATCCATCTACAGTTCCACTTCGTGCTGCAGTTTAAGTTGTAAAGTGCTGACCACCTTCTGGAAAAATCCATCTCACCATGAATTTAACAGCAACAGAGCACACCATGGCATGTTTTATTTTGATTTTGATGTGCCTTGTAAAGAGTGCCACCACTACAAAGCTATTACGGGGAATAGCTAGTTTCAACTCTATTTATATTCACATTTTATTACTGAAGAACATGGAAGGAAGCCAAAGATCCCAGTTCAAAGATAACTTTCAAGTCAACGTAGGATAGCTTCTCTCTTAGAAAGCAACATACCACTCCAGCCTTTTCATGTCCTTGTTTTAGACATGGACTAGGAATGCAGTCAGTCAAGCACATGTTTCTATGTTTAGAAAAATGTGAGTATCTTCCATTTAACAGTAAAGCATTGAATATAGTGCTATGACACCAAAACACCTGTTAATTACAGATTGTTCTGAAATATGTGCTATTATATTTCTCTTCTTTCTTCACACCCTATCCTTCACCAAAAATAAAATACCCATGCTTTCTCATCTTTCACTCTCGTGCTGCTGCTGTACAGAACACCCCTCCAATTAACTGGAGCCCTTTATATCACACAGGAAGAGTAGAGATCTTGGGGACTACGAAGGTGACTGGAGAAAACATGGTATTCCAGATAAAGTGAGGAGAAAGCCTATTCTCTCACTACACAATAACACAGATCACAACTGAGATGACAGGATATCCAGATACTCGAATTCTCTTACATGAAAAAAAACAAACCTTGCACAACTTCAAGTAATTGACCTAGTATTTCTCTGCTTATAAGCCTTTTAATATCTCCGAGACACATCCTGACTTAAAGCATTTCAAAAAAAAAAAAAAAAAAAAAGGAGAGGGGAAAAACTGCTGCAGAATTTTAAGACATTGGGGAATTTTTTTCTTTTACAAACAGGGGTTTTCTTATAGGGAATGT
>Ga0181612_124069_pt1 | contig 11128 bp, 3 predicted proteins | sample HoacroProtozoa21_FD_119630 | JGI IMG/M metagenome (GOLD analysis project Ga0181612, IMG submission 119630) | Hoatzin crop microbial communities from Cojedes, Venezuel. Combined Assembly of Gp0051906, Gp0051904, Gp0051908 | reverse complement strand
TGGTGTCATTGGCGAACTTGCTGAGGGCGCGCTCAATCCTGTTGTCCATGTTGCCAACAAAGATGTTAAACGGCACCGGTCCCAGTACCAACCCATGAGGAACGCCACTCATCCCTGGTTTCCACTTGGACATCGAGCCATTGACTGTAACTCTTTTCTCTAAAGGTTTTTTCTTACAGACACATGCTTCTGTAAAAAGTCTGTGGTAGTAGCTTTTGTGTGGTTCCCTAAAAGGAGCTGTCCCTTAAAATCATGATTATATGTGGCTTCTCAAATTTTAAGTGTCAGAGCTCTATTTTTTCTGTATCTTGCTAAATATACATTAAAAACACATCTGCTGAAATCTATACCTTTATGATGTGACTACATGTTTAAATATTTTATATCAACTGTTCCTTGGACTAAAATTCCAGTGTCTTCCTCACCCCAAGGAGTCTCTCAGCAACCTCTGCTTTAGGAGGCAGAGATAACCTCATCTACCAAAATTTTTGCTCTTGCACTTAATTCTCCACCTTTTAGCTTTTTACCCTTCTAAAATAAACAGCATTGAACAGATCACACTCGGGAGAGTTGAAAAGGTGGTGAATTTTCTCAACCATATGCAGCGGTTCCCCAGGACTCAGCAGGGTATCCTTATACCCTTCCATGTCCATTCAGCATCCCTCTGATAGCTCCCATAAATGAGGAAGAACACTCAGCTAGTAGCTTCCTGCTGTTAAAGTGATGTGGAAGATTTTGTCCTTTTAATCCCCCGACATTACTATGAGACTTGAGTGTCTAGACTTTCTTGTTACCCCAAGTGATGACGTGAAGCTAGCATTCCCAGAGTTTGAACAATCTGGTCTTTTTCCTCTTTGTTTTCATGAAAGCACCTAGCTCTCTGTTCTGTTGCTTTTCCTGCTTTTCAGCTGTGCAGTAAAATGGAGCTGAACTTTAGACATGCGTTCTAATACAACATACTTCCTGAACTTGGTTTGCATAATTCAAGATGGTTTTTGTACAGCAACTCTACAGACTTTTTGCAGATTTGCACTAAGACCTTACTAAGAGCACTTTAAGCAGCAGAGTTCCTGTTTTCTTCCACTGTATTTGTATATAGGTTTGTATCTTTATTTTGCCTTAGCAATAACTTCCTCACTCATTTACTTAGTTTTTCAATTTTCAAAGCTTTTACAATTCAAAGGGTAAAGAGATGAAGTCAAACTAGGAATGAGGCTGACTGTTTTTCTTTGCCATGAACATGCTTTGTTTTTCTTTTGCCATGGGTACTGCATTTCAAAATGGAAAAAGCTCTTTGGAAACATTCTGCTTTCCAGTTGCTTACAGAGTCCCTCACATACTTACAGATTCCTTCACATGCCTAAACAAAACATGCCAATTTAGATGCCTTCGAGTATCTAAGACATCTGCAGGGTAATATAGTATGGCACAGGACTATCAGGAACCCCCATCTGTCTGGAGCAGCAGCACAAGTCCAAATGGAGTACACTGGCAATTTTTTAAGGGTGCTAGAAACCATGTGTAGGCAGCTGAATTGCTCCCTTAGGATATATACTGTTTTAGACATGAGATGCCTCTGGACTGTACACAATACTTTCTGTGCCATCTTAGAGAGTTGCAAAGTTAGCAAGAATAGATTTTTCATGGCAAATAGAGATTGAGTGGAAGCATCGTGTTTCCTGTAGACCATTCTGAAGATGCATGCAGAGAACCAGTGAGGGACGTTTCCTGCTCTTGGGAGTATGTAAGCCTTTTGTAGATCTGTTGCCTCAACTGTGAAATGTACCAGTATTAATAGATTCAAACACAGTCTTCTTTAAAGGCATTTCACCACTGTTTTCTTTCTAAGGATGTGAATGTATTTTACATAGTTTATTTACAGTCCACCAGATTCTTGAACTGCCATAACATTTAGAGTAAATTATACATTTATTTATGGTTTAATATTTTGAAAGAAATTAATTGTGACAAATCCACATATATGTATGGTGTGCAGAGTTAGCACAGAGTAAGTGATCATGTATGTGTTCATGAGTGGGTACAGGACCACCAAAGATCACTAAAAACATATTCATCATAATCACAAGACAGTTTAAATCTAGAATACAATTGGAGAATGTTGATGGGATGCCTGATTTATCTCTGATTAAAACCTGGTGATATACAGAAAACTTTCTTGGCTGCTCCTTTTGCTATCAGATTAGTCTACTGTTTCTGAAAAGCATCCAAAAAGTATTAACATTTCTAGCAGAGATTTACAAGAATATAAATTACCCTCCTATTTTGAACTAAAAAATATCTCGTGTAGTCAAAAATAGTTGTCCACATTTCCTACTTTTTGGGGGGGATGTCACATGCCTGCATGGCCAGATGTCACTGAACTTTATTTCATATGTTCTTTCATTTAGAAATAAGCATGTTCATCTGCATTAAAACTACAGTTAAAAAAAAAATGTTTATTTTTCTATCAGCCATCTCGCTCTTTATTTTAATTATTTTTTGTCAGATCCTAACACTAGACTCTTAGGACAACAGTAATAATATTTTTCTGTCTCAAGATGTAATACAGTAGGAGGCTCTTATTCCATCACCTTGTCAAGATACAACTTTCAGTGCTGCATGCAGGTGTAAGTGGAGATTTGGGCTGCTAATGCTAGGAGTAAACATAAACAGAATTAGTGCAGAGACTAAGCAAGGTCAAAAAAATAAATCTTCAAACAAGATTAGATGACTTGAACGTTCTCCTGTGGTAATTACTTATTAGGTCTCTGCAACAGCATACACCAACCTCCCTCTTTTCTCTCCTCCTCTGTGTTCCCAACTGTGAGAGAAATAATGCTTTTTCTCTGAAAAGGAACTGGAATTATCTTATGAGTATGATAAACATTGAAACATTTTATATCTCTTGTATTTGAAAACGCCAGTCACATTTTCTTAAGACCTCTGAGTGAGTGCCAGCTCCTTGGTCATACACTTGAATTTTGAAAGGGCAGTTATCACTTGCTATTGCACCTGAACATTGACTCTCATTTTGTTCAAGTTACATAGACTAGAGAAACATGTAATTAGGGATACACGGCAGAATTCTTATGGTAAGACAGAATCAGCAAATGGAGTAAGTGCTGAGCAGTGCTGTTTACATTTTTATGATATACAGAGAGCTGTGCTGCAAATTTCTGCACAGGGATAATAGTTTGATCTCTGTTCATGGAGTGGGAAACTAAAGTTAGCAGAATGAGTGTTAGGAAAACTAATTATTAGTTATTGTGTGGTATTTTACACTTTGTTACTGAAATCTAGAGTTCCTGAAAGGTACTTTCAGTCATTCAAGACTAATTGCAGTATGACTGCATAGTGGTAATATGGGAGGGCAGGCAGAGTGAAATCCTATTCTGCAAGTACACTTTGTATAAACTTAATGCCCTACTGTATGCAAATTAAAGGGAATTAAAGTCTTTACAGCCATATAGCCCACATAAGTAGCTTATCATCATAAAAAAACTAAGTGGTGTATGGATATCACAACCCTGGTCAAGCCTTCCCTGCCTGCATCTCTGGGATGCCTACCAAGCTGTCATGCTGAACTTGTATGTCTTCACGCTTTCTGGAGTCCAGACAAAGCCTACACATTGCCTGGGCCTCTAGCTTTCCAGGATTCCTCTCATTACTTGGATTTCTCTTTTTAGCACTTAAAGAACCAATAACAGTTGTCAGCTCTTGCAATTGACACCAGTTTTTCCTAGGCTATTCGGTTACTTAAGCACACCTTTTTTCCACAGTGCCAGCTATGAAAGCACTTTAGTTCAAGTTTAATACCTTTAAAGAACATGGCTGTTGGTGCACATGAACCCAAGCTTTACGAAACTCATGGCTATGCAACATACCATCCAGTTCTGTAATTCACTTTCATGTTTCATCTGGGCTAAATTTGTCTTATTATTGTACAGTTTATCATGGCAGTTGTTTTGGTATTCTTCCAGCTACAGTAATAATTCTGGGTCATTCAGGTTAACATGAAGTGTGCTGTGTGTGCTAAGCCTGAATGACCACTTCCACTACCATGCAGAAATACATAAAAACATATCCAGTTGTCTTAAACTGCATCAATATTACTAATCATTTCAAGCAGTTCATCTGCAAAATCTATGAAAGATTAATCTTATACATTTAGCTCTGCCTTTCTTCATACTGTATTCTCAGAGTGTGTTGCATACCGTTATTGAAGAGCATCTTTTTGTCTCCTTCTGTGGGTGCCTTGAACCTCCTGTTTTTACAGTCTTATTCATTAGACTTTTCTGTTGGAGCAACAGGCTGCAGTTGCTTACCTCAACCCTGGCTGTTCTATTTTGAAAAAGTTTGAATGTAAATGAAGTCTGTGGTTTTTGTTCCTCCTTTTTGAGAATGTGACAGAAGTAGTCTTGAGCAAGTGTGGAAATGAAAGACAGATATAAGAAAGAGTTTGAAAAAGGGATGGAGAAAATCTGAAAGTGAAGTTAGAAGCTTTATTCGGGTGAGTAGTAGTTGAAAAGCAGAGAGAAAGGAAGAGGGACAAATTCACGTAATTTTGAGGACATGTTACTTTCCAGAGATCGTAGTGATCAGAAAGAGGATTCAGCTCACAATGCAAGTCCTGGCTACGTTGTATGACTTTCCAGAAAAATATAGAGTCTGGAATGGAAATAAGAATACTTTATTTTTATTTGATCACATTTTTTCAAAAGGCAGAAATCACATAGCATTTTCTTCTACATTACTGTAACGTATCAAAAATATTTTGGAAAGATTTGTAGGAGACTTGATAAGCTAGAGAATTGGTTTAAAATGGCAGTCAGATATGTTGACTGAAGTAATTTCAGAATAATTTTGTGTATTGCCTAGCTGTTTCTTTATATAACATATAATTTATCAAGAATGCATCTGAAGATGAAAAAATTGTCTGTTGGTTGAAAACCTTACTAACTCACCAGGGCCTAGCCTGAGCAAGGAGTGAGTAGCAGCAAGAAATTGTTTAGGACTAACATGCATTTAATAAATGGTGATAATAATTTTCCAGATTATGTGGTGTCCTCTTCATGCCATCTCGTATTGGTAGAGAGACTATTCCCAAGGTTCAGTCAACAGCGAATTGTAAACATTTTTGCATATGTCTGCAAAGTAATCAAGCCAGGGAAAATCTTGTAGTAATTTTCATGTGACAGAGACTCCTTGCAGTTCAACTTCTTGAGGTTGAAATGCATGAGAAAGACGTTGAATAGGGGATATAAAAAAATATATACACAAAAATATAAAATATTTTGTAATTCTCTCCATCAGTGTGGCCCGCATTGTACTCTGTACTAATGGCCTACATTTATCAGAACTTTCTTTCTTGTGCATTTCTTCTACACCACATGAAGTTAGAACACAGTTGGAAGCAGTAGCTGGAAAGCACTTTCCATTTATTGAATCTCATAACTTGGCAGATGTAGAGATTAAGAACTGTATATGATACCAATGAATTTGCAATGATATTAAAAAAAAAATGCTTTTACCATTTTTCTTTCAATTCTTTTCCAAAAACAGGTGGTTATCTTACAGCCAAATAACTAATGTATATTAGCTGTCTCAATCTGAGATCCTAACAGAGACAAGACTTTAATAATTTTTTTTGCTGCCACTGTTTAGCTGGGTGAGGTTAACTTTACAGCCTGACCTCTCCTACTTACATTATGGTCAAAAATTTAATTTCCATTAGGATTTGACAGAAAGCTAGCTAAATGTATCCAGTTATCATATTGTAAAATGAATGCTTTTTTGACAGCGAAGACACAGCCTAAGTCTGTAGTGAGACAGATGGGGCTAGTTGTGTGAGTGAACAGGATTTGGTTCCGTATGGCTCTCGATCAGAGAAGCCATAAGCACAATGGAGCAAAATAGCAGGAGGTAGCTGAAAAATATGAGCGGGACATTTGGAATAGAAAGAATGAGTATCAATAAAAAAGCAGGTTTGTATGTTAATATTAATTGTGAAAAAATTTCTGCCAGCAGATGCATCTTGCTGAAGAACTGTTTTCTTTATTGCAATAACAGATGTATATAATGGTACCCTGAGAAAATGGCATTGGCTAACATCAATCCCATATGCTTTTTGTTTTAAGTTAAAAAAAAAGGTAGTTATGCTCCAACCATTCTGCCAACATTAGTTCATTTACAATGCCAAGCTGGATTTTTTAAATCTAAAAGTTATAACCTGAAATGTTAGCTGATTTAAATTTCAAATTCACAGGTCACTATAAACTTTTATAGTGGTGAACAGATGTTCATGTGAGCTTTACTTAGTTGTAGAGCACCTCAAAAGAAAAACATAGCAATGGAATGTCAAAATTAAATCTCCATAGGAAATGCCAGGGGGCTAAGTCTTTCAAAAATTTTTCTATTAGGTTTACTGTAACACCTTGTTCTTTGTCGTCCTGGCGTTACATGAACCACAGGCTACTGATTGCTTCAGAAATTTATATTCACACAGAAGAATATTTCAAGACTCAGAGGTAAAGTAAAATTGCAACATTTATGTCGCTTTACTTATGCTATGTGTTTCTGCACATCTGTGTAGACAGTGTCTTGCTCAAATGTAAAAAAACTTGTACCTGTTAAGATGTCACTGCCACCATATTTGTATTTGATTAAATATCTCATGACAGTCAGCAGTGATCATAACAGTTAAAAAAAGAAAGAAGCAAATTGTCAGTATTGCACTTTTCAGCGACATATGCAGCTGTTCCTTAGTTTGTCAAATGAGGAGGAAAAAATAGTAAAGTGAGAAAGGATGTATAAAAAAGAGTTAGCTGTAGCTTTGTAATTTAAAATCAAAACCCTTAGCTACAAATATTTGTGTCCGAAATGTTCACTCAAGATTTCTGTATTCATAAGTAACTTCAAAAAATAACTTAGGGTTTGCAGCGTTGAGCAGGAGATCAGAATCAAGTTCTCAGAGTTTGGTACATTCACTTGGCTACAGGCATCACAAGTCTTAGAGCTATGAATAATTTCAGAGCTTGAGGTGAAGTGTTATGGTTTGTTCTTATCTCTCACTGAAACGTATAGGCTCAGAACGACGGTTCTTGTCAAAGTCATTGTACACATTCCAGTGGGTCATAAAACCAGTCTGATCAATGTTTCTGTATGCTGAGAATGAGTTGGGGCCTCAGCATTCTTCATTTAAGGAGAGAACTCTGTCTCTGACACAGCCTTGAGCACAGATTCATGACTCCCTCCCTCACACCACAGCCTGCTTCAGAGTATAACAGGCTAATGCTCAAGTCAGCGGCACTGTCAGCTCTCCTGCCTTTGTCTTTTCATATAGAGCAGGAAAACAGCACAAGGAATGTAGAGGGCTTTGTGAAGGAATAACAGAAGGAACAGAGAGGGTTTTGTGGGGCCTAGCGATGTGCATGCACAATGCAGAGCAGCCTGAACGTAGCACTCTCACTCCGTCTGGAAGGCTTCCGAGAACAAGCTTGGATTTTGTTTGGAACAAGAATATTCCAGCATAGGAAGCATCTTCACAATGCTCTCCTCCTAATGGATAACATTCAAATATTTCCGAGTGAACATTCCTTTTAAATTCTGCTCAGTCCAAATCAACATATGCATTTGGGTGGCCACAGACAGATGAAGGTCACTGACCAAAGAAGGCCTGGTTGTGTTCTTGTTTCAGTGAAACCAGAGTTCAGGCTCTACTTTAACAGTGTCTCTGGTTTATCACTTTTTTTTTCTAAACAAGTAATGCACTAAAACAACATATGATATGCACAGTAGACCTCAATATTTAGGAGTAATAGGTATTTGAGCACACAATTTTTCTATTAAGCTGCGGTGAGATGCAGCCTTTTTGCTACTTTTCATTTAAATTTAAGTCCTGGATCCCCTTTTTAATATTTGCTGGCAAAAGTACAAATTCAAATCAAGCCAACAAAACAGATCTTCCTTTAAAAACTGTTGGTCTTGAACTCTGTCATCCCATCGCCTCTTTATTTCTGCTTCTAACAAATATTGTAGAGAAAACTATATTTTCAATCAGTTGCTGAGAGTGGTTCTGGGCCTTAGGTGGAAGGTCAGAAATTATTCCTCATTTACATGAAATGCCTTTCATTATTCCAATAGATTTTGGTTTGATGTCACTGAATAACAGGCCACTGAAACTCCAGTTTCCCTATGTATAGATGTTATAGCTGGAACTTTTCATTAAGGCTGTAAATTGCTCTTACAGGAAAAGCAGCCGTAAGCCTGTGTATACAAATAGTTTTGCAGTATATTAACAAGTGAGCAGCAGCACGGGCTTCTTAAATATGATTGTTCTGGCCCATCTGCCCAAGGCAACAGCTTGGTTGTATCAGAGCCCTTGAGCATTGCATCTCCGTTTTCACCAGGCTTCCTGGGGCAGAATAATTTTGGCATATAGCCTTTGTTATCCTTTTTCCGCTTCCCTAGCTGTCTTCCTGAAATCTTGGGGCTCCCATTTCTCTTTAGGATGAAACATTCTGTGGGAACTGCCCAGGAGTATTTTCTAGCTGTAAGATAAGTTTATTTAATGTTATCCCCCAGACCAGAGTGCCTGTGTTTTTCAGAGTCCTAGCTCAGGAAGGTGCAACTCTGTGCTGGAGCTGTCATCCACACAGCCTGAGGAGAGGAGATGAGCGAGGATGGATACCAGCCACTTCTTCAGCCTCAGCTTCCCTTTCTGTGCTGCTGCATGGCTCATGGCATAACCGAAAAGCCCTGAGGCACCAGTCTTGGTTACAGTAGACTGCCAAGCATGTCCTTTTTCATGTCTGTGTTGGAGATGGTTCAGACAGATCAAGTCAAACCTTCTGTTGAAATCACAACTGTCTCCTAGCCTGCTAGCTACAGCTTCCCTCCAGCAAGCCCTGTTCTGGTTGCGTTTGTGTCTCTGGGGCCACACTGACCATGCTTGGATTAGCAGGAGACTCCTCCCTGACAAAACGTCAAGCGTTCTTCAGCTTGGACTCAAAAGTTGTTGCTTGGACTCAGATTTGCCTGCCTTGCTTTCACACTTCTCATGCCCACCTCCCCGCTGAGGGAGCATTTATTTCATAATACTGAAAGGACAGCATGTCCAACTATACCTGGCGCAGCGCTGCTCAGTCTCCAGCAAAGCAGCATGGGCAAGGCAAAGTCACTTCGATGCCATTCCAAAGGGATCTGCAGGTAGTGGGTTTGCAGTTCCTTTACTCGCTGTCTTTGATGGAAGACTGTCTTAATTGGAAGTAGAGATTGCACACAAGTTTTTTACATGATCTTCACACTTTTTCTCTGTGAAAAAACACTGAGCAAAGCATGTATCTCCCCTTTTTCCCAACACATTACTTACAGAACTGCGGAGCAGCTAATAAAGCCAAACATGTTAGTGAGAGGCTGAAACCAAGTTCTCTACTCATGAAAGGCCTTAATCAACATGTCAGATGTGTCAGGAGTTGAGTCTGTATGGACTTCCTTCCACAATCCTTCCCGATGTAAGGAGCAGTCCTTTCTCATACAAATAGCCCCCAAAGCCTGTTCAGTTTCCTGAATGAGTAATGCCATTCATCAGGACTGGCCTTACTTCCTTGCACAGAAATCATGGCTCCTATGCCCAGATAAACTTTTACCATTTTAATGAGCAAAAGGCACAATTTTCAAAATACACTATGTCAGTTCTGCAAACATTTCAGCTATAAGGAAGGATGTAATTATACACGCTCGTTGACAGCTATTAATCTCAGACTCTGCCTTCTGCAAGAAGAAAACAAAACCAAACTCCACTGAAGTGCAAAACTGTTTATATACAAGCATAGAGTTTTGAAAATCAGTTACAGCTAGAAACATAACCCAACTTCATTGAAGCACATGGGAGTGATTATAAATCAGACATAAACTGTGAAAAAGAACGTGTGAATGTATGGAAAGGTAAATTCTGACCGTTTGCTGTGCAATAAAATGGACTGTTAGCCAGATAATGGAATCTTAAAACACTGGCTGTATTTTTCTAGACATTTCCAGTAAAGGAAATATAAAATCATGTTGCTTTTTTAACCAGATTTTCAAATTTCATATTTTTAATAGTTTCTCTTCCAGTCAGTTGGCAAAAGAGTTTTAGGGAAAAAAGCTGAATTGTGCCTTCTTTGTGCCCATGGAAGTTATCTCAGTGACTTAGACAGAATGACTGATGCTAGTTAGATAAAATGTAGAATAATTAGTACAACATGCCCGGATCAGGCCCATAGAGATCATTGGGTTCAAGAGAAAAAAAGGCTACCTTTTAAGCAAAGTGTAACATTCATTCCTGGTCATACTGAAGATGAGGAGTGTTTGCAGCCAACTTCAACAGTACCTGTATTTTATTCAAAACTTACCGTCTTTTGAACAAAACCTTTGAACTGAACTTAAACTAGCAACTAAGTGATTATTCAGTTCATTTGAAATACCAAGTTATTTAAACTACCAACTCAATAATGAAAAATAACTGCATGGTTTACTGAAGCACTGACACTTGAAGCAACTATCTTCAATTTACGTAAGTCATTTCATCATTGTGCTGCAGAAGCATAGCTGTCACATCTTTGCACCACAGCCTGCACGCCTGGCATATTGAAGCAATGGACATTAAGGTTGTGTGTTTAAGGGGTGCTGGACTAATTTCAGTCATTCATGACTGAAATGCACTCTCTTATGGTGCTTTACGATGCTTTCCACGTATTTCATCTCAAAGCTCTGTGTGGGTATTTTTAGCCTGCTTGTGAATTAATTGCATGCAGACATGTGCACCAACTCACCTATTCAGCAAGCAGCAGCTTAGAGTGACGGTCATTTGTTTTAGTGCAATGTGTGTTAATCTGCAGTAGTAATAGCTGAGAGAGGGAATATAAACAAAGATGCTTTGCTTGGTACTATTTCTTTTTTTCAAACACTAACAAAGAATTTTAAACATCTATTTAATGATGTTTTGGTTTCGGCTGCCGCCGGCAACAAAAGCGCCACGCGGCCGCCCCTCCCCCCACCAGCGTGCGGAGGAGAATGGAAAGAAAGAGGCAGAAACTGGTGGGTCGGGATAAGGGCAGTTTAACAGAACAGCAAACAGAGGGAAACAGGA
>Ga0181612_182322_pt1 | contig 11129 bp, 8 predicted proteins | sample HoacroProtozoa21_FD_119630 | JGI IMG/M metagenome (GOLD analysis project Ga0181612, IMG submission 119630) | Hoatzin crop microbial communities from Cojedes, Venezuel. Combined Assembly of Gp0051906, Gp0051904, Gp0051908 | reverse complement strand
TAAAGCAGAGGTCTGGGGGAGCGTTTATAAAAACTTCCAGGCAAGAGTGAGAACAGGCAGGTGTTCTCCTGGAGGGCTGTAAACTCTCTGTTGGAACTTGACCTGTCAGAGCCAGGCTCAGGCCCTGAAGCGCCAAAAAATGCACCCGCTCTACTGACAATTTGCTCAGCGCCAGCAACCTGTTAGATCCAGCAGCTTGTGGAGCTTTACAAAACAAAGAGCTGACAACCCAAACAGGAACGGAAGGATTGCTTCCTGTGAGACCCCTGAGGATTTGTGCATAGGCCTGGTCTTCAGTGACACTTCATTACCTTCCTAATTTATACAACACACCAGTATTTTTTGAATAATGTAATGAGCCTGCCAGCTTCTTCCAGCAGGCAGAGATCAGGGAAGGACAAAGAGCAGGTTGGTCAGAGCACCCTAGCAGCTGGCTGAACAAAGGCAGGGATGCGAAAAAAATTACTGCAGTTGAATCAGACCAGAGCAAGGTAACAAAAAAAGCCCAAAGAGAAGCTTTGATGATGAGCTGGAGCTCGGAGTACAGTACTTCCACACCTTATTATTTGCCTTCTGATATAGGAATGGACTGGAAGATGAACCCCAGATACCAGACCTATAGCACTTGTGTGTGAGGCTACCTCAGGGAATATCTATCACTGATTACTTGTTAATCAAAGTCATTGTCTATAAGACCTTTTCACCCTATTCTTTCTGTCTGCAAGGAATCATCCTGTATTTGCCAGACATAAGTGGGAATCCAGGTGGGAGTGAGGGCTGAATCTGTGAAACGGAGGGCTTTGAGTCACTCTGAGCATCTGCTTCTGAGCTTTTCCTAGGACAACCACTTTCACACACAGTCACGAGAAAGAATGGTAAAAATGGTTTACCAGAGCCGCTTTTCGGCTGGTAAGTGTATAGCATGAAGGAGCTGGTAGGAAAGCTTTTCAGAGGCTTGGGATGATAAAACACTGCTGCCAAATGCAGGGAGTTGCCTGCCCAAGTAAGCCCTTGCAGCCTACTGATCTGATGAGGGTCTAAGGGAGAAGGAGCCTAAAGCTCAACGAATTTTCCCATTCAAATTGTCGATCAGTTTCTGAGATGTCAAAGGCAATCTTGACAGGCAAAGGCCCCTTGGATGAATCCTGGCCCTGATATAATCAAGTGGAGCTTTGCCACCGATCTCAGTGGGGCTACATTTCACCTCATGCATCTGCCTCTTGCCCTCATTCCCTGTAAATTTCTGCTGGCTGGAGAATGGGTGCAACACAAAGAAAAAAGCGAACATGGAAATTAAGGCATACCTTTAAATTCACATCCATTTAACTGAATTACAATTTTCCAGTAAGCTCACTGCTCATCAAAGTGAGGAATAAACAGTGAATCTGACTGGCCTCAGACAGACCCAGCATAAGCAAATTAAGTGCAAATTTCTCCTGCTCCCAGCTTTGTCAGGACACCCCTGTTCTGTCCATCAACATGCCCTGGTATTCTTGCCCACTCTCCCCATCTGCTGATGTAGCTAAGTCCTGAAAAGAAGAAGCTGCTATTGCCCATGAATTTTTAATGTAGCAAGGAAAAGGCTGCAGGAAGAAGAATATTTGGTGGCATTTACTCTCTATGATCAAAGCCATTTCATGTCTCTTGTGTGATATTATTAGAACACAATATGAAGTGAAAGCAGTGTTCAGACTAAGGTCCCTATTCAAGCAACACTTTCTGCAGAGGAAAATGCAAGGACCAATGCCAGCAGGAAGCCCATATTCTTACAGCATCTCTCTGCCCATATGCATCTGCTGGGAATTACACAACAGAAAGAGCTGAGCAGGTACCGTAAGTCCATTCCCCTCTTACCATAAGCACAATGTTCAATGGGACATCTCCACTTGTCTCTGAATGCTTCCCAACACCCAAAAGTACTTGTACGGCCAGCAGTAAGAGACCCAAGTGTAAAGAGATAACATACCGCAGAAAGAGTTGTATTTTAGGTCTCTGCTCTCACTGATATTTGTTAAATAAAATTCCCAGGGGATGACAGGAAAACGACTATGTACCAAAAGCAAAAGTCAGCTGCTAGTAGAAGTAGGGTGCAGCTAGCTCTAAGTTTGCATGTTCCCAAACCCAGCAATTACTTCTGTGCTAACTGTGTGCGTGGGACATACCAAGCAACCACCTGAGAGAACATAATGCCAGAGAGAAAGAGCTGACATGCCCTGTCTCTATTCTTTCACCAGCTGGGCCAACCCTCCAGTGCCAAGAGGCAGATGAAGATGGCACAGGAAGACCTGTTAAGCACCCAGTGAGGAGAAAGGGAATTTTTAGCTAGCAGGAAAGAGGATAGCAGGGTTCAAACAGATTTGGCTCTCTGGAAGTCTGGATTAATTCCAGACCTTTCCTTTCCTCCTCTCTACTAAAGCACAACAGAGTACATAAGCTAATGTAGATTTTTGAAAAGCTTCTTCCTCTGACTTCAGACAAACTCTCTGCATATCCCTGACAAACATGGATACACTAGAATATTTGCCTGGGAAATACCTGCACTAGCTGAATATGCTGTAATTACAAATTGCCATCATTCAATCAACAGCACAACTCAGACACCAAGAGGCCAAACCGATCAAACTCCTAGCCACAATCAATGTATCCCATACAGATCACCTTCACTGTTGTTCAAGATCGTCAGAAACTAATTTGTCCACTGTTGGTAAGTGTTTGACAAGTGCTTCATGAAAAGCTGATGCCTTGTTCCAAATATACCTCTGATGGCGCTGAGGATGCATTGTTCATACCAACTGAAATTTTCAGCCTCTGTTCTGTGGAAAGACTGAGATATCTGTAAACAAGGGTCAAGGTTCAACAATTAGCAGGGATACCCAAGCAAAAATATTTGCCCATTGAGTCCCACTGCTAATACAAGATGCCTGACTGCTCACTGTAAACCATCATGCCAACACATTTGCGCTAATATCACAAAAGCAAAGTCCAGGGAACCGCAGCTGAAGCTAAAGTGAAATTTAAGCATTTTGGTAACCATAATATCTGTAAGTGAATGCTGACAGCCATCATGCAGCTGTTTACACAGGTAACAGAAAGCCTCTGAATGGCCTCTGCTGCTTTTATGTTCTTCTGAGCCAGGCTCTGATGAGGGCTCTGTACTGGACAGCTCTTTCGATGCCACTGTGCAAATGCAGCATTGTTGACTGAAGCAGAGAAAGACCATGAACAATCAAATACATCCAAAGGAAACTGCAAGAAATCAACACTTAATATTTAATGTGGTTGTATTCCCTCAAAGCTTTGCAATGAGAAAGCTCCATGAAGCAGAAGCTCTGATCATACACAGGAAAGGGGGAAAGGGCTATGGCTAAAATCTTTGGACTGAAAAGGTGGCTTGCTCTTTCTGGCACAGAGAATTGCACAAAGGATTTAGGTTTCACACAGGGTGAACTCTCCCCACTCCACTTACACAGCACAACAGAGCTGTGGGTGATGTACCAGGCACTGCAAATCCAAAGGAAAGAAACTCTGGTGAAGGAGGGGCAGGGTACAGTTGATTGTGGAAGGGGGCATATGACACCATTATGTTCTGTGTGCAAGTGCACGTGTGTGAGCGAGAGCGCTGAGATGGGCATATGTAATATTCCAACCTACTGGGATGACTGAATAGGAAAAAGATAAAGTTTTAAGCTCCGTGGTCTTTTTTGTCAGGAAATAATGCTTACAACCAAAAAGCAAAACAAAATCAGCCCAGACAGAAAGGTAGAAAAAACGTGTTTCATCTGAAAATCAACCCTTCCATATAACTTCCAGTATGATTCTCAAGCTTTCTAAAGACCTCCTCACTCCTAGGAGCCAATCTTACAACACATTCACTGTTGGAGAACCTTGGCCAGGACTGGGAACATGCAATGTACTTTTAGTTTACTAGATGTATTCAAGTCCCAACAGAAAGATTCAAGATGTCACCAGTATGGGACAGATGACCGTTCGCTCCGCTCTCAAGAGCTTCTACGACATGAAGCCTAGGTCCTTTGTTTCTAGTTCCTGTAATATCTTCTCATAAAGCTGCCAAGTGTTTGGATAGAAATATTTTGTGATTGGAATATGATTATGAGGTAATGAAGCTCTAATGGCAAATCCAAAAATGATGCGCAAGCTGCTCATCTTTGTCTGATTCCCTGAACCCAGCAGTTCAGGACAACTTTCCCCAGCAGGTTATAGCTCTCATCTCCCTCAACTGTTTTGGTAGCGTGGAAGAGATTGCCAAATTCTAGCATCCCCCTGAAAGATGCAAAGCTATTTTGACGACTCATCTGGCAACCACAGCAACAAAGTCACATTAATACTAAGTCAGAATAGAAAAGTTTGGAAAATTAAGGTAAAGGGAAACAAAGTATGGGACTAGAAAGTATTTCAGAAAAAAACCCCAAAGTGTTCAGTATTATTTGTAGATTCTCTCATTTTCTCTTAGACCAGCCAGAGAAATTATTAATGCTTTCTGATTATTTCTTAATAACACCTGGAATATAAGCAATGAGAACTAAAGAACAAAAAACAATGTAAAAAATTTCCTTCTTATTCTCTCATCAGAACTCCTCAAAATGAGATAAAGGAAGCCCACCGTAAGACTTACATTTGTTAAAAGAAAGGAAAACTCCAATCAGGGATGGCATTTAGAATTTTAACTTGGTAAAGATGTTCTTTTAAGAAAATTACTCTTACTTGCCCCGTCCGTAGTGGGATTTAGGAAGTGCAAAGAACATTTATTTAACTAGCTAAAGTGTATTGACAGCTTGGCACAAATAAGACAGTATGCTTCCATGATGCATTAAAAAATCAGTTAAACCTTAGATTACTTCTTGTCATTACGATTAACATATGTTAAAATCATACTGCCTTGTTTTCATTAGGCTGTTAATACATGCCCCCAAAGACAGCTTCACCTTAAAGCTCCCATGAGCAAGACCTAAAAGTTTAGCTATGTTGGCAAACCCATCTGAAGCTGACAGACTGCTGATGCTGCTGTAACATACGTCCTACCTCTTCATTCCCCCAATAAACACTCCCGGCGAAAAAAGATTACAAGGCCAGAGAGCTGCAGCTGCACTTTGGCTCTTGTAGTGTCACATGTAGCATCCTGTTTCCTCATGCCTATGATGAGAGTAACAAAAGTTTATTGCATGGACCTGATCCTGGAATTGTCTTGCTTTGGTTCATGACTTCTGACCATAGGGTTAGGGAAGAAAATGCTACCTGTCCCAGTACCTCTGTGAATCCAGCCTGGTTTTTCTTTCCTAACTGAAAGCATTTGGTAGAATTTCCCCAAATCTGCAAGCTGCTTTTACATGACTCAAAATTAGGTTTTCAACATTAATTCTAAAAGAAAATTTCCTGCCTCTCATGAGCAATAACACTTTAAATATACCCACTGCCCCTTCAGAGTAAGGCCTGGTCCCCCTACATTCTTCACTTCCCTTTTGCTGTTTCTCTGTGCAACTCACTGAGGAAGAAATTATATTCTTTCTTCCGCCCTTTTCCTTGCTCAGGCAGGACAGTCACCTGGATGTCACCAGGCCAGAGATCTAATGTCAAGCACCAAACCACCATCACAGAGTCTAAAAGAGGCTCTTGAGGCTCTGGTGACACATTCATCTTGTTTGCTTCCTCTGCTTTATAGCTGACTCACATGAAGAACCACCAGGCTCTCTCCAGGACAGGAAAAATAACTGTACATTATCTGTTTAAAAGCCTCCTAATCCTTAGGCAACAACTGAGTAGTAACTGCAGTGACAGGACAAATCTTTCTGCTTCATATTTATAAACCTCAGCTTTTACATAAATTACCTTTTTTTTTTTTAGTTTACTAAAACAAGGAATACATACATGGAAGGACGTGGATGTTTAAGGCTTTGCTTAAGTTTCCATTTGCTGCATCATGTTGGCATTGAGGAACTAGGCTACATCACTGGAATAAAACAGAAAGCAAGCAAAGAGCACAAATGGGGAAGAAGAAATTACCTCTGTGTTTTAGCAATCTGACAGATCATTTGCCAGACCAGGGGGGAAAGTCCCTTCTCCAAAGGAGTATCAGTGTTACCTTTTTAAGGAGACCAATTGCCCAGTGTCAGTCTTGAAGAGTCACTGCTTGCCCTGGATATCCGTTTGCTGGCATAGGGACTGTGAGGGAGCAACCTGCCAATGCCAGTTGTCTCCCGTAAGTGCTTTTTCTCTAGAAGGCATAATGCAATTATGGAAGGTTCTGCACAGCTCCATCTTATTTCCATAAATTGTACAGACAGAAAAAGCCCACCCCAAAATGCAACAACTCTGGAGCTGAGTTACCCACTCATGTCCACTGATGTTCTTTCTACGTGCCAACTTCTTGTCCCATGTGAGATGGCTGTGCAATACCAATACCTTTAGCCCATTTCCATAGATGCCCTGGTTCATACTTGAGTTGTAGCTCAGATCACTAACAGTTTCCTTCTGTGAAATCATGGCACTGACACTTCCACCAGGAGAACAGAACATCCTAGGTACGCTTGTGCATGTTGTTTGCCCAGTCCTACACCCTCCCTTAGGAGATGCATTAAGCTCCAGCCAGTACTTATGCTGCTCTGGCTGTGTCTCACCAGGTACTCTGCTGGAGTTAAACTACCCAGATATTTGCTGGGTGGTTTTGAGGGACAAACACACACCTCTAGTGTAGCCACGGGACTCTACGGACATAGCACTGGCCTTGGACGAGGCAGTGATGCCCTAGATGGGCTGTGGCACAGCCAGACAGAGAAGAGAGGAGAGCACTGAGGCTTTTAAACTACAGATCCCGCAGGAGACAGTGATACTGCCGAATAAACAAAGTTTATCCACGAACTGGTTGAATCAAACAGTTCAGCTGAGTCGGTTTGAGCTGGCTGGAAATACAGTACTTCATTTAGACCTTCTCAGAGAAAGAATAAAATGTACTGCAAATACATAACAAGAGCAGCAATAATAAAAGATATGAAAATCACACCTTTCCCAAGTTTTCAGAAACAGCGTTTTCCATTTTAAATTATTGCACACAGCAAATTTCAGAGCGTCTCACCCTTGCTAGCAATTCCCACTGTTTTCTCCTTAACACCTAGCAAATGGAGCTTTCCATCTCCTCTCTTCATTACCATCCTGATACTAACATCTTGTACAAGTGTAGGCAGATTTGAACTTCCATCAGAGAATTGTAGCAGCTGCTGAGCATGGAGAGGATTTTCTTTTTTTTTTTTACTTTTAAAACAATTAAAAAGAAGCATCTGACTGTTTCTACGAAAACTGTGGACTGGACAACATCTTGTAAAAAAACATTGCTGGCTGAAAACTGGCAGTCGCTCTGTCAGTATGACAGAATAATTAAAACCAGTATGACAATAATTAGCACTTCTATAGTTCTTTTCATCCATGGATATCAAAGCACTTCACAGAAACAAGTGCAGCTACCTCAATTTTTAAAGCTAAGCTCAGAAAAAAACAAATCAGAATTTTTTCCTTGTGGAAAATTCCAACAACTTCATCACTGGTTTTCATCCTAAATTAGAGGCAAGAGTTGAAATATTTTTTTAAAAATTCCAAAATGAAGAGTGCTTAAAAAAAACCACCAAGGTTGATTAGGAAATTTTGGTGTTTTCAATGGAACCAAAACGTTTTGCCATTCTGAATTTAGTGCACTTTGTTTTGAATCTCTCAACACTACACCGCATCTGCCTCTGGGAAGGGAATGCCTCCTGGGAGCTGTAGTTCAGGTTTCCCCACTGAACTTGATAGCTCTATTAGTTAGGCACTGCCTGTCCCCATCCTCCCCTCAGGCTGGGCCTGCCTGTCCTACTGCTCTGCAGAAAAACATCATCAAACTATTACTTACTGCCTCTACTGAGCTCGCGAATGGGAAGCACTGACTGCAGCAAGCAGGGCCGGACGATTTAGCGAAGAAGTAAATATAAAACCCAACAGCCCCAATGGACAATTTCATGGTTTAGAAGCCAGCCCGGCTCTCCTCCTATGAGTCAGTAAAGCATCCTACAGTAGATTTGACTTTTTGGATTACTGCTCCTTTGAGATGAGTTTTTTCAGGTCAAGCCTGTGTCCAGGGACCCGAAGGAGCAAGTTTCTGCTGCTGCGGCCTTGGGTTTATGCCTGCAACTAATATGGTCCATCACGTCCACTGGTTTGCAGCTTACAGATTCGTTCTTTCGGGGACCTGCCTGTCTAGAACTGGTGGGGAGGAGGAGGGCAAGCCATGGTTGCTACTTACAGACATCTCGCCTCAAACCCAAACTTGACAGAAGCTTGCGACGGGTTACATACCCAGAGGTGTACCGAGAGGCATCCTTCTCTGTAGGTTGCATAGTTTTAATACCGGCAACGGCATGGGGCTCTGCTACCTTGTCAGGTACCATGAAGAGCTTCCTCTCCAGGGAGATGGGAAATGTGCATGGGACCAGAGGGTGCCTGAATTTACTGCATTTCCAGAACTGGCCTGAATGTTTCAGTGCTTCACCTGCACTCCCCTTACACACACATTGGGGCAATTTCTCTCCATGGTACAAATTACTAGGATACTGAAGGGGGAACTTCGTTGACTAATCAAAAAAGGCTGAACTGATTAAACTTTTCTTGTTTCCTCTGACTGTTCCTTTAATACTTTCAGAGCAACAAACTGCAGGGAGACTGCAGGTTCACAAGGGAGAAATCAAGGGGAAGCAGTTAACGTCACTGACAATTTAGCTAATGTTACTAAAACCAAAGTAGATGTTTGCAGGCACAGAGCATGAGGCAACTGAATAGTATCAGGTTCAACCTACTATTCATGATCACACATACAACCCAGTTAACTCTTTAAACCTGACCTGGTAAAACAAGATGGCCAGATGTAAACAAACATCACCCTAGAGGAAAATCGGGTCCAAAGTCTACCCTTACAAACATGCCTTTTACCTGTGTTTTAGTGTACATTATAGATTCGTCTTTTTCCCAGATGCTTCTGATACTGTGTCTGACTATAAGACCTGACATATATTACTGTACCTCATTCCCAGACGCTTATCAGGTTAGCCATTTACACGTATGTCAGGTCTACACCAGTACTTATTAACTCAACACCCAAGTTACACACATAGCACAGCTTAACCTCACTCTGTGTTACCATCCAAAAACAATTCTAGCAAACAATCAAAGTATTCTTGTATTAAAAAAATAAAAAATTCTTTTACCTAGCACATAAGGATACTGGAGTTTCCAGGTAAAAGTCTAGCTCACAATAAGCCTCTTAGGCCTATATTTCCCTACTTGCATATTTGCACAACTGGAGAAAGAAACAGGACTCTCCCCAGCTTCACCTGTAGGCAACATACTCTGTCACCTCAACTGCTGATAGCTGCAAAGGAACAGAAGAGAAAGACGAAACTGCTCTGATGACCTGGGACCCTAACAAAGACTGGTCCAGCATTTTTCAGTTGCAGGACAATGTTCGCAGACAACTTTGTGAGTATCCGAGGATTTTGTTACTCTTAAAGGCTATACACTCTGTAAAAAGGCAGTGCTTGAGTGCATTGAAGGTAATTTGAAAATCTCCTTGATTTCTAGATTTAACAAGTGCCTGATGCCAGGCTCAGACCTTTAATTCCCGGTTAAGAAACAGGGAACGGATGCTGATGCACAGAACTCCCCTTCATGCGAAATGTATGAGCGTGCGTTCTTCTGTCAAAGCATAAATCACGCACTGGGACAGTGTCACCTTGTGGTTGTTTGCTGACATAGCTCCAACCGAGAGGGGATACTCCCTGCACCTAAGCCCCTCGCCCCCAAAAACCTTCCCTCCGAAATGCCAACATTAAAAACTCCCTTTGGGGCAAAACAGGACCTCCGTCATCTGCCCAGTGTGCATCCTCCATGCAGGTGTTAGCAGCTTTTGCATTAGCGCATCCTAAAAGCCTCACAGAGAAATGAAGGCATTAAACACCCAAGCCAACTCCACAACTTGCGCTGGCTACAAAAGTCAGGGAGGCAGAGATGTGTGAGGGAGGAAGCTGCTAAGTTCATAAATAGGAGCTGTAAGGCTGAGCAATAAAATTCCACTTGTCCCTTTGCGAATCTCCTGCCTTGCAAGGTAAATTCCAAGAACTGGCACATCTCCTTGCTCCTAGCACTCCAACCCTACAGAGAAAGTGGATTTTGAAAACTCCGTTGTGTAGAAAGAAGAAAAAATACAGCCCTAATTCAAAGTTAGTACTAAGCAAGGAAATTCAGACACCAAACTGTGCTCTTAATGGAGAACTAATGGATGTTAATTAACCACCAATTGACAAAGAACATATTTACTGTAGTTTAACAGCTCTGCAAATAGACACAAACTCATTTACACATGTTTAAACCTTAATAAATACATTTGCAGTCATTGGCCGCTTAAGTTGATGCTCAAACTGTCCCCTATAGTAAATCTGAAGGGATACATTTGGTTGCAAAAGTTATTGCATGTTAATTAAACATTAGCTCTTTGCAGAAAACCAAGTAAGTTGATAGTAAATGACCTCTTTCATCAATACTGGTTTATTACACAGCTATTAAAAAGCCATATGCAAAAATGAAGAAAAAACACCATGGCAAACAGCTTTCTCTCTGCACCATCATGCACACCTTTTGAAAGCAATCCTGTGCACAGGGCCTCCTGGGGAGGGGGAGCTCCCCAGGCACCGTGCACAGGTGGGGAGGGCCCGGGTAGCACACAGTGATGCCACTGCGGCCAACGCTCCAAGCAGTATGTTTCTGAGAGCGGTTTGGTTGCGGTGAGCATGCAACAGGATTTAGGAAAGTCGTCCTGAACAGAAGGCATGGGATAGAGAAATGTGCGGTGACCCTTCTGGGGAAAGGTGGTGGGAAGAACACTTGCAGAGTTTTCACTCTTATTCACTTATTTCAGCCAATCCTGTGAGCCTTTCATTTGATTCCTTTCCTAGCTTTCTCTGTTTGGACAATATCATCTTCCTTTCTGTGACTACATTCGCTGTCTGTTCAAAATGGTGGGAGAACCTCCTCCTCTGCAGCTCTCACCATGATCTTGCACCCCCCATCCTCCTCCCATCCCATTCCTCGGTACATGC
>Ga0181612_168628_pt1 | contig 11129 bp, 11 predicted proteins | sample HoacroProtozoa21_FD_119630 | JGI IMG/M metagenome (GOLD analysis project Ga0181612, IMG submission 119630) | Hoatzin crop microbial communities from Cojedes, Venezuel. Combined Assembly of Gp0051906, Gp0051904, Gp0051908 | reverse complement strand
AGGGGACAACCTGCCTCACCATGGTCTTCATCATGAGCTGCAAGGGAAGACTCTCTGCTCTGGCACCTCGAGCACCTCCTCCCCCTCCTTCTTCACTGACCTTGGTGTCTGCAGAGTTGTTCCTCTCACTCCTCTCTCCCGACTGCCATTTCACCACAGTTTTTCTCCTGTTCTTAAATATGTTATCAGGAAGGCGCTACCACTGTTGCTGACTGGCTTGGCCTTGGCCAGCAACAGGTCCATCTTCAAGCTGGCTGGCACTGGCTTTATCAGATATGGGCAAAGCTTCTCACAGCTTCTCACAAAAGCCACCCCTATAGCCCCCCCACTGCCAAAATCTTGCCATGTAAACCTGTAACAGTTCTCTAGCACTTTCTCCAAAATAGCTGTATGTTTTACATCTGTTGACCATCTTCTGCCAAGACAAGTACAAACATAAAAAGGATAACAAATTACTGGCAATTTCTTTTTTTACAAACACTTCTTTGAATTAACCAAGAACACTAACTCTGGCTCTTGATTTCTGCCTAAGTACACATGTGACTTCTTGGAATAACCTTAGTACAACTACTCAATTTTAAATCTAATAAAACTATCAGACATAAAAGAAACCTTCTCTAATCTCAATCTATCAGATAGCTGACAGGCATGAGGTTAAGAAGGGATCAGAGCAATACTTTCCCAGTTTCCAAAAAATCATACTATTAGTAAATACATTGTGAATTTTAATGAATATTGCATTTCTCCCAATGTTCTAAGTGCTTTTATGATGCTGTTCTCTCACTGTGGAAGCTAGAGAAAGAGTACTGTGCTTTCCATGAAAGACAAAGTGCAAGGAAACATTTTTAACTTCAGTTTAGCAAATGAAATTTTGCAAATTGCTTGCACCATGTACATTACAGCAGACATCAGCAATTCCAGATGAACCAACATGCAACATGTCTTGATCTGCCATGTTTTCACTTGATTTTACATCAGAGGAACTCCTTTGAGGGATCTTATTCAACACTAGTACAAGTGAGATAAGAAGCCTGTATTAATGGACCTTAGTCAATCAGCAAGATGTCTGCATCTGGAGCGCAGCTAAATTGTTTTCATAGTGAATACATTAATTGAATTAATTTTCGTGTCTAAGCAGTATTTAACTAAGGTCATATTTGCAACTATCATCCAATTTAGTAATCAGCAACCAATTTAGAAATGCAGTGTTTCCTGTATTTTCAGTGCCAGATTTTACAAGGAGTAAACACAAATGAGACAGATTAATTTTGCTTGAATGACAAAGATAATACTAGTAGGCTGAGATAGTTACCTTCTTTTGTCCCAGACTAAGGTTACAGATACAGTATTTACATATATTAACATCGAGTACACACCCATAACATGTTTTGTATTCTGTGAAAAACAGTCAATCATACAAAAATTTTTGTCTTTTTGCCCACCATTAACAAATATCTGCCTTTGTAGCTGAGAACTACATTGCTATTCTCAGCAGAAATGTCATAGACTTTAACTAGCCTAGACTGAGAGTAGTAGTCTCTCCAAAATCATGGTTCATGAAGCCATTTTTCTCTTGGCTGTTTTTGTTTTGGGTTTTTTTGGGGGGGTGTGTTGGGTGTGTTGGTTAGCAGTCTTTGAAACATATATTATGCTTTTCATAATAACTATTTCTCTCTCCAGAGCTGCCAGACTCTGGCTTTCAACAGGCCCTAAATACATACCCCAAAACATTTTAAAATTAATGAATGTTCTGAAATCATTATCTCTTGACCTGAAAGTTTGGAAAAACAACCTACAAGCCATTCCTCCAATTGCTGTTATTGTAGCATCCTGTAAAACATCTCTCCGATGGAAGGCAGAGCCTTCCTTAAAGGCCTGTGGGAATCTTCTTACGTGCTCCAGAAGAGGAATAATTAGAGGGGTGAAAGTGATTAAGGAGGCAAAAGTAGAGAAGGGAGAAAAGGGAAGTGAAGGTTCTTGAGAGTCATTTTTGCTTATTTAAAAGGAAAAAGAAAAGGCTGAGCAAAAAGAAAAGCAGTTAGACAAAGACAGTTTCTCCATTCCTAAAAATGGAAAAAGCAGGTGGCTGCAGTAATTTAAATTACTGAGTTTGTTCAGAGTTCTCTATGCCTCTCCAATTCATTTTTTTAAGTATTTTTGCGATATAAAATAATTTTTTAATATTTTGAAGTTTTGTTTTTAAATTCTTTTCCTGGATTTTTGTAACAAGATAAAATTGAAGATTCTTTTGAGATTATTTATTTTCAAATTTTAAAAAATATTTTTTTTCTTTTGTATAATTTTACCAAAATTAAGGAAACCTGGTAAGGTAGAAATGTGAAAAGGAAATGCTTTTATGATTCTTCTATTCACTTTTTTTAAGGAAAAAGGGAGAGAAAACTATAGACATACTGAAACAATAAAGTTCTTTGTTCAATCTTTAAATGGAGGAACTCTTCTTGGTTTTTTTTGTTACTGTGGTATAGTGAATATTCTTTGCAAATAAAAATCTTTTGCCTTTTAAATCAATTGTTATACATGGCCTTTTATTCTATCATACACAAAGAATATGAATCATATGAATTTCCATTCAAAATTTTTGTAAAGTCACTACAGATATAAAAAGACAATAACCCCAGTTCTATGGCCTTCACATTTACGAATTTGTATTATTCTTACAATTCTCATTGCATTAGAGAACAATATAGGGTCTTTCCAGTGGATAGTTTAATATCCATATATGTCTGCAGATTTTTTTATCAGAGACTTTTTCATTTATTAAATAAAATACCAACATTATAGTTCAAAGTAATTGACTTAAAATCTTACAGACTTATGTTTAAATGAAGTATATAGCAGATGCTTTTTCTAAGTTTTATGTATATCATTAATAAGTCTTATCTTCCAAAAATTGCTAAACAGTTCAGTTCATTTTTGGTAGGTATTCTTCAGACATTCTTTCAGAATTAACCAAAAAGACACATTTGAAACTCTTTTGATATTAACACAGGCCTTTTCAAAATACTATATTAAAATTTTGATAAGGTTAGTAAAGGGTCTTAAAATATGTCTTTTGCTTACACAGAATATACCCTCCAGACAGGTCATCTTACTAGAATGAAAACATAAATAAGTATTTACCATCATTTACTTTGGCCTAGAAAATTCATACAACTTTGCAAGATAGAATTGACTAAAACAAAAGGTTTCTAATTCATGGGAAATTTCAGAAACTTGTAACTTTAAAAATGAAGTTATTGCAATTATTTTTAAACTCCTATCACCTAGATAAGCCTTTTGTTCTCAGAAATAAGGGAAGCGACATTTCAGCCATAGTCACAATCTCTATAGGCTTTAAGTAGGAGTTCTGTGTTTAACTTTCTGCTCACGCAACCTCCATTAACACAGCAGAGCATATTTTCGCTTGCAATCAGAACCATTTTTATAGAGAGACAGATGTACGATATTAGACCATCATTTCTCTAGCACTGGTATCTGTTGCAGAACCCAACAATTCTAGTGCATAAATGTAAGTATAGGGGTAAAATCTAGTGTTAATAATAATAAATAAATCTATGTGAAAGTTAGTGTTTGCTTCCAAGATGGGGAGTAATATCCTAGCTCTAATGAAGCCAGGGAAACACAGATGAGAAATATATAATTCTGGGAAAAGCATTTGGCAATTTAATGAAATTGATATAGCCAGAACAGACCAGGGTGTCCTCACAGAACTTCCACATCGAAATAAGAGAACTGCTATAAAATACAGAAAGAAAAAGTCTCATGAGATTTTTAGCTCAATTTTTGCAAATCCTATATAATACAGAAATCCTAGATAATACAGAAATTTCAAAACCATCCTGAACAGTAGGAGGTTCATTATCCTTAGCAACAATGGCTCCACTGTGGCTTAGACTGATGACTTCTGTGGGCAATTTTAAGATTTGTAATTCAAGAAAAATATGAAAAATTACACAGAATTGAAAGGCCAAGAAATAATTTCACACCAGGTAAAAGCACAGGAGGAAAGAAGGTAGATCTGCATAACTATATAAACCACTCAGGAGGGAACTTCATCACAGGCTAGCATCTCCTCTGAGGTAACATAAAGACAGAAACGGGATTATTCCCAGGTGAAGAAGGCGGCAGGAGAAGGAGCCACGGCTAGACACTATGTTATTTCATATGCAAAAGACAAACTAGATGGGATTTAAAATATTTTTTGAAAAAGACATAATCTTGCATAGCATTGCGAGAGAGGTCATCAGGAAGCATGATTTAAATTATATTTCCTGGCTTTGCCTATCCATAACTTGCTTTCATTCTGCTTGTCAGGGCCCCGAGGGCACTACCAGCCCCCACAGGCCCTGCCCAGTCTCCCCCGGCTCTTCCCCCCAAGCCCAGTGGCCAGGGGCATGGTGGCCTGTGCTGGGGTCACCTTGGCTGGCCTGGCCTCCAGCAGCAGCCAGCCCTCATGGTGCCCCAGCACCATGCTTGTGGCACCCTTCATTCCTCGAAGCTGGTCTCCAAACAGGGTCAGGCTGCCTGTGGGGAGCAAACAGGGCCAAAGTCAGCGCAAGCCGAGAGAAGTGGGAACCCAGCCGAACTCGCATCAATGGAGTTCTGCCATTGACATCCACAGATCTAGGATTTCACCCTGGGTTTTAGTAGTCTGCTGATACCCAGAAGAAGAATATGTCCACAGAGCATTCCTCACAACCCTGCACCCACTGCTGCTTCCACACTGCTTTTGGGAGCTCCCACAAGTTCATGCAAGCAGGAGTCTCCAAACTCATGACAGATCTCTGTTACAGACTTTCCAAGAAAGATGAAAACAAGTCCAAAGGAACTGGGTGTCAGTGTGCACATATACAGGATCAAAAACATGTCTCTAGCTGAATGGCTTCCCACTCAGAGGGCTGCAAAGCCTTTCATGTTTTAATAGCTATCCTGACACCTTAAAATTGTCAGAAGTCACATAGACTTCCCACTTGGTGTAATTAATTAATTTTTTTGGTCAGGTTATGACATCATAAGTAGATTTGTTTTGTCTCAAAAAATGACTAAATCTCTTTAATCTTAATGATATTTATCAGAGCTCCTCAATGGTAGAACTACACCCTTCCTCTAATCCAAAGAATCTCAAAACTACCTTAATTGAATGGTGAAAACATCAGAATATTTACAAAGTATCAAACATTTAAATGTTGTAGTATTGTCTCATAACTCTATTCTCTATGTCCAGACAGAGATCAGTGATGAGTGCTGTCCTTCAGGGGTCTGTACTGGGACCAGTACTATTTAGTATATTCATCAACCACACAGACTGTAGGATTGCATATACCCTCAGCAAATTTGCAGATGACATCAAGCTGAGTGGTGAGGCTGACACCTCTGAGGGACAGGATGCCGTCCAGAGCAACCTGGAAAACCTCGAGAAGTGGGCTCATGTGAACTTCATGAGGTTCACATGGTCCCACTTCTTGAGCTTGTCAATGTCCCTCTGGATGGCATCCCGTCCCTTGGGTGTGTCGACCACAGCACTCAGCTTGGTGTCATTGGCAAACGTGCTGAGGGCGCACTCAATCATGTTGTCAATGCTGTTGAAGAAGATATTAAGCAATACTGGTCCCAGTACAGACCCCTGAAGGACACCACTCATCACCGATCTCCATCTGGACATTGAGCCATTGACCACTACCCTCTGGATGCAACCATCCAACCAATTCCTCATCCACCGAACAGTCCACCCATCAAATCCATAGCTCTCCTGTTTCGAGAGAAGGATGTTGTGGGGGACCGTGTCAAAGGCTTTTTAGAAGTCCAAACAGACAACATCCGTAGTTCTTCCCTTGTCCACTGATGTAGTCATGTTATTGCTGCTATAAAAGTTAGTTAATAATTTTCCCCATTTCTCTTTCAGTTGTGAAATAAAGATACAGGAGAGCAAGAGGGTTTGGTTTTTTTTTTTGGGGGGGGGGAGTATTTTTGTTGTCTTTTTTTTGTCAGTGAGCAAGTAGATTATGTTTTGCATGTTCAATTAATATTTGTAAGATGTGAGCTGAATCCAAGCTAAATCACTTTGAAGTCTGATAGGTATTTGGTCAGCCTATAGAAATACTTAAAGGAGGTAATTGCTGTATAATTTCAGTATCTTGTAAAGGAAATCAGAAGCCTCTGTAAGAAAGCAGAATATGCTTTAAGCAAGTGGTTTATAATACTGTTATGTCTTCAGATTTTTGCAAGTTCATGTTGCATATACTTTTGTTCCAGTGAGTCTTCTTATTGTGCTCCCAGTTGGGATTAGGATACAGTAACAAAGCAACCAGAAAAAACTGAGCTATCCTAATCCCTTAAGAAACCTTTTGGCTTTGACATAGTACATCAAAAAGTTCATTCATTAGTAGGAAGCATGTTAGTTAAAAACCTAACTTCACAATTTCTGTTTCCAAAAGTAATAAAAGGAACTCCTTAATTGACAAAATGTTTTCCCCACTGAGATACCAACTTTTCAATCCCTAGCGGTGTCAGAGGGTTATTGGCTGAAGTCAGAGGAGCCTGACTTCCAGTTGCCGTTATTCATGTGGGCTGTGACACGTTGTGTGCTTTCTGTCTTTAAAAGCCACTATTGTCTGTAAGATTTATTTCCAATTAAATAAATTCAATTATGCATGATTTCTGAAAGTGTCTTCAGAGGTAGAAAGTTTGCCCTCAAAGAGCAAAGAGTATTTTTCTAAAGAATTAATAGCTAGACAAGATCAACTTACTTGTCTGAAGAGGCTTAACCTGCTGGTAAACTGGCTGGGAAGGAAATTCCAGTTGTACACCGGTTCAGTGCAAGGGAGCTGTGGTGCCTGACAGCACCTCCTGCAGTCACCAAAATGTGAATGTAACAACGTAACAAAGCTGTGAGATTGTATCTGAACAGTGTGTCAGCTCTTTCTTTCCATTTGTGCAACTTACTGCTGGCTTTACTGGGACTCTCCTAGAGTTTAAAATGCTAAATGCATAGAGGCAGTTTTTCACTTTGGAGATTTGCTGAGCGATAACTGGTTGATGGTATATTTGCAAATGAAACATCATTCTTACAGTTTTCCAAGGTCCTCTACTACTGGAGGGTGATCCATTGTCGCTACCTGCAGTTTTCATTCTCCCCTCTGTGTGAATGTCCTTTTGTAATTTAGTCTATTGCCAGTGTCAAACCAAAATTGAGGCATTCTTGCTTATTAATATATTATGAATACACTACACCGCCAACAGAGCTTAATCTCTCGCGTTGACTGCTATTCATCTTTCAGAAGTGTATAGAAAGCGAAAATGGGCCACTTGAAACATTTTAACCTGATTGGAAAAAATCTTTTTTTCTCCTTATCCTTGCAGCTCCTTGGTTAAAATTGTGTAGACTGCTGAGCTGAATACGGAAGCGGAAAGCTTTGTTCGGGTGACCACCCGTGCTTATTGATGGGCTTCGAAGGAGAGTGCTGTGTGACTGACAGATGCAAAGCAGCACATGGTCTGCTTTAAATATGGCGTTGTCAAAATAGTAAAGTACTCTTGGAGCAAACCCACTATTGCTAAGGATATGCAGCATGGCTTAGTGTGTAAAGCTTCATAGTTTATGTGAGGGGGAAAACAGAGGAGGGAGAAAGAGAGAATAAATACACCACTGAGAATTGTATGGCTGAAGTCGCACCCAAGGGTTGGCATGAAAGTGGAGCTCAAGAGGTTTGTTATCCTTAGGGATGGGAAATGTCTGTTTTTAAAGGTACATATAGGAGTATCTCTTCTGCATGCCTGTGAAGAGTGAGACAATAAATAATGTGCTTAAATTGCAACAGTAGAGGTTTGGATTCGAGTCCAAGAAAACCCTTACAAGAGTAACAAGGATAGCTTGGAGTTGCTAGTAGGTGTCTTTTTCTAGCAGTTTTTGAGAACACCTTAAATAAACTCATTTCAAGCAAATCCTTGAGTTCGGGGGTGGATTAGGTGATCATCTGAGGCCTGTCTAGGCCTATTTTTAAATGATTTTACATTGTGTGTGTGTGTGCTGTGCTCATGTATGTGTGAGGAAGGAGAAAAGGAAGAGGAGAGATTATGATTTTTACTTCATAGGGAACTCGCAAAGCATCCCTCTGTTCTCTGATCCCTTTCTGCAATTGCATATATTATAGGAGCAAAGGAACGAATGGACAGTTTTTTAAATTTTAGTGAAAGCTGTATCTTCATTTGGTATTCTGTAAAGCAGTGTAGAAACATGAAGAAGAAAAATGCAGCACAGCATCACTTAGAGGTAGAAAGAGAATTGGAAAGTATTAAATATATGGCTTCATTTATATGATTATGCTTATTCAGCCTGAGCAGCAAATTACTCTGTTAGGGCAGACCTTGAGGACTGTCTTTTGACCAAACTGCTCATGGCCTAGAGCCTGTGGTAGGCAGGGGGATGACCAAGCCATGGACAGTCCCATCCCATGGCTCATAGGAAGCCCTGTGATCTTCTCTCTGGCTGCAGCCCTGCCCCGGGTGCGCGGGTGCAGCATGCTGTGGCTGCTCTCCTCCCCACTCACTGTCTGCACCAGGGAGCAAACATGTTAGCATCTATGTGGCCTTGCGGAAGACTCCATATTTTTCTTGTCTGAAACGTGGCTGAGGGCATCTGGCCCTAGGTTTTCTGTGTCAGGATGATCCTACTCATGGAACCATGAGCAGTGTGTAGATAAAGAGTCGATTTGTCAGAAAAGAGGGATCTCGGTCAATCATTATACAGCCGTCATAGTCCGTTGGTGGTCTGTATTACCTTAGGGATAGAATACATTGAAAAGGATGCACATTTAAGTAGAACTCTTCTCCCTGCTGGGGGACCATAGCTATGAAGTTTCTGTGATCACTGTGCAACTGTAAAATATTTTTTTTGTGCAGCAGCTGACTGAGACTTCTCTTGCAACTGTTTTAAATGAAGGGGTCTTTTTTTTTTTTGCATAATATTTTATATATGGTAGTTTTGTCCCCATCTGTCCATTTATTCCTTTGCACAAGTGGGTACATTGATGCTCAGATTGAAGGGAAGACAACAGTCTAATTGCTTGTCTTATTAACCTGCTGGAAATAATGGAAGACTGTAACATTGAGTTGCCATTTAGCTACCATGGCCCTGGGTGTGCATAGAGCACAGTTTAGCAGAGTTAATCATTTATTAACTCCTTAACAACATATATTTAATCAGTTTTCTGGTGCTTCAGACCTTGCGATCAATAAATGCCTTTTATTTCCTTGCCCTTAATTAGTGTATGTTTGTCAAGATTGGCTGATTTGCAAACCACAAGTGGTACATGGTAGTGAATTCTTTACATCATTAAATGGGATAGCTGTGAATTTTTGTCAGGATACCCTTATAAGAGAAGACAAAATGAATCTCACTGCTTGATATCAATCCTTGAAAAGTGACCTTTTTTTTTTTTGCTAGACCAGTGAGTGAATTCTTAAGACTCAACTTGCAAGGGAGAAATGTCTTGTAATAAGGCAGTGTTCACAGGTATCGTGGTAGTTTTGTTTCTCCATGTTTGTAATTAAAAACCTGATGTATTGGTGCAGTCATCTATTCATACAGAAGGCTCTGCCCACGTGTAGAGTTTCTTAAGGCAGTGCCCACATTTGCATCAGAAATTACGTCCACTGAGGTCTGAGAGTTGGTTCCTTATTTGGATTGGGCAAGAGCATTTGATAAAACCACACGTGAGCAGACGGATCTCTTACCAAGATCTAATTATGCAATTTTAGTCAAATCTGAAACAGATGCCCTTCTGCTTACCTATTGTTGAAGCCATTTGATACCACTCTAATATTACACTGACTCCAAGCAGGAAGGCCCTTTGTATTCCCTGCTGAGTTGGACGCCTTGGGTGCTAATTTAATAACTTCACAGTCAGAGGAACCAAAGGCGCGTTTTCAGCACAAATGTGTGCACCTCTCCCTACAAGGTGAGCTGGCTGCCATGAGGAAGAAGATGCATTTGTTTGTCAGTGGTATATGAGAGGGGAATTGACAAGCAGGAGCACCTTAATGGCTTCAAACTACCTGTTAATGATCGTGGTGCTGGTGCCTGCCTGGCAGCCTCAGTCTCCAATTAAGCATCTGCCGGAGCTGGAAGCAGGGCTCTTAATTGGAAAGAAACAGATTCAAAGCAGGTTGCATTTTCTGCTAAGGAAGATTTGTTGGTGAAGCCATGCTTTAGTCCGTTGTACCTCCTTTCCCACCCCCACCTGGCTTTTCTCTCCATGTTCCCCACCGCTGCAGGCACAGCCCTAGAGCAGGACAGGTAGCACATGGATGCTCAGTACCTTGGGGGGGTTTGGTTCTCCCCTAACCTTTCACTGACCTGGGGCCCAGTGATGGATGCTGTCCTAATTGCTGACTTTTCTTCCCCCAACCCTCCATGGCACACATACACCCATTAAGATACATTGTCTAGTACACATTCAGGAGATCTGTTTGCAGCTATTTTTTACATAGGACTGATTGTTTAATTGCAGATTAAAGATTAATGCAAGTATAATGATTCCATGAGGACACTTCAGACAAAAGCATCCTGCATCAGGCAGCCTGCATCCATTTTTCAATTTGGCCATAAATTTGTCTGGGAATTAAATAGTAAGTAGCCGTGATTGCAACACTGGTCTCTGAAGGCACTCACGGGAATGAAAATAAATGAACAGGCTCTCACACAAAGCATGTTTCATTATGGTCATTAGTGGACAGATCCTCAGCAGGGACTGAAGGTGAAATTGTCTACAAGAAATGTTGGCACATGTCTGATGAAATTGAAATGCTAAGGAAGCGAGTATAAAAATGTTCAGGTCGCAGAGCCCACAGATGACAAACTTGTTTTCTCTGTGCTGTGGGTGTAAGCCGCAGGAGGTGCAGGCGTGGAGAGACCCCTGGTATGCCTTCCAGCTTAGCTGTATCTTATCTTCTACAGGGTATGAGCATACTGGGGTAAACGTTTACAATGTCATTGAGTGCATAATTGTGTATGTTATTTATGTACCAGGAGTTACTGCCATTCATTACCTTGATGATTTGGTGAATTATTTAGGTTTTGCTTTCTGTTATGTTTTTCAGGTAAGAGCCCT
>Ga0181612_138688_pt1 | contig 11129 bp, 3 predicted proteins | sample HoacroProtozoa21_FD_119630 | JGI IMG/M metagenome (GOLD analysis project Ga0181612, IMG submission 119630) | Hoatzin crop microbial communities from Cojedes, Venezuel. Combined Assembly of Gp0051906, Gp0051904, Gp0051908 | reverse complement strand
TATCACTTTCCACAATCTAATGGCTATGCTCCTGATGATACAACCCAGAATGCTTTATCCTGGACACAGCTGGACTCAAATTTCTCAAGAGATCCCTGGCTCAATCCTCTTCCACTACCTTGAACCCTGTCTAAAGATTCAAATGTCTCCCAGACTGAAGAACTGAATGTATAGAGTGCCCCAGCTTTATCTGCGTCCGCCGTCACTAAATCACCCTCCCCACTCAGCAGCAGGCTCGCATTATACTTGTTTATTCTTTTACTGCTAACATAGCTAGCAATAGAAGCTCTGCTTGTTGCCCTTGATATCCCTAGAGTTTCAAGTCTAGCTCAGCTTTTCCTTTCGTAAGACCATCCCGGTATGCCTGGGCAGTGTTTCTGTATTCCTACTTTGTAGCCTGCCCTTGCTCCCACCTCCTTTACATGTCTTCTCTTTTTTTTTTGCACTGGAGCTCAGTCATGAGTGCCCTGCTGAGTCAGCAGGTATTCTGATACATCTACTCATTTTTCGGACTATTTGGATGGAATGCTGTCATGCTTGAGGGAGGGTGTTTGAGCTATACCCTCTGGAAAGTTTGATGAACTGATGAACTAGTTACCATATATATTTTTTTTTTTTCCTAATTCAGTAGGCCATATGTAGGTACTTTACACATCTTTTATTATACTAATTGGCATTCTGTACTGCTTTTATAGATTCCTCTTACCTGAATATTCAATATTATGTCAAGTTTTATACAGAAAATTTAATGTAACAAGCATACTTAAACATGTATTGGGAAATCCTGTTTACATTGTACATTAAAGATGTTTGAAATTGCAACCCACATATTGTTTGCCAGAAGATCTTTTCCAAATGTCATTACTAATGTGCTACATGCTATAAATTCCATATTGCTACCCATTTTATTATGAGGAACTACGTGCTCAGTGTTTTCCTGTGTTGGAGGCCAGTCTGCCTGGCCTGTTAGGCATCTGCCCAGTTTTCTTTGGGAGATTTTTTATACAAACATGTATTTGAGTTAAGAAGAAAACAGACATTCTAATGCTTATTTTGCCATGGATTAGAGTCATCTGAACAGCTTAGTGCTAAAGATAATTGCGATGGAGGTCTTGTAAGTTTTAGAAGCAGCTAATCATTATCATGCTGGGGAATAAATGCAACTGCCACTGGCAAACAGCTAGGGCATCCCTGGCAAACATTATTCAGTACTTCATTCTCGTCGTTAAAGTTGTTCAAAACACAGACCTTCTAAGAGAAGTATTTTTCATACTGTGTGGAATTCTTGTAGAGCTTTCAGTAGGGAGGTAACCTCATTGAAACACTGTTTCATCTCAGAAGAAAAAAATTTGTTTTCTTAATGTAGGTCATGGAAAAAGACAACACTTTCTTCTCCATTTCTCTTCTGCCACTTTTTATTTCATATTTGTTGCAATAAATCATAGATATAGTGATCTGTCCTATGCTCTTTCTTCCAGGTTAGTGACTAAGGGAGATAGATAGAAATCTGCTGTTTCCTTCAAGGGTTAATTCTGCCCTTTTCCTTTAGGCCAATGGCAGCTACCCTTCCCCTACCCCGTCAAACAACACAATCAATATCAAAGTGTGCTAACTACCTCTTGACAGGAGCTCAGCACATCTGGCTGCCAGCCTTGGTGGCACCCAGCACCCTGCTGGGGCTGGCCCTTAACACGTGGAGCACAACGTGTCAGCAGCAGAGCATCGGGAATCCTGCAGCGTCTGTGGTACTGCAGTGATGTCAGACCCGTGGTTTTAAGCAGTGCCTCTTCAGATACCCATCGTTTAGGGATGTGATTCCATTTGAGGATATTAAAAAAGATGACTGAGACAGGATCTCACAGGTTTAAGTCACTGCAGTTGAGTGGTCTGACAGCCTATTCGGATCTGTAACTCATTCCATGTTTTTGTTCAGTCCTTTACATATAAACAAGGACTGTTAAACAAACACAAAGTGACAATTAAAGCATATTTAATGAATATTATTAATGAGGAGTTCAGCTGCAGTTTGAAGGTGTTGCTAAGCTTCATTAAATACACTTCCACTGACTAAAATGGCACTGACAGTATTTTTAATTTATTGTTAAAATCATTTTTCTCCCTGCTGCTTGCATATTTGACACTTACAGATCTGTTTATTTCATGCTGGATTTTATTTTTAGTCATCCTGATGTGATGTTAAAAAGTTCATCAATAAAACCGGATTTACTGACTGTCTGAAAGAAACTGTCTTATGCTGTCTTCCCATGTGACAGATAAAAGTATCTTGGGGGTGTACAACACCAGTTCCTGGCATTACTTGCTTGTTGCCCCTACAATCAATTAATTTGATGATGCAGAAAAGAACATATCTAGCATATGCATTAGAATATAGTATTATGTAAGGCTGATTTGGAGATTTTTTTATCTGTGTGTTTTTTATTTCAACGGAGATGCAAAGCCATTCCTACTTCTACAGTAGTCAATGAGAGGTTCACACACTGACAGTGTAATTGCAATCATTTCTGCATGTAACAGATATAGTGTAGTGGTGGCTATTTGCATGTGCTTCATTTCTGCATGGGATTAATTTAGTGCGCATAGCACTGTGACATATGTTTTATTTTTTATTTAAAGGAATGAGAATATAGAAATAATTTCTCTTTCTCGGACTGGACCAAATTGTCATTGTCAGGTTGCCCGTTAACAGCCAATTAAAAATGTTGGCTTCTTTTTGTTAAGGGCAATGGTTAAAAATACTTGGCCCTACAAGGCTCGTTTAAAGTCAGAATGTGACCAAGAGCCGAAAGGATGGCTTTTCTAAGCCTTGTTTCTGATACTGTGCTTTGCAGAGGAATAGAGTTATCTTTACAAACAGGTGTTACAAAAAAATTTACCGTTACGACTAACATGCATAACTTCAGAAATGGTATTTACCTCCCAGTTTTTTGTGGTCTTTATCTAAAACAAAAGAAATGTAAACTCAACCTCCCAAACCAGCTAAGTTCCATTTCTAAGAAGGTTTTTGAATAACTGAACAGATTGTTTTTGTTTGGATTTGAAATTCTTGAAAATATTTGATAGTTACATATTTGATATTTTGATATTTGATAAAAGCTTTACAAGTGTATGCGTTTCTGAGACCTTGTTGAACAGATCGCCCTTCTAATGATCAGCAGGTCATTCCTTTTCAGATACACAAAATATTATAATGTACATTTTTCAAGCAATTATGAGAGCAAAATAATTTAGAAATATTTAAAAATTGAAATAATTTCATACTAACTACAGCCGTAGTCTGTAGGGCTATGGCATTTTTATTATTCTTTCAAGTTACCATTTTCTCCCTGGAACCTGAGATAATCAAAGGGAATATAATAGGAAATTTTAGAGATCGGGGCAGTGAGTTCAACCGTGGAACTGCCCAGGTCTATTGGCTGGGAAAAAGAAGTGTATTATTTTAAAGTGCTAATGCTAAATATAAGTCTTTTCTGAGTAGAAGATTGACAATTCCATTAAGCCTACCTAGTCGACCTTTCTGAAGTGCAGCAAAAAGGGTAAGCAAAATGTCTGGCTAAAGGCTACTGTGCGTCACCCCAAATTGCTTTTTCCAAAGCCTGCAATGGTAAATTCAGTTTCCCTTTCAATATTTTAGGCAGTGTAGAGGCCTTTATGCATACCTGTGTTAGAGGTTGATAGTCTCTTACATTTTATGGGAATAAAATACCAGAACTGTGTTGCTGAATCCAGATCAGGCATCAAAGTTAACGTGCTATCTCTTAGAGATTATCTGCCAAGGAAACTTTCCAAAAGGGATTAAAGAATTATAAAGAAAGTTCATAAATAAACAGAAAACAATAAAAAAAAAGATTTCTGAGTCTATCCTCTTCTGCTGTGCTACCAGTACTTTGAGTAAACTGGCAATGTTCTTATGCAATAGCAGTGTACAAAGGAAAAAATTTAATAGGATTGAATCAAGTTGAAATCTGTTTGATTTGTGCAAAGTGTATCAGCCTTCAGTCAGTGGTGGTCAAATCAATTCTATTTTGAAAAATTTTAGAATCTCACGGCTACAGTCTTAGAGCCATTGAGAAGTTTATGTGTTTAAGCAAGTGCAAGAAAAGCATGCAAAAACCTGCCGGCGAAGTTCCTAGTTATCTCCGTGCATAAAGCTCATTTCAGCTTTAACGTTAGTACAGCTTTCAGTAGGGAGAGGAAGGGAAATGTGGATTCCCAAGCATACATAAAATTACTTTTTTTCTTCTGTTGAAATTCTCCTTCAACTCAATGTAAGTAAAGCAGCTGGCATGGTCATATGCTGAATGTGAATCAGCTCAGCACACCTGGCAGGTAGCTGTTCACTCAGTTCTGTAGTTTGCTAGTTAGCAAGAATCATACTGTCGTTCTTCACAAAGGTGCCCACAATTTTAACCCTGTAATTTTTTTCAAATTATATGTTCACCTTTCCTTCAGGTCAGGCATTACGATGCAACGGCTAGATTTTAAAGAAAAGTTTACTGAATTAGAATACTCATCTCTCTGTTCTGGGAGGATTTGGATTTTGGTTGTTAAGGAGTATGAAAATAATGGCCTGCATTCTGTGCCTAAATGAGAGCTGATCTTTTCTGAAAATCTAGCCTGAGCTACAAATTTAGGAAAGTTATAAATTTGATTTGCTGCGTAGTTCACTGTTATTTTTCTCTTTATTATATCATAGAGGATCTATCTTCCGCAGTTTTAAAACTCAGTAATAATATACTGCATCCCATAATACCTACAAATGATAGTGTACAAATAAATGTAGTATTAATGTTCTCTTTTTCATTGCTGCTACTTATGCTTATTTGCACATCTTTTTCATGTTACCTCTAAAAAAATATCATAGGTATGGTAAAACATGGAAGGGACAAACTACAAATTCGCTAGTATTCTACAAATAATTTCTTCAGAGCAACTGGCAATATCCAGGAGTGAATATTCATAGGTTTTGGTACCAATGTTGATTTTTAGCTTTAATACAGTTTATGGGAAATCTAGTAAACAGCTTCAGATATATTTACTATGGTGGTTGTAATTACACATAATTATACAATTATAATTAAATTGGATGCCTAACTCTATTTATCAAACAAGGATATAGTCAATATTACCATATGAAATTGGCTTGACTCTGTATTAAATTAAAGTGCAAAAGTCAAACAGAAAGCTTGACGTAGCACTTGAATTGGAGCTCTGTTCAGACTGCAGGAGTGAGGATCCGAAGAAGAAGCTGTATATTACAGACCATTCCAAAAGGAAAGAAAGCAAATATAAGCACTGTAAGAAGTTTATAAGCACAATCAGAAAGCATGTGCATAAATGACTGTATGAGACTGCATGAAATATTTTAGTTCTTGGCAGAGCTGTGGGATAGCAACAACAGAAATATTTCGTTTCAGGCTCCACCCTACTAACTTTTCATGTCATGTTTCAACTGAGTCATTTCTGCAAGTGCTGAATTTCTCTGTACCCAGATTTAAAATAGCTGAATTCAAAAGCAGGAAGACTGGCTTGGACATTTTTACTCTACCATGAGAAATTTAGATCTGAGGCCTGTTGGAAATTCAAATACCTAACATGTTCAAAATTAAACTTTCAGGGTTGGTTTAGACTTGTGCCAGTAAACAGCATCTTCTTTACAATGATTATTCCAAACAGACAGGGCTTATAACCTACTTATAAAATAGCACAAAGCAGGCAGAAAGCCCACAGAAGAGCCGCGCAAGCAAATCTTGGATGGCGCATATCCGCCAGGTGGGAAGAGAGTGTGAACAGGGAACACAGACCTAACAGTAAAATTCACACATTGATTCCAGGGGAATTGTTGCCAATGCCATGATTCAGGTTGGAGCTGTTTTGTCTTTGTCACCCTTGAGAGCAGGGCAGCAATGAACAATGAACTAGTGGCAGATGCTTGCTATTAACTCCCGCCCTCCCACCACGGGAAGGGAAAAAGGAGGAAGAGGGAGAGAGACTTACAAATTGAATATTAAAACAGCTTTACTAATCACAATAGTACTACTACTAATAATAATAATAATAGAAATAAAACAAAATACACAAAACTGATGCTGAGCTTCCCAGAGGTGGGTGCTGGGCACTGGCGTCCCGCCAGCAGCTGCTGGTCAGCACCGGGAAGTCCCGGACTGGCTTCGGCAGTAGATGGGAACTAGACTCAGGAATGCACGGATAGGAATCTGGATCAGGACCGCAGGCAGGACGAGCAGGGTCCTCTTCAGAAGCCGGACATGAACAAAGAGAGCGAGACCCTTGTGGTTCCCCCAGCTTTAAACCGAGTATGACGTGTATGGCATAGAATACCATCTTGGTCAATATCGGACCACCTGTCCTGTCTTCCCGACCCTTTATGACTCCTCATTAGCAGAACCTAGAAGGTCTATCAGTGACCTTGGATCCTATAGTAATAGCTATAAACATGGGCCTTTTTCTGCATTCCATTCCTACTGTTAGCTCAATAGAAGTATATACATTAGGGGTTATCAGCTTTGGAGAGGACACTGTAAAATACGCAGCCAACTTCAGAAAAACTGCAGTTACTTAGAAGAACTTAGCTGTAAGGAAAATCACTAAAAGAGAATAGGTTCTGTTTGAACCAAAACCAGGACAGTCTTTTGTCTAGGCTTACAAGAAGGTAGGAAGGCGAGCTAACACCCCTTTCCGCCCATCTACCTTAACTGGAACAAGCACACACAGGCAGAGCAGAGGACTGAAAGTCAAGACGCCCTCTTGGAAGTGTTTTAAATTGTTTTTCTTTCTCTTCAACCTTGATAAAAGCATGGTTGTTTATAGGATAGCAAAATGTAAGAGTAATGATTCGTTCTGTAGCAGAGTAAAGATGCAAGCAATGTGGTGAGAAGACAATGTACGTAGATTATTTGAATGCCAGGTTTTCTTGATGTGGTTTTGTTTCACTATATTTAATCTGTTTTCTAAAATAATTCATTAGAAAAAAAATGTGATTAAAATAACTGGAAAGAAATTACCCAGGACTTTTTGATACTACCTAATTAGATATTTGTGGAGGTCTGATTTATGACAAGTACAGTGCAAAAGTACTGTAATTTGGGCCAGGGTTCTTATTTACTCTGTTAACTACACTGCACCATATTGCCAGGTCTGTACAGTTTTTGTTGAATGCTCAGGCATCTCTTTCTGCATGAGAAGATCACATAACAATAACAGCCACTTCTACAGGAAGCCAGGGTGCTGTGCGGAAGGGTCTCTGTGGACAAGCATCCTCTCCCAGTCAGAAGAAGTAATCACCAAACAAGGTCCAAGGATTTCTAGGGCCAAGAATGAAAGGCAGGGTAGCGAGTAATGCCTGAAATTTCAGTTAAATTCAGAGGGCAGTTCTTGATCTTCTCTTTCCTGCTTCTTCTTCTTCACCATAAGCAGGACACCATTGATCATCTTTGGCACGGGACAAGGACTTCCAGGAGAGGCTAAAGCAAGGTGTGCTGGGAAGCATGCTAGCAGCTGGTTTGGGAATCAGCTGTGAATTTCACAGCTGGTTTTTGTGAACCAGCCTGAACTACTTTGAGTGTGCCCCTGGCTGTGCAGCTGTATCCACAGCACACAGGTGCTAATATGACCCAGATCCCCAGCACGGATTCTTACATGTAGATGTGAAAGTGAAGGGCTATATCTGAGTTAACACAGCAGGCAGTAAACTTAACTCCTAAGCACTCATTATTTAGAAAATTAGAGCTCCAAATTGTATAATGGAAAGAGAAACTTGCAGCAGCCTGGGCCCAAGAAAAGGTAGAGATTTCAAGAGTCTCAAACCCAGTCTTAAGCCTCGGGTGCTCTGAAACTAGAAGATGGTTAGAGACTCACATTGCTCCTCAAAGCAGAAGCAGTCTTGCTTCACTATTCCTGTCAGCACAACCCGAGAATAAGTCCGTGGAAAAACTCCAAGAGACCTTTTAACCTTTCTCACAATACCCATCTCAGGGGTGTTTTGTTGGGAAAGGTCTTTCACTGAAAGACCATTTTATTTCTTTATATTAAAAATGAATTATATTTTCCTGTTGTCCCTCTGATGCATCAAGGTAATAAGGAAGTCCATTTGATGTGAATTGAAGAGCATGTCTTCCTTTGGATTACTCCAAAGTGCAAAATAGCTATTCTTAAAGTCACCAACATAAACAAATTATTTCCAGATACTTGTTAAAAAGAATTTTTGACCATTGCCATTTAGAAGACTCATCTCTGCCTGTTTGTTAACGATACAGCTTCATTGGCCATACATTACTTACAATCTTCCTTCAAGTATGAGTATGACCTAATTGAGTACGTAATTCCATAGGGTACCTAAAGCAAGTACTGCAAAGAAAGCTATAGGGAGGCAATGCCCTGCAATGGAAATTCAATAAAACCAGCAGGACTTGATATAAAGCAAAGACTCCCTCCCACTGAGCTGCTACAAAAGCACTGAAAGCAAAGTATGGCCCTCTGTGAAAACATCTCTGAAGAGAGCAAAAAGGCCAGAAGAAAACACAGGAGCCAGAATGCAAGCTTGGAAAAAAATCAAGCATTATTTCAGTGCACGAAGGCTGCTGTATCTACCAAGCCAAAACATTTGGCTTCAGACTGCCAAAACAAGAATTGAATATGTCTAAAATATTAAAAACTTAGGATGAAAGTGACCTAAGACCAGTTTTTACTTAAAAATGTTTGATCTTCTGGGGGGCAGGGGGGAGGAAACAATCAAAAAGCAGTGGAGAGGGAGGGACATATATGTGATTCAAATATTACTTTAATTTCATTAATTCTTAGTGGAAAAATGTGACTAGTCCCATTGTATAACTCTAATTAATGTCAGTAATTAATAAGTCTTTATGAAATATGCAAAGATGAGAATCATCAGATCAAATACTCATCCCAAGCATCCCATAATCAAGAAAAATATGGGCATAGAATTTCTTTAACAAAAAATATTTTAAAAAATCTTTAACAAAGTTTCTTAGAAATTCTCTAGTTTCAAACTTATAACAGTTTTCAAATCTGAAATGTTGTTAAAAGTGAGCTCAGCATTAGATCTGCATTATATTCTTACAGTGTTTACTCTGAACCAATTGGGGCATGTTTGTGAGTGACAAAGAAAGGCAAGTAAAAAAGTTTTTGGACTTCTGATATGTTTAGCCTCTGAGATTCTCTGAAATTCAGTATTTGTAATAGCTGATACAAAATTAAAGGGGAGACAACATTTGTATTTTTGGCTTGTATTTTATTATGCATAACATAATATCTTCATATGATTTTTAATATATCTTACAAGGACTATTAAAATACTTAGAAGAATAGGTCTATGATGTACTCACTGTAGGATCCTGTAGTATCCTTTGTATTACATAAAAATCAAGAAAGAAAATCTATAGTGTTTTCATTTAATGCACATATTTATAAAAGTGGACAGCCAAATAAAAATTTAAGATTTACCCATCATTATTTTATGGTTTAGTTCTAAAAGATTTATAATTACTTTTATAAAATTTTAGAAAACTTAAAAGTCTGCCTTGCTTCCCCAGAGACACCATTCTGTTTTTATAATTCCTCAATGTCTAGGCTGTATTTTTAAATTCTGTTTATCTAAGTAAAGGTACAGATACTCACTATTTCTAAAGGCATTGTTAGTGCTGCAAACAGGAGAGCGATTTCTGACTGCCTTTTCTAGTTTCCTCTGCTCTATTTAATGCTCTCCCCTCCAGTCTCTCTTTTATTCTTGTAATTTGTTTAGTTGTGATTATTTCAATCCCAGCCTGAAACACCAGGATTTTCCTAACTGTACAGGCATACAGGCCAGCGCAGGGCAAATGTCACACATTTGGCAGTTTCATGGAAAACTGGATTACAGTTCCCATTGTAAAAGTATTTTTTACTGCTTAAAGCACTATTTCTACCACTGCGCCTTAACTATATGCTCCCAGGTGCAATATAAATTTGTCTATCAGGTAAGCAGAAGCTCAGGACCAATCTCTGTCTTTTTAATTAATACGGAAGACATCAATTGGTCTTTGCACAGCTTTTACCTATGAGCTGCGGAAACCAAATATGTCAAGACCGACAGTTAAGTCACGATCAGCTGTGATAGTTGTTTCAAGGTTACATATAGAAAGACTGAGCACAGATTCCTGTAGAGAAGCTTTTCATCAGAACTTAAAAGAACAGTCATTTTTTTAAAAAAATAAGATAACCAATGTTTGCACGTATTCTTCCAATTACCAAATTTTAGGCACAACTTTTCACTAACAACTAAAAAGAGAGAAAATTGTAGTTCCAAACCTAAATTTCATTAGAAACTAAGTTAACCGTTATGCCCTAAATTATTTCACTGAATAAAAATGTTTCACGTCACACTTGGCAATCAAGCAGGTGGTGGAAGTTGAGCAGACAGCAAATGAAGAAACAAGGTCTGTATGAAGCATTCAGATACTTCAGGGATCAGGGCGAAACCTAACTAGGTACCTATATACATGTTAATTGCTTTTCCAGTCTTCCACTCGGGTAAAATGAGTAGATGGAAAATTCAAGAATCTCTACCCTTTGTAGCGTTATGCAAAGAGTTGGTGGATGGTAATACAAGCTTGCCTATTTATCGGCACAGTGTTATGTGTTGTACCCATTTAAAAGATGGCAGGGCTTTTACTGCAGTGCCCCAGATCACCAGAACTCTTGTAACAGTCACTTCAGCGTGCATTTTTTCTTAACTCTACAGCCCAAAGAGAGTGTTAGAAGTGCAAAACTAGAATGTGACCTGATACATTCATGCTCATCTCTTAAGTACTTCCCAAAATAGTGACATACCTTTCAGATGTGTAAAAGAACAACTACTGTGTGCTCACTAACAGCTTGTAAGAGAATTTTTAAATATTGAGTAGGAGGAGGAATGACAGCTGACCAGGGAATAGGGTTGTTATACGTTCTTTTTAAAAAGCATCATTTTGAACCACTTCAACAAAACCACTACTCAAGGTTGTTGAAGCAAACTCAAGCTTAACATTTTATCCTAAAGAATGAGCATCAAATGCAGTATGATCTCTAATACTGCATTGCAGTATCACTTCCGGGTT
>Ga0181612_140934_pt1 | contig 11130 bp, 4 predicted proteins | sample HoacroProtozoa21_FD_119630 | JGI IMG/M metagenome (GOLD analysis project Ga0181612, IMG submission 119630) | Hoatzin crop microbial communities from Cojedes, Venezuel. Combined Assembly of Gp0051906, Gp0051904, Gp0051908 | reverse complement strand
TGAACACTGCCGGGCAGGGGCAGCCACAGCTTCTCTGGGCAACCTGTTTCACTGCCTCACCACCCTCATGGTGAAGAATTTCTTCCTTATATCTAATCTAAATCTGCCCTCTTTTAGTTTATATAAGTTACAGTCTTTGGCCCATGAGCTGCCCAGTGCCAGCAGAAAAGCTATCCTTCTGTTTCACTTCATACTACATGAGTAATGATCTGCTAATTATCTGACTGTATTAGCCCTCCTCTGACTCAAAAGCAGTGCCCGTCACTGTGCGAGGAGCACATGCCAGGGAAGGGAGAGGAACAGGAGAGCACAGGGGCCCGCCACATCCCTGGGGGCGGTTGGGACAGTCAAGGCGCTCGCACTGCCAGGCCTGGCCCTGTGCCCTCCGTCAGCATGCCCCGGGCCCGGGCCCGTGTCCCTCCCTGAGGGCACCCCCGCTGTGCCCTGACCTGTGTTTGAATTAAAAGCATTCTTTTTTCCTTTTTTTATTCCCCCTCAACAGATGACAAAGGGGAGGGGGGAGCACTCAGCGCCGCCGGCTGACCTGGGCCCTGAGGACCCTTGCCCGCTGGCACCGGTGACCTCAGAGACTTCAGAAAATCTCCTGTCAGTCGGAAAAGTCCCAGAAACAGCAGCAGTAGCCTGGCATGGCCATATGTATCTTACAGACATATTGTATCTTCTCAGATGAAACCGTCTCTTTGGCTGCACACACAGACAGCAAGATCTCCGACCTTCAACTATTGTGTAAAAATTAAAATCTGTCAGGAACAACGTGGCCAGGTGGATTTTCATTATTTTCAAGTTGCTGTGAGGCTTGTCTAACTAAAAAGACTGCTCCCAGCAGGAAATCATCTGATAGTCTTTGATTTTTTTTAACATTTTATTTTCACGCTGAGGGTAGAGATGAAAATGTCCTACAAAGTGGGAAGGTACACAAATTCAGTTTGCTCAGCTTGTAGAAGGATAATCCCAAATCAACAAAACTTCTGTAAAAGAAAATCCTATCGTGTGTAACCGTAGTAATTTAGCGGTAATTTGAGCTATTCCAACCCAGGGTTGTGTACAGTGAACATAAAACTAATGGGGCAGCAAGAGAAATGAATGTTAGCAGCACAGTAAAAAGGAAAAAAACCATGAAAAAAATTCTGATCTTTTATAGTGTTCTCCATTTTATTTTAGGGCTAAAATTTCAATTTATTTTATATACTGACTTTCCTGCCCATTTTAAATTCCCAACATGTTCCCATAAGACCAATAACCGAGCTGAACAGATACAGCCCTAATGACTCAGCTTATCCCAGACACGTAAAGGGAGTTTTTCAAACTCTGCAGCACCTAGGCCATACCACACCTGATGAGAGGTTGTTTCCAAGAGGGTACTTGCTTCCATAAAGCATGTTACATCTTGAATTGTTCGTGATATTGGAGGAGCACCACCTGGTGAGCGGCTGTGAAGGGCTGTAAACATTCTACTGATTCTGCCTTCTTAAGAAAGCAACTTTATTACCTTAGGGAGATTTCTCCCTAAAGATCCTCTTATGTAACTTTTGCAGATCCCCTTGATATGATTTAGTAATGGCCAGTTATGAATTGTGACATGGTAAGAGCACTGCTTTTTCTAAGCATCTACACTGGGTCAAGGTGACTAACACATTAACAGCATCAATTTGTTTTAAATGTCAGTTAAGAAACCAACTGCTTGAAGTAATACAATCTTCGACACAAATCTTTGGCCCTGGTACTCATCTTCCCAAAAGAACCACTCTTCAAAGGTTCTTTAATCAGCCAAAAACTGATTGTGTGACATCTCTGTTTCAACAAAATGAAAGATTTGTTTGCAATGTACTGTCATAACTGAAAAGAATGGAAATATATTGCAAAATTTGGTCTCCATCTTATTCTGCTTCTGCAGTATCTGTCCCTGCTCCTTCGCCCCTCTAAACCGGGTTAAGTAGAAAGGGGAAAGAGGTGCAGCTGAATAATGGAAGAACATGGTATCGCAAGGGTTACTTTTTGTCCACCTTCGTCTAGGAGAAAACAGTGTCTCCTCAGCCACTAGTTCAATATTCACTGCTCTGACAAACTGACTACAGCATTGCTTACCCAGGGACAGCCTGGATCTTAGATAGATGTCCAAGAACATTTACCATCACTGACATTTCCAGGCCTCAGAAATCTTGACTTGGTCTAAAGGGCAGAAGCACAGTACCACAGGCTCAGAAAATGGTAGCACTGGTTCATGCTGCAACACAGGTACCTGTTCTCTGCGTATATGACAAACCTTGCTACTTTTCTGATGTCCATCAACATGTGCTATTTTAGACTGAATTTATGAATACTGTGAAGGAGCCACTTTCTCAGGATTAGTTAGAAGACAAGAAAGGCAGTCTACATCTTCAAATACTAAGCCATTTTATATATATTCGAATTGAAAATGGAAAGCCAATCTCTTCAAGCATGTTGGTATGAAATAAATATCACGGTGAAAAAGGGCTGGCGTCTAGAGAACTGTTTCCAAACAAACCTTTTTCATAAGCACCGACAAAGAATCCATGATGCAATCTCAGAAATACGTTAAAACATGATAGCAATAAATAATAATAATGCCTTTTAACAAGAGAAAACATGGGGGGTTTTTTGAGGTATTTTAGGGGAAAACAGGTGTTATTAAGGAAGTGGTCATAACAGACTACCAAGTCAATATGTTGAAAAGAAGTTGGCTGTGGTCCTTCCTCCCCCTTCTAAATTTAAGAAGCAATTTAGAGATTCATTTACTGAAGTACCTAGTTGCCCCCACAATGACTACAGCAGTAGAGTCAACAGCGTCTTTATGTACATCTACAAGTGCACAGAGCCTTTTCTCAGTAAAACATTTCCCTCTCTATCCATAGAAATCTCGGAAGGTACATTAAGGCTGAGAAAACACAGCTTCTCAGAAACTGCAGATGCATAAGCTGTGGAGCTGAAACAACATTTACAGACATAACTGCCGCGATAGTTTTCTTGGCCACCCAGCAAAGGCAGGCAAAGCAAAAGACAGAAAAAGAAAGGGGGATTTGGTGCTACAGGTCCTCTTACCGTGCTCTGGGCCTTTCAGTGCTAGCCGTGTCTGGTGGTGAGGAAGGATCTCCAGTTTGACATTATCCGCTGCATTAGCCAAAAATTGCGTTGCTTCTGCCAGCGTACAGTACTCCATGCTGGTGCCATCAATGGACAGAATATGGTCTCCTACATGTAATGCACCACATCTACATAAAAGGGGAAAAACTCGGTATGATCAGGTATGCTCTTTGCTTGGAAAAGGAGTTTTACTGCCTTCAAACTGGTCATGAGAACTATGAGCGTGTTCTTTTTTCGAGAGAGAGATTTGTGTTTTGTAGGCATTGTCACTGGTCAGACTTTATATCTATTAGTACAAACCTTAAAAACAATTCAGTTAATACAGTATATGCCAAGATATCACTCACAGAACTGGAATGGGGTAACTGACTAAAAAAATATGTGTGAATGGCAGCAGAATAAAATGAGGAGAGCTTAAGGAGACTCAGCTTGGTCACGTATCCCTCACACAAGCACCCAGTTCATCATTTTTTGAGTTATAGTTCAAACATTTAGTAGTACAAAAGCTGTAAATGACGATGAAATTATGCAGTAGTCAAACAAATAATGAAACCAGGGCTAGCATGGTGACTTGAAGAGTGGGGTGGGGAGGGGGCTATCTGCTAAATCTCGCTGCACTCAAGAGACTGGCTACTGGATGAGTTGAGAAATGCAAACACAGCAGTCAGCATCCCGACGTACCAGTCAAGTGGACAGCTCCTTTAATTGGTTACCCCCTGCGAAACGGGAAAAAACAGAGGGAGAAAATTAAAGCATCCTGCACCATTGAACTGGAGAACACCCCTGGATCAATGGCCGTCACTCTCAAAGGTTCTACTGTAGGGAAAAGCCCACAGAGGAGCTGTAGACTCACTGCTACAAGTGGGTGCTACCAAAAGCACCGTTGTCAAAGAAGAGTTACAAGGTAGGGTGACCGGGGACATGCAGGAGGATTTTGCTGCTGGAACGTGATTTTTTAGATAGAAGTATGTATATAGAAATACACTGCATATGTATAAACGCATACACACACGCACGCACACATCCCAGCAAAGACCTCACAGCTCTGTTAACAGAAGCTTAGACCGCTGGGAAAAAATATCTGAGGTTTTTTAATGGTTTAAATGGCTTTATTTAAAGGTTTAAATGAAGTGGAAAAATTACTGCAAAATAACTCCAAAATACAGAAGCCAGTCTTCCTAATACCTCAGTCATATTCTAAAATATCAATAAAAAAATCCAGACATAAGGACTTCCATTTCACTGTGCCATGAGAATGAGTGATACATTCTAAAAGAACACTTCAAGGTTGCAAAGCCTCAAAATTTACTTCCCTTGACAGCTGTTCCATATTGTATGCTTACTTTAAGAATTCCAGTGGGTTTTTTATTTTTTTAACTACTAATCTCCGCTGCAGCACTACATTTAATAGTCAGAGCAGACCTCTAAACCTCTGCGTTGCATAGTGCAAGCAGACAGTCACATATTACATGGGGGCTGGCTTATGTCATTGAATACTATGTGAATGAGCTAACACAAATGGTGCCCTGGAAGTCTTAAACTCAGCAGCATGGAACAACGATCTGACAAAGTGCTAATTTTAAGACCTAGGAATGTTGAGAGCATATGGTTCAGGTAAATTCATCAAAAATGGAAGGGTTTCTTTAAAACCAAACCAAGCAGAAGTAGAAATCAAATGGATGTATGGACCTGCAGTGTCAGCGCTCTGTCACACTCACCTGTCTGCAATACTTGCAGATTTTATTTTGTCTATGACAATGACCTGCTTGTTGCAGCACATCGAGGTAGTTAGTGCAACCCCAAGAGCAGCACCGGGAGTTTTGGCAACTTCAACTAGCAGCGGCCCAGACGCTGTCGCTACTGAATCTGTTAAAATTAGACAACAAAAGATCAGTATTATACTAAAGTGGCACTTAAAACATTTTCGTATTTTCCCACATAAAATCTCCGTGGATATTCTATTTCTCTAACCGGACAACATGCCACATAAAGAAATTCTGGAATAGTATCAGTTTCAGTGTCAAGAATCAGCTCTTCTTGTTGAACTCACTAAAAGCAAGAGGAGGTTTGTGAATCTGGGATGTTGGGAAGCTTCTGACTGTGTCAGAATCAGAGATGGACCAGGTTAGGGGACCAGGATGTGTTAGTGAATCACTCTCTTGCACAACAAGCTAAAAGTCACCTGGAATTTAAAACACGCATGCTGAAGAAGCAGAATTAATTAGAAAAGCAGAAAAAGTTCTGTTAAAAAAAAAAACCTGACGTGAATAGAGAAGAATGCTAAACTGACTTTCAGAAAAGAAGGGGCAGGTCCGTAGACAATAGCTATAATAATTAAATGAAGGTGAAGGAAGAGTCTACCAGGAATCCCTCACAAAAAGAAACAACAATTTAGCAGAAAATGGAGAAAGTGCAGGAGGCATTACAGCTAGAAATAGTAGGAGTTAAAGCAAAATGCATGTGAGGAGGTTCAGAAAATTCCTGTAATATCCTGTCACGGGATAAAGTACTGCCTTGCAACAGGGCACAGATAACAAACGACCAACACCAAAAAAAGAAAGCAGAAAAATAGGACGCGGCCACAGTCGTGACTGATGACTGTGGTGAGGAACTATGCCCAAGAGAGACAAGCACTAGACAGAACAAAGAAAAAAGACAGCAGGCTGCTTCCTAAATGCCAAAACAAAGCAGGCAGTGGTAAGGGTGAAGTACATTCTGGAGACTGCCTCAGTGTTCCTACTAACCGACACCCATCGATCAACAACTGATCTTAGTGGACTAAGACACAGTAAGCAAAGGTCTCCTTTAAGGACATAAAAAGATGAGACAAAGTGATAAGAGAAGCCTTTGCAGGTGCCTGCAATCAGAGTAAGAAAATTGAATAAGAAAATACATGCTGGAGTAAAGTTACCAAATGTCCTGTTAGCAAACAGGAGAGATTTGTATTCACAGAGTACTGGAGCCTGCTGTAAGGATACTAGGAAAATGTTCAACTGCAATGTCTTTCAGAAGTCCCCAAGATTGAAGCTGTAAAAGAAGGGCAGCTGGGCTTCAATGTATGGAGGAAACGACAGATGTCAAGATATGTTATTCAGTCTTAAAGCTAGAAAATTAGTCCAGAAATGTAATTCTGACACAGAAGAGAAAGACTGTGAAAGACAGCATTACTGTACAAAACTAGGACGCTATATACCATGATGCAAGAAATGGAATGAGAGCTTAATTAACCACCACTCAGCTCAGGTGCTCTTCCTAGTCAGAGCGCAACACAGGCAAACTGAACACAGAAGTGTAGAATATACAAAGCGAGAAAAGGTGCTTGGATGGAATAACATACAATACCAGTAAAGCATCAGTTAATTCAGTTAATTATAATAGAATTCCTTTTCCCCCCCATGACTTGAAATATTTTTTATACCCCTGTTGTCTTTTTTCCAGTTAGAAACCTGAGGGTTTAGAGGGAAGATTTAATGTTTTTGAAAGTGCTCATCAATTCTGAGTGATTCCTTTCTGTGCACAACTAGGATTGACTTTTTAAAGTCTGAACTTCCACAGGCACTACCAAAATAAGCTGCTCCATAAATCTGAACCAAACTTTATATTGTGATCCCAAAAGGGAGTCCACTCAGAAGCCTGGAGTTTCAGGCACTAAATAGCTTTAAAGCTGGATGACTTGTCCTCAGCAGCTGCCTGTCTGTCTCTAGTAACTAAAGAAGGTGGTTATGGCAACCAAACTCCTGTCTTAGATGCCTTAGTTATGGGTCTAAGTAAGGCAGGATGCACGCAGTGACTTGCACACAGCCAAATAAGCACGTCCAGCAGAGCAGAACTTAAGAATTCCCAATTCTCATTCCTGCACTGAGAAACAATTATTTTCTTGACTATTCCAGTGATTTATGGAGACAAACAAACTGACATTTACAAACATACGGGAAGGAGACACAAAAAACGTTTGTCATGAGTACCGTGACTCACATCGATCCAGAAAACTGCAAATCTCAACTTGTTATTGGCCCATCTCAAGTTCTGATGGCCTTGCGAAGAGGAGAGGGAACTAAATGTAAATATCTATTGAGAATGAGTAAATCGTTCGAGATGCTGCTCCAGTTACTTGAGAGAACGCATGATCAGCTTATGCCCTGGCGTTATTTCCCAGGTGCCTGCTGAAATGCACTGGGAAGGCAAAACAAGGCAGACAGGATGAATAAATAACATAACTACATTAGAGGAACCAGAAGAGAAGAAATGGAGTGTGTCTAACTGTGGAAAATAAACACGTGGAAGAGAAATCAGAAGGCAATAATCAAGCACACATTCCCTGACAGAGAAGGATTAGTTTATCATGTTGAAGTAAAGCATGGATATGAAAAATGAATCATACAGGTATAAATTATTCATGTGTGAAGATGCTTCAGTCATTAAGATATTTATACTGTGACTGAAGCACTCACACACTATGTTGATTTATTTGCTATGTAATTACATAAGATATACTGATGAATGTATGCGTGAAGAACACTCTAGATTTTTGATTTTGTTAATCATTTTTTTCACTTTTGAGCACTGCATCTCAATCAGTACAAGAGGCTTGATTAAAACCTCCCAGAGGAAGCAGCATTGCTTTCCGCATGCTGATACATTTCTTCAGCTAGACAGCAGCATACCTTTTTTATTTGACAGCTTAAATCACTAGCAACAGGTGGCTTTATTCTCAATATACTTTTATGATGTGGAAATATACTCTATGAGCTATAAAATTTTTTGGAAAAAATAAGCAGTGTCACCACTCTCCCTCACCTCAAAAGATAATCACAAATTGTTTTGAAAGTTGAAAAAAAAAATTTTTTTAGCCTGATAAAGTGATCATATTACATGTGTTCTTCACGTGCTTGTAAATGTGTGTACCTGCTAATCTTTATCTATCCTCACAGCTTGTCGAATCCAGTTCAATAACTGGTTGGTGGTGGAGGACAGAAAAGCTCTTTAGGATTCCCACAGTGGGGAAGTCAAAAAGTGAGCTGCTTTTACTAGGCAGCAGAGGTTCTACATGTGAAACAGTACTTATAAATGCCCTAAAAAAGGAAAAGCTTCAGTCCTAGCTTACAATCAATAATGACACTAAATTCACAGGAAACCAAACTTCTTTAGTTCACAATGCTTTTTTCTCCCCTTCCCAAAGCCTTTTGGTACCTGTAGCTGGGAAGTACTGCTATACTGTGGGCTTGTTCCTGTAGGAACACTGAACTCTGCTGCTACTATCTGTGCTCGGCAGCTTTGCACTTCTCTAACTGGGAGGTTTTGGATGTCTTCTTATTTTTTTCAGAAATCATGGTAACACAAGTTACAAAGGATTTTTTTGAGAGCCAAACAAGGAGGAAGGATGTCAAAACAGATTTTGACCTTAAAGAGCCAGATGAACCAGCTGAAACACACAGCTCCACAAGACTACTACTGATCTTGCCTGGATGCTGCTGTATCTTCTAGCAACGATGTGAGTGACAAACAAGTGGATACCTTACTATGTCACACTGATTTTCCTTTTGTCGAGCTTCTTTCCTATTAGGTGTCCAGAGCCTAAATTTTTTTTCACCTTAAAATTGTATACAGTAGGTCCACGTAGCCTTCTCTGTTGTTGTTGTGATTCTCTGACTGAAAGCGGTAAAAAAACCCAACCAACTCTTCACTGGTTCAGGTCCGTAAATAAATGTGTAGTTCCTCAAGCCTTGCAGTTCTCCCATTGCAAAGTTTCAATGCTTTTCTAGCAGTGCATTCACAGATCCTAATGAGTATCAGTCCTGTCAAACCCTAAGCCAGTATTTCACAGAAATATTTTTTCTTGGTCAAAAAAATGTGCTCTTCTGCTCCTCACATCTTTCTTTGTTCCCTTCATACAAAATCTTTGCAGCCCACAGACAGCGAGTAGAGCAATCTCTCTCTCAGGTAAGAGCTTTCTTTTGTCCATTCAGTTCTTGTCAGTACACCCAATTCTTTACCTTCTCTCTCTTTTTCTGTCACCCTAATTTTTACCAGCACCTGTGTGCCTCAGACTAGTCAAGAAAGCATAAAGGTAATTAGAACAATGGGATGCGCAGATTACATGTTCAGAGCAGTAAACCTTGTTAAGCTCAGGTCATATGACACCTGGATATCTTTCCACAATGCTCCTAAAAGAAAAAAACACCTTCTACCCCTTAACCAGTTTCCAGTACCAATATCCAAAGACTGGACTGGGTGGATCACAGAGGTGCATTTTAGTGAAGTTAAGGATGATTGTTGAGAACTGGAAAAAAACTGAAACCCCTGACACTCCCTGCTTTAAGAGCAAAATGTTGCAACATTTAGAGCAAATCAGTTTGAAGAAATCAGTTTGAAGCTCCCTATGACTCCCAAATGCCCTACACTTTATTCTTGCTTTCCTCTGCTCTCCCTGTGCTCTTTTTTAATTCACAAAAATCAATTATTCTTTCCAGCACCTGCTCAGCAATCACACATGCTAATGCTCTGATGTGTATGGCACGGTCATTCCTTATTCCCTGTTGAGTAAACTCTCACAGAAGGACCCTCACAAGCCCTTAAGTGCAGAAATGCACGGCCATTTCCTTGAACTTACTTTCTTCAACAAAAATAGAACAGAATGTGTGTGTGTGCATTCATGTATGTGAGCCAGTGCAAGTTACACAAAGGGTCCAATACAAAATACTCTGTTGAAGCTGGTTCTTACTCTAGCAACATACCACTATCAGCACTCAATGCAGAAGCAGTGCATTAAGGATTAGGACCCCTGTTTTCTGTATTAGGTAGCAGGAGTTGAACCATTAAACCCATTTTTTTCCCCAGAAATGGCTCAAGATTTTGGGTGTCAGACATACCACAGGTTTACCACCAGGAGATTTGAGTATTTGCCATTCCTTTGGAAAGCTAGATTGCTGAAATGCAAAAATCAGAGTCAATACATTTCTTACAGGGCACTTAAAATCCACGGCCAGTTGTACAAATTTGAGCCCAAGTAACCAATCCAAAGAACAGGCAGAACTTCGACAGATTAATTTTGTTTCTAAGACCTGCAGCTTTAGCAGTGACACTCTCCACACAGACCATTTTGCAAGGCCCTTTACAGCACTTCTCAGCTGACAGCAGAGCAACATGGCAGCACTCAGGGATTCCGAGTGCATTTGCATCAGCTTCTCTTCATTAACCAACAGACTATTCATTACCATCAGTCTCTTCCACTGCACTTAACGAATCCTGTCATTCTCCATGTTGTTTGCTTATTGTATTCTTACAGAGTTTTTTTTTAAAAACGAACACCAACCCAGACAGAACATTCTTTGTGTCCATTAAAATACTCTATAAGACTGATACACTTCAAGCTGTCCCAGCTCCTCATGGTCCAGTGGCAAGATCGTATCCCGATCTGGGATTGTGAGACTCATAATCCTCTGTCGCACCACGGCCCCACTGTTTCCCTTCTCACACTCCCCTGGGGCTGCCCTAGCGATAGGTGGTGGACCTCCTCCTGTCGCCTGCCTTTTCCATGGTCTCCAGCAAAACAAGAGCCCAAACCAGAAATGGCTAGTTACTTTACTGTGCAAGAGAGAGATCTGCTGGGGGTAGCAAACTTTTCTTCACCTTTCTCCTTCCTCTGTGAGTCTCTCTACTAATGCCTTCCCTCTTCTTTCCCCACGTTTGTAGTTCACCAGGTCACAGATGCAGAGAGATGGCACTATTTTTCAGCCACATCCTAAAATACTCCTTAGACTATGTAGCTAACATTTTTTAATTTCCTTTGTTGAGGCATCTTCATTCACTCCTATTTAACACCAACTAGATGATTAGCTAAGTCTCCCTTACACACGCAGAGCTGACTGATGCTTATTTTAACACTAATTTTTTGGGCATGGGGAGGCTGCTTATTTATGTAATACCCTTTCCTTGTACTCCAAAGATAATTTGATCTCAACTAATCTCCATTTTGCAAAAAAGGAAATATTACTTTTTTTTTTTAAT
>Ga0181612_126040_pt1 | contig 11130 bp, 10 predicted proteins | sample HoacroProtozoa21_FD_119630 | JGI IMG/M metagenome (GOLD analysis project Ga0181612, IMG submission 119630) | Hoatzin crop microbial communities from Cojedes, Venezuel. Combined Assembly of Gp0051906, Gp0051904, Gp0051908 | reverse complement strand
TAGTGAATTTTGGGGGGGAGAGCAGGGGGGAAGAGCGAGCTACCACTGTCATTCAGGTATCTACACTTCAGTCCCTTCTCGCATACAAACTTAACTGCAGAGTTAAGACAACCTAAAATTGAATTACAACCGTCTTCAGAACATTTAAGAATGTTGTAATACACATTAATTCATGAAGGTCCTGCAGTAACATCCCCAGCAGAAGGGGCAAATGCAGCATGACAGTGCTGTGTGAAGGAGGGCTGCTTTTATGTTGGAACTCCTGAACCAAAATGCCCTAAATGCTTGAGTTAAAAAACAAAGAAGTTTGGTTTGTTTTCTCTCCAGTGCATTAAAAAAAAATATATGTATATATATAAATTGTTCCCCAGACAAAGCAGCTGTCAAACATCATGTTGTTGTAAGCACAACATGGACAGGTTTGAAAACCTTTGATGTTTTATATTCAGCTATACAGCTGACAACTCCCAAATATCAATTAATAGGGAGGGCAAAAGAATCACAACACCAGAAAACATCAGTAGAGGAAAGGGCTTCATGGTTGAGGAAACACAAATCAGCTGGGAATCTGAGGAAGAGACCTGAAAGAAAAACAGATTTTCTTGTGCACTGAACTCTTTACTAATTGAATTCAGCCTGTTGCCTAATGAAAACTCTTTTATTACACGTTCACTGATGTGTGCTAAGCTTTCCAGACAGTGCTGCTGAATGGTCTCAACCTATTTAACTTCAAAATGGGTAAAAACTTGATCGCTTCTCTCTCTTCCCAGTACAAATCATTTTCTCCCTTTCTTTGTTTCTGGATAACTCTGTTTCTAGATGACCTCAAGAACAAGCTAAGAAGTCTTACCTTAGGGTTACTGGCAAGTTTGGAGATCGCATTGCATACTTCTTGAGCCATTTGATAGTCTTCACATACCTTCTCAGACAGCCCTACTGTCACCAAGACATCCAGGTTGCTACCTATGATCTCTGGCTTCCCTCTACGGAATGGAAAGGATGGGAGCATTACAGGAGTTGCTACTGAAAGGTTACAGAGGTACGCGTAACCAACAGAAATATTCCTTGTGCCTTGCAGAAGGCAGTGGTTTGAGTAAGGGGGAGGGGAAATAAAATCCATCCAATGACTCAAGCTATAGCTATAGGAGCAGCGTGTGATATTCCACAGAAACTAGCATAATCCATACTCCACTAAGCGAGGAGGTTCTCCAAAGTGAACAACACTGGGCATACTGTCTCTCTGTAAAGAAAGATTTTTCACTCTGCTTTCTTATCAGAAAGGAGCAAAACTTAAAAGGGTAAGACAAATCAAAAAACATTGCAAAACAGAAGAGTCCAGCAGCTCAGGACTGCTGATGTGTGACACTTCCTCCCCCTACTGTGGGAAAGAAAACAAAACAACAAACTCCCCCAAAACACACACCCACACACACCTCCCTTTCTACCTCTGAAAGGCAGGATTATGCAGGCCTGGTCTAAGGAATATAAAGTTAACTGGGTGAAGAAGGCAAGAATAGAATCTAATATATTTAAGAAGAGAATCTAAAAAAGTTCGTACTGGCCATCCATAGGACAAAAGCAAAATCACCTCCCTTGTCAGATTTGTGAAGGTGGTGATGCTGTCCTTATTTCACACACCCACCCCCCCCTTCCCCCGAACTTGACACAGTATCTCATGGGATATCCCAGAAATCTACAGTTTTCTGTAAATCCCATGATTTTAGGGAAGGATATTAATTTTGAGATTATGTCTACAGTTCCACTGCAAGCATGTGGGATGGGGTGGTAGAGATACCTTGGAAGGAATATCTAATACTCAAAATGCAGAATTGGCTGTAAGCTCCAGAAATCGCTCCAACTCTAGAGCCAAGAACTTTAAGTTCTTAATAACCACCATTATATGCAGGCCTATTTTTGGCTGATGAAGGACTGAATTAGGAAGAGCAAGAAGAAATCAGCAGGTAAGCTAAGTGTCAAAGGGTTGCTGGGCTGGGAAACTGAGGAAATGAAAACCTTATAGTGCAATTACACTCTTTCCACGCCCAGAAAGGGAAGCAGATTAATTTCCCTCCATAGTAAAGGCTCCAGACATCTCTACTCATCGGGTTCTCACTGTTCTTACGCAAAGACAAAGCTGCAGAGCTGTGACACGGTAAACGCAGAGAAGGGATGGACATCCAGAACACAAAGAATGTGATGTTGTCATACTCATTTGGAGACGGTGCTGGTCAGACCCAGCACAACTATGTTTAATTCCAGGCTTCGCTACCCCAGGGGCTTGTTACTAATTCTGAAGCTGCAGAACAAAGGGTCAGCTGATGCAGCACCCACAGTTCTTCGATAAAAATCAGCTCCCTGTACCTCCTCCCACTCACGGGATTAGATCGGGCCCTGGGCTCACCGTGCCATCATCCCCAGCAGCATCACCGCAGCACGTCGCTCTAGTGATGAGCACTGAGATTTTTCTGTGAATCGCTCCCAAAGCAGCTGGATCACAGCAGGCTTTATTTCATCTTTCTGTACAAACTCTGAGATCTGGAAAAGAAATGCAATAAAACAAATAGGGAGAGGCAGAGAAGGATGGACTTCAAACCAACACAGACATTAACTGCAATGACTACCATTTTCATATAACAGACATCCAAGATCACAGTCCAAATCCAGACAAGGCAAGTACTCACTATTTCTTCTAAGCACTGTATTGTTCCTAGCGATGCATCCACCATGATGAGAGAGAGAGAATTCACCAGGCCCTGGGCCCTGGCCCTTTGAAGGGGGGAAAAAATACAATAATAATAAAAAAATCAAGAGGTAAAGAAAAAGCAACTGTCACAATTACCCTCCTATTCAGAGAGCTGACGACATCTGTTAGATAACAGAGCTGGTCCCTGGGGACAGGCAAACTTCCCCCTCCACAAGCTGGAGTTCTCCAGCTGGCCCAGCTCAAGCAAAAATGGGCATGACATGGGCTCGGAAGTCCACTGCCTTGTGCACTGTCGCTCCTCCCAGTGCTCAAAGGCCCAACGAGATGCCCTCACCAGCCACTTCCCAATTCATTCTCAACCACAAGTCAAAGTACTATTCCCTAGCAAGAAACTGGAAATCTCTCTATGAAGAAATAAGGCCAGAGCTCAAACTGCAGGAGAGTCATCTCTAGGCAATACTATCAAGAAGAAATAAGCACTAGTGAGTGCTTTTTACTGTCCTGATGGTACAAATGAGGGCGAGGTGTGGTGCATCTCACCAGGAATCACACTTATCTTAGTGACCGTGTATCTAACAGGATTTACATGTAGGCAAGTGCTAAGAAAAAAGAGCAAGTGCGACAGGAGAGAGGAGACACAGCTCCTCAGCAGCGTGAAAGAAACAAGCGTGGAAGCAGTACCCAGCTCCCACCTGCAAATCCTCAATAAGGATCACCAAAGACCCCATCAACATCCTCTCATCTGCTGCGCGCAGAGATTGGTACAACAAGATTTAAGAATCAAATTAAAATAAAAATGCGTGTGAAAGCACCCAAACAACAATAATAATAGCTAACCTTTCTAATGCAAGAGATAAAGAAACGGTGTACACTGAAAAATCAGGGACACAACTGACAGTAGGACGACCAGTAAACACTGAGGAATGCGTTGTTTAGATCAGAAGCAGAACGCCCACACTCAGATAAGGCCACAGCATGCACGACTTGTCAGAAAAAAACCTGAGCTCCAGTAACAAAAAGATAGCTCTAACTTTAGACCACACTGTATACTATTCCTCTTAGTATCCCAGCAGGATGAGTGACTACAGCCATAAGCCCAAAACAAGGGAACAGACACTGGGCAACAACTGCCCACAGAGGGTGAAGTATGCAAGACACAGCCATGGGATGGCTCCGTAACAGCAGTTGACTCTCAAAGGTGTTGAAACAGCCACCCAAAAAAATCAGTTAATTGTTGCCAATCATGAGCCCAGCTGACATGATGAACATTCATAACTGACACCTCTTGTTCCCTATCACATAGTGACCCTACCCAGATCATTTGGGCATGCATATCTTGGTGCAGTGCTTTGTAAAAGGGTGAACTTTATGAGAGACACTCATTTTAAGCATGAGTGTCTGATAACAGTTTCGCTTAAAATAATTCTCAGTTTCTCCTTCCATAAGATCTCAGATGGAGTTTTGCTGCATGAATTTTGTACACCTGAACACTATGACAAACCAAAAGCAGAAACTCAGCAGTAAGTCCCACAGGAAGACTGGGATACGCAGATATATAAAAACCATCTTGGAACTGCACAAGTTTTGGTAACAGCTTAAAGAGAAAGCGTCTTTACTAGTGGACATAAACCTTGTGTTTCAGCTCAGCATGCAGCATGGCAAATTTGATTTCTCTTCCTATCTGTACCCTGTTCCCAACAGCTCCCCAAAAGAAGAAACAGGGGAAGAAAAAAAAAAACAAACCAAAAAACTTTCTGATGAGGGAGAGCCATACCTCTCTGAATCCCCACTTGGGCTCAGATAGAGCTGCCTGTAGGCATTCAGCACAGCCTCTTTAATACCAGGCTCCTTCGACCATATGAGGGGCAGCATCCTGCGGACTCCAAGCAGCGCCTGGGGCACACCAAACTTCGAGACTGTCACAAAGAACTCAATGGCTTCCTGTACCACTGCAGAGAAAAGAACAGTTGTGTTAGTGCAGTTATTTCCTAACCCCCATTAGAGAGGCCATAAAAACAAATTCATAGGCCGGCTGCTCTCCTGCTCCCACAGCAAGCCCTACAAGCACTGAAGACCCCTGCTACTGGCTGCAGAGGGCCAAAGTCAGAATGGGGTCACTACTACAAAGATGTAGATGTTCTCGAGGAAATGGGCAGAGGTTAACAATATTACAGCTAGATGTAAATGTGATACATTTAGGAGACGAGCACAGAGACCATGTCTGAGAAAGAACAAAATTCTCTTCTGGGAAACAGCAGCTTTGGGAAAAAAAGATCTCATGGTCACAGCAGATAAAAGCCACTGAATGTAAGTCCCAGTGCAATGTTGTAGCCAGAAGAACGAAGCTATTTGACATATAAATGGAGTAAGGAATAATGTATTTGATTCCAGCTTAACTACTCCTGAAATATACTGTCCAGCCTTCTGCTCATAAGACAAGAAAAAACATTAAGTTGGAGAGCATTCACAAGAGAGCCACAGTAGTGATTAGAGAAACTGTACAATGAACAGTTCATAGTCTGACCTCTGGTTAGGTGGGATCTTACACCAGTAGAAGTCCTAACCTATAAATCTGAATAGGGGATCTTTATTCAGATCTTTATCAGACACATGTCTGTATCTAGGCAAGCTTCCCCTGCTCCAAGTCACACCAGAAGATACGCATTTGCAACAGAAAAAAAAATATCTTAAATCTTTAAATAAAAAAATAAAATCTGAGCACGCACATCCCTTACCACCACCCACTCACCCAGCAGCATACTGTCTCCAAATGGAGTCAATGTCTCAAAACATCCTGGCTGTCCAGACACCCAGCTTACTTTCCTTACACTGCAGCACAGGACAACAGGGAGGTGGAAAGTCAGTAAAATTTGCACAGCCATAAGAGAAATAAGCCAAACCCCAGGTGTTCAAGTATCAGCTGAGGGACACCCTCTCAGCCTGGAACTTCAAATTACCTATAAAGACACTGAACTCAGGAGCTCATGTTTTTGTGTGCAAACAGCTAACGACATCCAAACCTTGCTGGGGAAGCCCACGCACTTATTATGGGTAACACATGAGTTCTTAATACAGCTGAAGCCCCAGAAGTGTTTGCTGTAGTGCCCAGGCCCATCTGTACCCCAGAACCATGCGAGTGGTTGGCAAGCGGATGAGCCAGGGAAGATGGGAGAAGAGGGAGCTGTGCCCCTCCATGCCCCAGCCCCCTCAGGGGTGCTCATTCATGACACGCACTTAAAACAGGTCTAACTGGTTACAGTAGTTTTAATGTTTAATAGGAATAGCTGAATTAACGCAAAGGCCTACTCACCAACCGTCTTTCACTACAGTACTGCAGAAGACCAGGCCATAGAACCTGTTGATCAGGACCACTTTTAGCTACAGAATAAAGCTTAAGGAAAGGTGAGGTGGATGAGACAAACTGCTCAGTTCCCAGCACAACACCTGAAGCTGCATCAGGGCACGGAGCAGGTACCAGAACCCAGCTTCAGTAGCCATGCTTACTTTGGGAGAACCTGAGCTGAGATGACAAACATACATCCCCCCCGTGGGAGGCAGGGAGCTTCCGTAAATTAAGTCATTTTGGTCACCTTGGTTTTAAAAACATTTTCAACCTTGATATTTAAAAAATGGATTCCTAAAGAGCCCGTTCATGCCCTAACACAACCCCTTCACTACACCCATTTAGATGGTGCTTGCTTTTCCTATATGCTGGAAGTGCCCATGACATTCGCTCAGTGAAGAGCCGCTCGTCCAAGATTTCCCTTGGAGCTCCACCACTCCCACGTCCCCCCTCCAGCAAGGGGAAAGATCTGGAAACTCTGAACAAGGGAGGAAGGGCCCCATGGCTATTCCACAAACCTGAGACACAGTTTTCATACATCATCTTGCTGATCATGCTCATGGCTTCTGTGATTTTCACTGAGAAGTTGTAGGCATCTTGAAGGTATTGCACCAACATCTCCTGTTTGATCAGCTCTGTTTGAGGCTGCTCTTCTGGTACAGCTTCTTCAGTATTACAGCTGCTGTTGCCACGTGGAGGATCCTCACTGTTCTCACCTGGGCACGAGCCTGCACAGTACAAACACTTGTTTGTGAGCAGTATTGAAGGTACAAGAGAAACAGGCACAGTTCAGGGCGTTTAAACTCTTCTCTCTCCACCCTACAGTGACATCTTCCGAGAGCCAGACTTCCACAAAAATCAAAATTCTGCCATCAGACTTAGCTACAAAGACAAAAATCTCAACATGCTGTAGATCAAGTTCCAGTACTACAAAGTGATTCACCACAGAAATGCCAGCTTAACACAGGGATGGAGAGAGGCATGGTCCAGCTGGAGTAAACTGCATTAAAGTGCTGAAGGGTTTAATCTGAACTTGACAGCCCCTCAAAGATGGATGAGGCCCTAAAAGGGAATCAGGGCAGAGCAGGAAGAAGGCAAACACAACTACTCTCTAGTAAAGTTTGTGCAAGTGTGGAGAGTTGACAAAGGTAAGAAGATTAAATTATTTAGACGGTAGCCTTTTGACAAAAATGAGCTCAAGGGGATTGGCTCGAAAACCTTATTCTGAAACAAACACCAAAGATAAAGCATGTGAAGTCTTAAAAACACATCCAGAGGCTTGGGTCCCAGATAAGCAGGACTTTTCTTGAATCAGATACTTGGTCAAGGCCACCAAGGGTAAGCATATGTGCCACCATCTACCTGTTCAGAACACAGAACTCCTAACAAATTCAGACAGGACAGAAGGGTGCAAGTGGATAACACTGGCTTCACTCCCTTCAGCAGATATTATGTGAGTCAAAGCATCAGCAATGCACTTCTGGTGGGAACATGGAGCTATTATGACAAGAAGTGAAATAACCGTACTACTGTGATCCAGCCAAAATGCCAAGCTACTAGACAAGCAAATAATCCAGAGATGGTGCAGCTCTACGAGCTGTCAAGCACACACAGGTCAAGCCCCACAGGTCAGAAGGAGGGACAGGGCATTCCAGAGGGTTTTGGTCTAGCTCTGGCTAGATAAACTTTGTCTTAGGGAAGAGTCAGAGTGATCTGAAATAGTTACCTGTATAAAGTTTCTTCAGAACACCCAGTACTGTTGCCTCCTCGTTTTCTTTTACAAGGCCAGTGAAGGGCTCCTTCCCCTGGAAGCGACACAGGGCCTTCTGCGCAAGGCGGGCTGCGCTCCTGGACAATGACATTGCCCGAGAGAAGAACATCAGCAACCCGTTAGGGCAGAACACAAGGGAAATCATCCAACTTCGCCCTGAACACCTGAGAAAGCAGCTCCTGCCAGCACCTGGTGCTGGGTGCCCATGTCAATCTCTTCCTATAGAGCAATATTACTGGAAATCATTCCTCTACCCTGGAGCTCAAACCTTTCTTGAACAGAGAACCAGAGACCAACATACCCCTTGGGATAAACACCATCTCAAACTACAGAGCCTGCTTACTTGTAATTCAGCTTCCTCAGCAGCCCAGTGATTTGCTCCGATGTACTCTCCAACGTTTCCTCAACTTCCAGCACCTCCTCTTCACCTTCCTGCACTGGCTGACAGAGCTGCTGCATGGCAGCCCTAACTTCTGGCAGCATCGCTTCCCACTCTTCCTCTAGGGTGATCGCTGGAGCTATTAAAAAAACCAACAGCAGGAATGAAGAATACAGAGACTCAAATGACACCCTAAATGGGGAGAGAAACTCATCTGAACTTAGGAATTCCACTTTCCTGCCTTGCCCCAGGCGGACACTATTCCTGTTGCTCATCCCCCCCAGACTGCAGTAAGAATAGACAAGAACTCTTTGGCATAAAAAAAAAAAACCACGGGGGGTAAAAAAAAAAAAAAAAAGACAGGTAAGAGAACCATCACTTGCTATTTATTGTTTTGTAGGCAGCACCAGGTCCAAGGCTAACCAAGTTTAAATTAATATCTGACCAAAATTATGGCTCAAGCAGTCCTCGAATGGTTGAAAATGGAAACCTGGGAGGGTGTTCATAGGTATTTTCAGGTCTTACCCTGAAAATAGGATATTTAGCTAAATGGATTGTTGATCTAGACATGGATATTCATATGGTCCTTTTATAACACCACTATATGAAAAACTGTGGTGAGTTTAATCCCAGTTATCTGGCCTCACCGTCTAACATGAGCAGGATCTGAGACAAAAGCCATCACAACTTGGGAGCAAATCTAAGATGAGGAAAAATAAGGCCTGGTATGCCCTAGGAAGGGGAAAGGGGAAGAAGGGAAATCACCTGCTGTGGATCTGTCACGGTCCCTCATTTCTTGCAGCTTCTGCACCTCTTTCTTCAGCGGGTCGGCCAAGTCACCACAGCTTAACTGAAGATGCCAGGAAGAGAAGAAGGAATATGTTACTTATCCTCCTTTTTCTGAAATGCTAGAATTCTCCTTTCTCTTCCCCTCCCTGCTTTAAGTTGTCAATCCTCTCAGATAACCCTGTTTTTGGAAACTGGAACAGTGGACTGTGGCCATCATCCTAGAACGGGAACCACTGTCAATTGCCCATCTGAGGCTCAGAAGCTCAGAAGGTACAGCTAAACACAAAGAGCCGCAGCTCTGTGCAGAATGTTGCAGAATGTAAAAGACTAATTCTGATCCTAAGGAAAGAAAACCCACAGCGGGTTCAAATCAAACTGCTGCAGGGTTTTCCACAATCAAACACTTTGCCCCTGGCCTTCAGCACACCTACCAATTACACCACGCTGGGAAAGAGCCAGCGAAAGCAGAAGATCTGAACTTGGCAACACCACCTGTAGAGTCAAAGGCTACGTTGTCCCTCCCAAAAGACACAGAAAGGCTGCTGCCATGGCTATAGCACACTGCAGATGTTCAGCCTGCAAACAGACATCTAGCATATCCATCATATCAGCTGGAATTACCTTGCAGGAGAAGGGATTGTTGGACAAAAACGCAGCCAGGAGCTGGATCGCATTTTTAACTACTACCACAGATTTGTCTTTGAGACGTCCGACAGCCAGTGACACCACAGACTGAAACTGAGTCAAAGGCAGGGCCTAGCACACAATGAGAGTGTAGACAAAGTTATCAGGAAGGTCTAGAGACTCACAAAAAGTTATTTTACTGCAGACATGTTAATGTACTAAAAGGCACAGATCATAGAATTATAGAAAAGTCTAGGTCTGAATGGACCTCTAGATAACTTCTAGTCCAATCTCTGTTGAAAGCAAGGACTTAGATTAGGTTATCCCAGATCCTGTTGAATCGAGTCTTAGTATGCCTAGTGAGGGCAATGTTTTCCCATACCAATGTCCAAAAAGAGCTTGTGTACTGTGGTCTTCCTTCTAGTCTGTCCCAGCAATAAAGAGCAGCATTTAATTTCTGTTCCCCAGTTGCCTTGCCCCTAGGATCTCCGATCTCTTGGGAGAAAGGAATTGCAAACACCACAGTACACGGGGAAAATACCTTTCTCTGTTAAACTTCAGTCTCTGCAAACAAAGGGCAGGGAGACAGAAACTCCCTTAGAAAACACAACAGCAGAAGGGATGGCAACGCCATTTCCCCAGCACAGACTTACCTTGCACTGAACTATTCGAGTGAAAATCTGCAGCACACGGCTACGCACAAGGCCATTGATGTCACAGACGTGGGCCTGCAGGATAGTCAGGAACTGGTCCCGAGTACCACGGGCAGCTTCCTCCAGCTGGTCACCATTCAGCACCTGCACCAGCACTTCTGCCATAGCTGCAAGAACGGCATTCCGCATCATATAACTCTGCAAAAAGAAGAGTTGTTGAACCAGGAACAGACAAAAAGACATGACTTGATATGCCAAAGGGAAGGATGGCCCAGAGTTTGGACCCTCTAAGTGCCAGGCTCCAGCCTTAAGTGAATTTCTCCATTATGAACTTTGTATTAACCTCAGGTGAGCATGCCTGTGCCTGCAAGACAGAGCAAGCCAACCCTGCTATCCACCTAGGTCCACAGCAGCCAAGAACTGGTATGAGAAACACATAATGGCTTTTAAGGGCAGTGTAAGAACAGGTAACACAACGACAAACTCCTTAAGTACTGAAGAACAAGGGACAACAGCTAGGATCTCACAGAATCTTTAAGGTTGGAAAAGACCTCCAAGATCATCAAGTCCAACCGTCAACCCAACAGCACCATGCCTGCTACACCATGGCCTGAAGATGTGCCACATCTACACGTTTTTTGAATGCCTCTAGGGATGGCAACTCCAACACTTCCCTGGGCAGCCTGTCAACCATCTCCCGTTCTCTGGTATCTGGGAGTGACAACCAGACAGTAGATGTCATGGTTTCTGTTCTCTTTGCATCATCTAGGTAAGGGCAGAACCTGTTCCAAAAGGCAGGTTTTGGCTACTTGATCTCCATGAAAGAAGTTCTGTTTTCAGACAGAAAAACTAGATAGCAACACCTCC
>Ga0181612_139448_pt1 | contig 11131 bp, 10 predicted proteins | sample HoacroProtozoa21_FD_119630 | JGI IMG/M metagenome (GOLD analysis project Ga0181612, IMG submission 119630) | Hoatzin crop microbial communities from Cojedes, Venezuel. Combined Assembly of Gp0051906, Gp0051904, Gp0051908 | reverse complement strand
GGTTATAGAGGTGTCTCTGCGGGGGGTGTGCAGCAGCGCACCTGCCAAGAACCAGAACTCGCCTGGGGGTCCGTCCCTGATAACCGTGCTGGGGTGACGCTCCGACATTCCCCGTCCGTCTCCCTGCCCTGCTAAATCCTCACCTTCGCCGCCAAGGTTTTCTGTCTCGTCTGTGTCGCGGGCAGAGAGACTTGGTTTTCTCCCCTCTCGGTATGCTGTTCAAAAACGATTTAGAAATTGTCATGCAGCTGAGATAATTCATCTGGGCTGAGAAGTGAAAGTCACCCCCCAGCGCTAAGCACTAGGCAGCTTCTGTCTCCCAACAACGGAGAGCAATTTCTCCGCTGCCAGAAAACCGTTTCAGTTTGTGGGATCCAACAGGCTAGTCAAGCCACCTCACTTTGTCCAGTACTTGTTTAAGGAAGCAGTAAAAAAATTTGTTACACTTGAATTATCTGTTTTACGTGAAGAAAGTTATTGTTCGGTTGCACATTATTTCTTAGAGCTTTTAACTAAACAGCTTGTACCACCTCAGCTGTCAGATCAAACGCTTGGGAGAGTGTTAGATTTTCTTTTTCCTTTCCTCGGGACACGTTTTCATTTTTTCTTTCTGTGTATGATGATAAGAAGCCCCCTGAACACTGAGCTCCAAACCAGTGAAGGGCTGATAGAATAAAGGCTCTTCACAGAACTTGTCCGAACGGAGACATCTGTAATAGCGGCGTGTTTTGCTGTACAGCAGCAACGTACTGCGATGTGTGAATCCTGAGATTTTTCACAGAGCTGGATTCATCTCCCTTAAGTTTTAGTGAAATGCAGCTTCCAAAAAAGAAAAGCAAGTAAGAATTGAGTATACCAGGGAGACACAGCACATGCTCCAGTGAATTAATTTTATTCCTTCCATTGTATCTTCCTTTTATCAAGGGATAGTTAAAAAGCTATTCATGTATGTGTTTTCCAACTTAAGACAGATCCAACAGTGAACCTGCATTAAAAAAACAAACAAACTAGGACAACCCCAGTTTGCTCAGAAACCAACACCCCCAATGGAAACTGGGGGCAGGGACAACGTGCAGCCTAGTAAATCTGGTCACTTTAACAGCCTGCCATTCCCTCTCTCCCCAGCCATGTACAGCGGTGTGTGCATCTGCGTGTTCCTGGCGGTGCTCTCGGCGAGCTCTTTCGGACAGCAAACTGCGGGCTCGCACAATGGGAACCCGCTGGCTGCTGAGCTTGAGCAGAGCTCGACAGAACGTCACCGGCACGTCCGCGCCCCTTCGTCTGCTGGCCCGCTGAAATCTGTGCCGCGGCTGGATGGAGGTGTTGACCAGAGAGCTAACATCGGCGCTTTGTTGGCCAAGTATCTCCAGCAAGCCAGAAAAGGTACTGGTTATAGCTTACTTTCTGTGCTACTTCTGTGGAATTCCCCGGAGGGACACCTAGATGTTGAGATGACCTGGTCATCATCTAGCAAAAATTCCTAAAGGAGATAGGACGTAGATTTTGCCTGGTTATTCCTGAAGTAGAGAGCATTCTCTTATACACCGCAAAACACCTCCAAAAAAAGATTTGTACCGAGCAGCCACTGACTGAGAGCTGCGTACAGGTAACTGAAGCAAATGTAACCTACCTGTCAGGTCATAGTTCAGCTTTTATTTTTAACTTACAGTTTTCGTAGCCTGACAATTATTTTGGTATTCTTTTCAGCATGTTTTATCTCAGATAAAATACAGTAATTGCATTTTCTTCGAACTATTTCATCTAGTCAACCTCCTCCCTCCCTTTTTTAAGTTAGACGAGCAGGAAAACTTTTCAGAGGCTAAATACATGCAGACCAAATGGCTCACCTCACCTCATCCAGAAATACCCGTACCAGGGAAATCTGAGCGTTGGATTTTCCGTGTGTTTGTTCACAGAGGAGGTTACAAAAGCGTGAAAGCTTTTGAAGGATGAGAACTCACATTTATGAACACAGTAACTAAAAGCAGTGATGAGTAAAAGCACATTTGCTTCAAAACGTGTCAGTTCCTGTTAGATTTTGAGTTTCAGGCAGCCTGGGGACACAACCTTGCAGTTACTTAAAACCTCCGTGGTGCTGTGTTTGTTACAAGGGCAGGAAGCACCGGTAGAGCAGTGGAATTAAAGGGCTTCGTTCTTATGTCACCTGAGAAAACAGTTGTATTATATACATGAGCTAGCAAGAGAAAGAATAAAGCTGTCCCTGTCGACATCTTACAGTGCATGTTTTACGTAGACACAAACGCGTGCCATCTGTGCTACCAGTAAAAATGAAGGATCAAGATCACTGACCACTGAAACTCCCCCAAGAAAATTTTTTTTCGTTTTGAACTGGCTCATCTCTCTGTTGCTCTGTGTCTCCACAGAGTAGCACCGTGGGCAGCCTAGTTGCTGTGGCCTTTTGACTGCCAGCTTCAACAAAAACCACTGCGCCAATCTTGCTTATTTGTGATAGCTTCACTCCAGTCTATCCACAATGCTGCAGGGAAAGAGGGCAGCTGAGAAGCAAAGAGGGCTCAAGGGGAAGGCAGTAATTAGGATTACCTGGACGTATAGATATTGAGAAGTTAATTCACTCCCAGTCTCAAACCGTGCGTAGGATAAAAATTCACTTTCTGTAGGTAAGAGCTTTCTCCTCTCCCGTCTCTCCACACAACCTTCTGCCAATCACTCAGTCCTCCCCTCCTGATAGCCCCACTGCTGACCTCTGTGCTAGGCAGAATCCTAATCTTATTTTTGATGGTGGTCTACGATTAAGAGATGCCACATCTGTCTTACATGTTACGTATGCAGCCATACACCTTCCTCTGTGTACATAGAACAGAGCCAAATCAGAAACAACAGAAAAAGAACCTCTGTTAATATAGCTTGAGAGACTTCATGTCGTATTACCGATTTGCACAATATCCATTAACAAACTTCTTTTAGCAGTTCACATGACCTAATAAAAAGAAAATTCAGATATGAAATTCCACAATTCAGTGCTAGAGTTAAAGCTGTTACTTGAGTAAGAATCTTATTGCAGGAGTCTACAAAGCACAATCCTCGTTACCTTTCCTCAGTGTAGTTGTTGTCACCCACCTACGTGGAAACCAAACTCCTCCTTCTAGTTCATGTAGCCATTATGTTCTCTTAAATATCTGGCTGACATTTCCAAATAATCTTAATCAGACAAAGTGAAAAAGAAATCAATCTGGATTTAAGACATCTTTTTGGTAAGTATTAATTTCCTTTTAATTAATTTTAATTAATTTCTTTTTGGTAAGTATTAATTTCCTGCATACTTGTTAACTGGCATATATAATTAACTCTACAAAGTGACCGTTAGCAGATGATGGGATTCTTGTGGCGCGGCTAGGCTAGCTGGACTCTGGGTTGTAGGTGTAGCTGCTAGTTACAGAAGAGAAGATTCACAGGGACAAAACAGTATTTACTTAATTTCTAACAATACATACAGTCTTCCCGTCAAAACATTATATTCTCATTTAACATAAAGGTTCTGGGCAGCACTTCAGAAATCTCTGCAGAACACTCACATCACTTTTAAGCTGTCTAAACCATAATACTCACTAGAAAATTCCATCTAGGGGGAATTCCATCTAGGAGGTCTGGGCATTTGCTAGTGTTAGCAGTCGTCGGTGATGGCGTTTGCGCTTGTGATTAGTAGAAAGGCTGATTATGGCCAACATACCTGGTTAAAACAGCAAGAGAGTTAAATTCTCTCGAAGTTTGGGCTAGGTGGCGGCCTCGTAACCAAACTGCTACAATTTTGGATACGTTTGCTGTACTGGATACGTTTGATTCTGCAGTATCCACAGGACATCTCCGGTGGTTTATGGAAAGGTAATTAAGGTGCTGTAAAGAAGTTAATTTTACTGTTTGAGACACTTAGCTTTCAATTAACTTCATCTGCAGGCTTTGAGTGTGAATCTGGCACCGTGTAGAAGAGATATTGTAGCTGTCAAGTCAGTGACACGCACATTAAATGTTCTCTAAGGAGCCCTTGCCAGGCCAGACCACGATGGCTCCAGGGGAGCCCTTACAGCCCACAGGTCGCCACAGGCTCAGAAGTCTCTTAAATACCAAGGTCTGAGCGATGGCTCTGCGCTGCCTTAGCCCTGCACAATTGCAGTGCCAAGAAGCCATTCTCGTCAACTTAATTATTTATTTTGAAGTATGAATGTGAATTTTGTGGGTTTTGAGCATTTAATGGTAGACAAATATTCTTTTCTAGAGATAGTTAAATTTTTTGTCATTTTGTTTTAGGTAAATGTCTAAAACATGGCTGGTTCCTTTTTTTGGGGGATACATTTAACTCTCCTTTTCCTCTGCAATCACTAACAAAACAATGCAGTTGTTTTTGTTTTTAATGGATCATCTTCGTTATAAATCATTACATGAGGAAAACCGTGAAATATAAAAGCACAGAGTCACCAAGGGTTCCTGCGAAACACCAGAAACCGTAAGCAATGCAACTGTGTAAATTTGGATTTGATTTGGGCTTCCTTTCCCTTTGATCGGTTCAGGTATTCATCAAGCCTCAGCCTGCATTGAATACTCGTATATGGAATCTGTTTTCTTCCTCATTCAAGGCTTAAGATCAATCTAATTATTGGCATATGCCAATTTTGGCTGTTTTCAGGGAGTACAGAGAAAAGTAATTTACCTTTCCCTGCATTTTTTGTTACGTAATGTGATGAAATCAAAACAGAGGATTACAGCCCTGTTTTCAAAGCATAAATTCTTCTTGCAAATAGTTTGTGTCTCCAATGCCTGAAGCAAGGAAGACAGAAAGGATAAGGCAAGATTAGAGATCAGCATCCAACCCTGCTGTGACAGGAATTATGACAGCTTTGGATTAGCAATGAAAATATCACTGACGTAGTAATAAGCCCTGTATAATTCCAGCAATAGACATCTCTAGCTCTGAATTCCTGACACAACTTTCTCCATTTCAGGACTATTCCCACTTCTCCACAAAACCTGGGATTTGTAACTCTGCCCAGCTTGTTACTGAATTTGCACTGTAAGCGCTCCGCTACTTACATTTATGGCTTTCAGGCAACACGGGGCTGTGGTGAAGTCCTGTCTCAGGCCTGAGTCTGCTCTCAAGTGGAATTATTTTGCACCTAGAGCAGCTGTCCCAGTACCAGCAAGCCAGGCTGTGGTCTGACAGGAAGGGTGAGCAAGGATTTGGGCTTTCTCTCTCTAGTGAAATAGGAAGGAAAAAGGAGAAATGCACCCGTATTCCTTCCTGGCAGCCAAGAGCAGAATGCTCCTGCAGAACGAGGGAGAAAATGATCTGTTTATTTTACAATTAAAAAAAGCTACTTTCAGGACATTTCCCATAACATTTCTATGATGTTTTCCCCAGTGACATGACAGTGGTGTTACACGGTCTGTATTAAGTCAAACAGTTTCAGCTATTGTGTATGTCTGCTAATGAACACAAAACAGATCAGAAAATGGATGAACCTGAAATATGCGTCCACTTACTCTCTGCTCTCCCAAATGCTTTTTCTTTAGGTTCCACTGGAAGGCTCTCAGTTATGGGAAACAGGGTACAGACCATTGATCCTATGCACAGGATAAATGACAGAGACTACATGGGCTGGATGGATTTTGGACGCCGCAGTGCTGAAGAATACGAGTACTCTTCCTAAAGAACAGCAAACTATAGCAACAGAAAAAAAAAATCACACTCCCATGTCTGTACAGAAAGAGAAAAATTAATTTGTTGTCCTCTTCGAATCAGTGTTTTAATATATATCATGTATTTGATGTAAATTTGTCTGTAAGACTATACAATGCAATATATACATACGCAGAATTTTCCAGAAAATGTTTTCTTTCTTTTGTGGTTTCTCATTCATTGATATTATATTAAAATGATTTCACTTATCCCTTCTTGTCCTGTCACTGCATGTTGCTTTGTGTCTGACTATAAAGAGAGGCAGGAAAATACCTTCATTCTGCAGTGTAAACGCATTCTGTGTGCTGAGCATTCAGACTAACGAGCCACTTGTCAGAGAAATGTGGTGTCAGTCCCAATAGCTATGAACTCTAAGGGAAACCTGTCCAATATAAACACAACAGCACAACACCACCAGAAAAGCTGTCTTCATGGGGACCCTGTTTGTAAAGGACCAAGTCAGACACCGAGCCCATGTGTAGTGCATAGTCAGCGGCGCTAACACTGAAAGAGGAATGACACTGACATGTTTCATCTTCCCAGCTTATTTATTTTATATTGTGAACTAGATGTGAAAGTTCTGCTGATGGCTGCCAGTCACAGAATAACGGGAGCGTTCCCTGCCGTGTGGTGAGCCAAGCGTTCCATCAGGGAGGGGGCGAGGACAGGTCCCTGGGCAGAGCAGAAGGTGATCCCGAGGGGAAGGAGGTATCAGAGCAGTCCCAGCGTCCTAAAATGAAACGGGTCGCTCCCGAGCGTCGCAGAGGCAGCCCGAGCCAGGTCTGGCCCACCGGCGCAGGGAGAAGGAGGGAGATTGTGCCCAGCCCCTACCTGACACGAAGCACGGCAGAGACCCCACGCTTGCGGCTGGGGAGTGGTCCTTGCCCGTGCAAAACCAGCGCCCGGGGACTCTGTCCAGCCAGACCCTCGCAGTCGCTCGTCTCTGCCTGATGCAAAGGGGGTTTCACGTGCACCCTCCTCCTTCCTCCGGGTAAGTCGTCCTGCAGATCCTGCGCTCGCCTCGGCCGCTGGTGCTCAGAGCTGAGGAGTTCCCTAAACGGAAAAAGGAGGCGATTTTGCATTGCACGATTCACAGAATGTCTCCTGAATGTGTGCACTGGCAAGGAAAGCGCCTGTCGCGCTGAAAAGCAGGTACTGGCCGAAAGAAAGAGCCAGGTGAACATCTCAGCAGCAAGAGCTAATAGGCAAAAACACTCATGCACGGAAAATATTTGTACTACAACAAAATCCTACCAAAACCAAGAAGAACGGGAAACAAACCGAAATGGTTATGCCAAGGGCTGAACACAAAAACATTCTGAGGAGTCGTTCCCAGCAGCAGCTGGGAGAGCAGACGGCACCGCAGAAAGCTGCAATGATGCAATGAAAGGGAGACTTCAGCAAACGGTAGCGGGGAATCTTCTTCTCTAGCAACACCAAATCTCTCTTTCTCTAGATCTCCTCCTGAAAACGTGGAACTGCTTTTCTTCATGAACTTTTCTTCCTCTCAAGCTCCTTTCAGTCAACCAGTTTCCCAGCCACCTAGTCTGGCTCTTTTTGGTCCTTCCCAAACGTAAGGAGTCCCTGAACACCTGAATTCTCTCCGTAATTTTGACTATTGCCCTCAGGAAAACAGTTCAAATTGCCCATTTGTCCAAAACTTTCAAACGAGATTAAAACCAATCCATCTATTTTTTTGAAACTGAGGAAAATACAAATTAATCTAAAAATGCATACATTAGAACATTTCCCACTAAAGTGATATTTTTTTAAAAGTAACTTGGGAGAAAACTAGGTTTCTACTTTGCTGTCTTTTAATTAATGACAGGAATATTCAAACAACATTTTAAAATGTTTCTATCCCTGGATTATTTAATGAAGGATGTGATACTGTAATATTGCAGGGGGGCTGGGCGATGTTACAAATCTAGCCTTCTTACTGCGGAATGTCGTCCTTTTAGTAGAGAAAAGCAAACCTTTTTTTTTCCCCTCCGTCTCATTTCCTCCAAGCAGGGGAATGGAGGGACAAAGACATTTCCTCCCGTTCACTCTCTTGTGAAGGTCTCTGAAGACGCCTGTGAAAGCGCTTGGCCCTCAGCGCAGCCGGGTGACAGTTCTGGGGGCTTTTACAAGTCGCTCCCCTGCTCCCCCAGGACAGAGGCATCTTTTCGTTGCCTCCCACACATAATATGGTTTCACTACCTGGCTGCTCACAAGGATCCCAGGTAAGAGGACCCCCTGGCCTTCATGGTGCAAAACTCCTGCCCTGCGAGCAAGACCATGGTCCCAGGGGCGGCTTGGGGGTGTTCGCTGCCCTCTCAGTTATCAGGGTTGTGCCTTTCTGTATCCCCAACAGGCGAATAAATTCCCAGGCACCATTCGCAGGCACAGAATAACACTTCCACCTCTGCCAAGCCACCACCACCATGGCCTTTGACCAAGCATTTGCTGATTTTTAATCAGAAAAATGCCAGTTACAGAAAAAGTAGTTTGTGAAATCTGCTTTCTCCTTGTGGTACAATTGCAAGGAAAGTTTGTCTGGTTTTGAAGGTGATTAAGAAAAAGCGCTATTTTTCTTTGCCAGCCCACCACCAGCATGACATTTGCAAGTAATCACATCTGTCACCTTTCCTGGATGCCAGAGCGCTTCAGACAAAACTTGGTCTAATTTTTTTTTTTTTTACAGTCACTGCACATTCTGGTTTTTGTATTTAAGCTGTACTGGTGCTGTAAAATAGACCAGAGGAATAAAGGGACTTGCAGTGACTCACATAGCATCCAAATGAGGATGGAAAACAGACATAATTTCATCTCTTTTTTTTTTGCTATGTCCAGACTGAAGGCCTTAGCCAGTCAGTACAGGCAATGGGGGGCCGTCCTCTGACCGGGCATTGCAATAACTACCAAATGAGAGTGGCTTTGCGGACAGCCTGGCCCTGCCGCTGTTTGCTGCGTTTGCAGATGGTTCTCGGGTCCACCCATCCCTCAGCCTTTTAGCAGAAAACAGCTTCTTACTAAACCTCACCATGATCCAAGGGCAGGTGTTGGGTTGCCCAGCCCTGCCAAATCTGCGTGGAGACGCACCCCGAGGCAACGCCACGCTGCGCGCCCACAGCCCCGCTCCGGTGAGGCACCCACCGGTGTGGAGCGGGAGCACTGGGCGCAGCACGGAGCCGTCCAGGATTGCCAGCCGGGACCTACAGGCCGAAGTTCTGCCAGAGCCCCTCTTTACCACCTAACACCCAGCGCAGGACTAACATGTTTTTTCAGGTGCCACTCAGATGCAGACTTGTAGCTGCAGGGGACATCTCTCCATCATTCTTCACGCTCACAGGAGTACCGGTGTGGGGGCAATGGCAGCAAGCATCGGGGTAAGAGGAACTGTAGCTCCAGGATGCAGCACTGTTCCTGCAGGCGAGGGGGAGCTGGCTGTAAGCTGCTTAGCAACACCCTCCTCCTCCTCCTCCTCCAAACTTCCATCATCTGCTCCTCTGGGAGCAGCAGAAATTCCCCAGATGGGAAAGGGTTGTAAAGGCTGCTGAGACACCAGTCAGCTCCCAGCTGACCCGGAGGTGCTAACTGGAGCTAAACAGAGGGGTCAGCAAATTCAGGAGAGTCACGGAACCCCGGTAGCTGCATCGCTCATCCCAGGGCACCGGTGGAGCCACCCTCCAGGCTGCTCTGCTTCAGCCCAGGGGAAGCGGCAGCCTCGGGGATGGAGCCCCTGCAGCTGGGTGCGAGCCCCGCGGGTCCAGCAAAGGTTTTGGGCTGAGGAGTGCCTAGCAGATTTCAGCCTGGGAGGTGAGATTCCCAGCACTGCCAATTCTCTGACATTTAATTTAGCTTTACTTTAATGCATCTTTATATAAGCTTGTGTGTAAGGGCTAAATTAACCTTGGCAAAATAGCAAATCTATACCTTTTTGCATTTAAAGACAGTTTGTTTTCTCCTTGCACTTGATTCAATTAGTTCTGTCCCAGCTTTATTAACTTTAAATCAAAACAGGTGCTGGGCAGATCTCCGTGAACAGAGCAGGGTACTGCAAACCCCACGTAAACGGAGCAGGGACGAGCCCGTGGCTCTGCCCTTGCAGGGCCGTGCATAGAGCAGCCATGAGAAGAGGGTGGAAGCAGCAAGTGCTCCTCGGGGGAGCGAGGGGAAACCCAGGCAGCCCCCCAAAAGCGAGGGAGCACCCACGCCCCGGGAAGGGGCAGCTCTCCCCGGGAGCTGGGGCAGCGTGCAAGAGAAACCTCGGCTTCGCTGGTGCACCTGGTCCTGCGCCGCCTCCTGGTACCGGAATGGGAGGGGGTCCCGCTCTGCTCTCCCGTGCTTTGATGCATCACCGGCCCCTCCAGCCTGGCCGCACGTGGGGCAGCAGCCGTGCGGTGCTGGGGACGCGCCACAGCCAGATGTGCCCAGCTGCAGCCCAGCTCTGTGTTTCAGTGAGCTTCAGCGCCGCAAGCGCAAGGCTGGCAGGCCGCCTCGACGGCCTGAGCGGAGGAATTTGCAAGTCAGATAAAACCCAAACGTAACAATGTCCTAGCAGAGCTGTGAAAGCCTTTTCTGTGTGTTTGATTTTTGTATTCCCCGAGTTCATTAAAATTCTCTTAAAGAATGAAAAATTCTGGCTGTGGGCTTGTTAAAGCTTTAATCATTCCTAAGTGCCTGTGTCAACTGAACAGCAATTGGATTCAGCACAGCTTGAAGCCTATTTCAGCAGGACAAAAACCTCTATAATCTTTTAAATACAAACATTATCAGCTTCTTGAGTACATGTCATTCTCACATGAAAGCCCACTGCCTACATTACAGCTGAGGACACTGCTAAACACCAATAACTTTCAGGGCTTTTATTATTTTTCTTGATATTCTGTGGTCTCAACTGGCTTGTTAACTGAATGAAAGGAGGTCTGAACCGCGTCCTTTGAGATGCCACAGCACAGCTGAACAATGCTCATTCTTCAGTGTGAATACGAGCTACAGGCAGCAGACCCTGTCTGCACCAAAGGCAGGCAGGAGGCATCCCACCGACATCGCTGGACTTTTCAATTCGATGGGGACAGCTGCCAACAAATGCGCTCAGAAGTTGGGAGCAGCTGTCAAACCTCTGCGCACCCCAGCATTACATTGTGGGGCCACCCAGTGCTTTGGAGACACGCAAAAGGAAAGGGGAAGAGTCTCCAAAGGCTGAAATACCGGCTTTGGCTCTCCAGACAACACCCATGTGTCCACAGCCCAGTCTTAGATGCACAGTTCTCAGCACCTCACTGACCTGGTTTTGGCTGGGATAGAGTTAATTTTCCTCCCAGTAGCTGCCGTGTTTTGGGTTTTGTACAAGAAGAACATTGATAACACTGATACTTTTGATTGTTGCTATGAATCAAGGACTTTTTCCAGCCTCCCGTATTCAGCTGATGAGCG
>Ga0181612_138426_pt1 | contig 11131 bp, 2 predicted proteins | sample HoacroProtozoa21_FD_119630 | JGI IMG/M metagenome (GOLD analysis project Ga0181612, IMG submission 119630) | Hoatzin crop microbial communities from Cojedes, Venezuel. Combined Assembly of Gp0051906, Gp0051904, Gp0051908 | reverse complement strand
CCTCACCGTAAAAACCTGCAGCTAACTTCTACTTACTATAATTACTTGTCTACCTTACGTGCATCTAAACCTCTGTTTAGTTCTTCAAGTTTGTTCATAAGGGCTGCATTGCTGTACTCTCTTATTATTTATTCTTAATTGAAACGTACTATTTAAAGCAGAAATAAATATTGACAACAAATTGCGAACCCGGTCTTTACACTATTCAGCCTATTAGAGTGACTAGCTTGTAAGGAAATAAAGACAGCATGTACAATCTATCTGTGAAAAGCCAGATCAACTTTTCACTACTTACATGAAACAAATCACAAAACAGTTTTTGTATTCATAAAGCGTGCAGGATTTTGCACCCAATACAAGAAAAATGATTGATGCATGTAAAACTTGGGGAACTGGTAAAGCTTGACAATAGCATTTTAATAGCTTTGCTCTACAAAGGGTTTACAAGGTTCTAAGATATTCAGTATTATTCCTTTTCATGTTTACATTTTCAATCTTCTTTGGTAAGTTCTCAGATACATCGTAAAGAAAGAAAGCAAGCATAAATCAGATTCAGAGCTTAACATAACTCCCTTGACTTCAGTAATCTGCAACACATTAAAAATCTCACTACACAGGCAAACAGTCATTGGTTTAGTATCGTGTTTTACCCTCCGAAGAACATACTTTGGGTTTCTTGAAATGCCCTAGATTTTCTGGTGCATTCATCAACATTTAAGAGAGTTTAAAATTACTGCAGTGTGGCAGACTGCTCAATTACTGCATAGGAATCTGGTGGAATGAGTATTTGGTGTAACGAGTAACCTGAAGTCCAGAAAGCTAGCTGGATGTTTCCAGGCTAGCACCCAGTTTTCCTCAAATTGAATGTTAGTGCTTTTACATTGTTCATTCGAAATATTATCAGATTTAAAACAAGAGTCTTGTGTTGCTGCTGAGTCAGAAACAACGCAATATGCTGTAAAATGTTTGGTGTTTGTTCACACATTTTCAATCCTACAAAAAATACTCAAGTGTTTTATATTCAAAACAAAATGACCTCGGGAGTGTTTGTGTGCATGCACACCTAAGTTGATTTTTTTCCCTGGAGAAAGGAATCTAGTGGTTAATTATTAGATGTTAATAGAGAACTAGGAAAACATACTGTGCTGCGGTACAGTTCAAAAACACCTGGAAGGTTACAATATAAGTGACATGTATAGAAAAGAAGGTGTTGATAAACCCCTAGCTATTAAAAATACCTAGATCTATTTTCATCTTTAAAATAAACCAAAACCTGAAGAAAATTTTGTCCAAATAGTGCAGAGGTTCATAATTATTTTTTTCCCTATAGATAAAGAAACCTAAGGAAAGATATGCTAATAGCTGGATAAATAATTTTGTATGTTGTAAACAATAATTTTAAGCAGGCTGTAGACAAGCAGAATTTGCCCAAGGAAAAAATGGAAAATAAACAGCTTTACAGCATTCAGAATCAGAATAATAGATGCATTGGTATCTTTTCCCAGCACGGACAATCTCACAGGACTATGGCAGTTATAAACAATTACCACTTTTCACTATTGTTAACAATTTGCTAAGTCATGTTAGTTTTAACCAGTCACTTCCTGTTATTAATGGCTGCACTTGAGTTCAATCTCAAAAAAACAGTAATTTTTGGAAAACACAAATCAACATAAAGCCAGCATATGCTCAACTCTTCTGTATTTCTAATAATTTTTTCTAACAGAAAAGCCTATAAGCATAAATAGTGCATAGTTTTTTTGATCAGGTGCTCATCAGCTACTCTGATTTTCAGGTCTGTTCAGGACAGTTAATATTTAGAGTTAAATGGAAATCTCTTGCCTGTTAAATAGTTTGCATATTGGAATGCAGAGCTTAAACTGAAGCACCCTGGTGAATTACTTGCATGCACAAAAGAATTGTCTTAGATGCCATTTTTTTAAAAGACGAGAAACAAATAGATAACTTTTCTAGTTTCCAAGAAATTCCCCACTGCGGATCCACATAACTTCACATCTTATGTGAAAGTCCTAAATTATTTTCTCCACTATTTCTGTGAAGATTTCCACCATTCCTTACTTCCCCTGGCAGTTTAAAACTCCAAGAGATATTCCATGTGGTAGCAAAGTAAAATAAAAAGATCATAGTAGAAATGGATAGATTTACCTACTGAATAGGAATACCCTGAGAAAAAAATGCAGTTCAAAGAAACACCAAGAACAGAACAACAAGGCAACAAAAATCCCTTGACCACATGGAGCAAAATCCTGACCCAAGCTAAGTTAACAGGAGCTTTACTACTTTACCCCTGATGTCAGCAGAGCAAGGATTTCACCTCACATAGAAATGTGCAGGACTACAAAACACAACTGATCATGAATTCACAAGGGCCGAACTGGTGTGAGCAGTTCTGTAGTATTTTGAAGCCTATAGTTTTAAAAATGTCATTCACAAAACAATAACAGGCATTAAACAGATTTTCTAACATCTAACTTGGTCTTTGCAGTGTGGAGAAGTATGGACAGTTATCTTTGTTGAGGCTCAAGTTACTGCTTTGGCCCTGTGTAATCAATGTGGAGAGGCATTCTTCAAAAGAAATTAACTCCATCCCCAAATAAATGCCTAAAATAGCTGGACTGCATGCTAAGTCTACAGGATATTTGGACAGATTAGGATCACAGAGTTTTTGACAGTGTGGAGAGTGCTGGAAGATGGGTGATTATACACCTCCCACTTTTTTTCTTTCTACATATACTGGTATCTCTTCTGTACAAGCATTGCAAAATCTTTGGCATGTAAATTATTTTTTAAAAAGGCTGAAGCTATTATGGGAAGTGAGATTGTTATTTTGGTCCCATTAGGATAAGTAAACGGTTAAGTTACAAGCAAGTCTGCATTAAGCTAGATAGTAAAATAATAAGGCAACTTAGCAAACAAAGAAACAGAATACATGCCTCTGTTTCTGGACCTGAGGTGTTTTTGTTTTCTAGTATATCCTGGTACAACAAATTCTGAGAGGACTTAATAGCTCTGAAACCATGCTGCCTGGGTGTGCAATGCCAGCTCAGTCTCAGAAGCTATATAATCATGCTAATGCAGTGCTGCGCCTGAATTTGCTCCTCATCTAGCCAGACTTGATCTGGTATGAGAAATGAAGTCGCAGGAGCCCAGACACATACTTGTGCCACTCCAAACTCATCTAGGTTTGCAGAGGTCAGATTGGATATTTCTGTACTTGCGATATGGATCATCAAGGAACCATATAATCCATCCAAGGACAGGGAAGAGATGATTGTTGTTAATTTGGTAGCCATAAAGATCTTGAACTTTAGGTTGATACTTTTTCAAAAGTGACATGAAGGCTTCTCAAAGGAACAGATCATTAGTCATCTCTTCCTGTGTTTTAATAAGCTGCTGTTTACCCTGGCAGAATTAGATACAGATCCCTGTGTTTTGGATGTGTATTACAGGAGTCAGATGTGACTCCTTTGTATTTAATCTCAAATGAATTGCAGTATAAATACAGGTTTAGATGGCAGCTAGTAGATGTTTGGATGGACAACATTTGGACAGTAGCAACAGCAGCTTTATTTTTCCTGGTGACCTTTATAATGGTTTCTACTCCTTCGAATGCTCTGTCATAAACTGTGTACCAGAGAGCAGGGAACACAAAAGTGCTTTAGGATTAAGTTCACAACTACAGTGAGGATTAAGGGCATTTCCAAGGCACGCTGTAACTTTTTTCCCAGATATTAATTTGGCTGTTTGTGTCTTACTTTGATATTACTTTCTCCTGTTTTAAATTTTTGCCATTATTCATGATGTCCCTTTCAGATATTATGGTGTGTATTAGGTGCATTACTTTTTTTGGCAAAGCATATATACCTCCTGAGAAAGCACAGTTAAACCAATTAGGGAGTACATTGTAATGAACATTCACCTACATATACACAGAATGCTCACAGACCACAAAAGATGTGAGATAGGCAGAGAGCGAGAAGGGAAAAAAACCCCAAGAAATCATGCGTTAACAGAGAAGCAGAAAGATATTTATATATTAGACTGTAGGACATCATAGGTTTCCATGAGTCTACTTCCCCTCTGCATTTTAGGGACGGATGCGATCTCTGGAACACCTTGACTCTGGTCCCTGTCATGCAATGTCTAGCACAGACAGAAAGACAGAAAGACAGCTGGGGGAGTACAAGATAACAGAGCGAAGACAAGCTAGTAGACAACAGTGCTAAGCAGTATTCTAAACAGACTTGCTATTCCATGATGTCTTTCTGCCACTGGAGACTTCATACCCTGACCAAGTCACACTGGCGTATCCCACCAGTAAAAAAGTAAAATCAAAGAGACTACTTGTTATCCTCTTTTATGAAAGAGCTAAGCAGACTAGTATGTTATGGACACTCAGCAATGTGGAGACCCTCTATGCAATCCTGTACTTAGCTGCAATAACTAAACTGGCTAGTGAATTTCATTTATTTTCTGCTAAAAGATGATCAATTTGTCACTAAACACTTCAAACTTACTTATAGAATATTATGATGTTTTCTCTCTCTCATGTTTTTTTCCAAAACTTGAGCTGTGTTTTTTGGTTGTGCTAGGGTGTAGCTGTTAGATGTTCCTGTTTCCTTAGTTGATGAAGACACAGATGAATCTGACACAAAACTTAGCTGGCTGAATTGCTAAGTCAGTATACGTGAACAGCAATATCTAAAGTTATCTGCAAATCTTCATTACCAGTGAAATCTAATCATTGTTAATGGCTGAGGAAGGAGAAGATCCTGAAGCGCACAACCACTGACAAAGCAATTGCCTTTCTCAAAACTCTAATTACTGAAGAAATGTTTGGTGAATTCTTTCAGTGGCCAACTCTGAAGCTTAAAACAAGATAAGCACTTTAACTAAATCTTGTGCTTCCCAATAGAGGGCAACGGTACACAAACCATATAAGCTAATATACTGTATGGTATATTATCTCCCTAACAAGGTCTGTATTTCAATAGAGAAGATCTGGTACAGTTAAAGGAGATCAGTCTGGACACCAGACGCCAAACAATGTAATTATCAGCTAGCCCAAATATAAGCTGTGGCAGAATTGGAACTTAAATGCCATAAAACTTCACAGTTTGAACTAAATAAGATGATATAGGAGGTATTCATACAGCACTATTTAATGACACCACACAGATACTAGCTAATCATTCCTGACCTCAACACCATGGGGTGGATAGATGTAATTATCTCATTGTACAAAAGGAAGAAAATATGACAATGAAAGAGCACGTGAATTGCCCAAGGCTGTTGAGACAATGGTAACACTGGACTTCAACACAGGCATTCCTGGCTCTTACCTTCACCTATGATCCACTAACTATTTATAGTAGTAGTGCATACTTAACAACCAGCACAATTGCATTCTTACAGCTCAGAAAAGAAACAGCAAGGAATCTCCAAATCCTTTGAAGAAACAATGTAGTAATTCAACAGACTGATCAGGTTATGGCCCAGTCTGCCAGACAAAATCCACCAAATTCTGTGACAGAGAATGTAAGGCTTTGGAGTTGTTTACTGATAGTAACCACAGCAGGGTGAACAGGGATTAACTGCAAAGGGCAGTAGAAGGATTAGTTTAAAAAAACAGAAGAAATAGAAGGGGAGTCTGCATTTGTCTTATCATAAGGACGTACCTGTCCTCTCCCATGTCGCCACTCTAGTGTCACTTAAAGTCTATAATGAAGCCAACAAAATCCATCCAAATAATCAGAATCTTTGAGCCTCCCCATGAGCCAGTGTATCAAATCATCACTGGCAATGTCTTCAGTCTTAAATAATTAAGACTCAGATGGTCTTGATGATGTCTATTATTAAGGAGCACATATTTTTTTGTACCTGTCCTAACACCAATGTAAAATATACACTCAGCTGCTACCAAGGTGCTCAGCTGTGCCACTAAAAGGAAAAGAATAACACAGCCGTATTCAAAGGCACCAAATGAAGATAGTTAATCAACACGAGGTATATTTATGTCAGGAGTCTCTTTAACCCGGGGAGAAGGTGACATACATAAAAAAATATGTCACTGTAGATGGTGTAAGCATTTCTTTTGTGACTCCTCGAAAACTGCTTTAATAAGAAGTTGCATAATTAATTTAAAAATGAACAAGTAAAACTTGTCAAACCTGCTACTTCTTTCTCAACAAAGCGGAGTTAACAGTTAACCTCTGCTTCTAAACAGGTGGCACAATAATAAACATAGACAAAATCAGTTTGCTGGCAGAGTATTTTTACAAACAAAAAGCTTAAAGAAAAAATCTGTTATAATGAATTAGCAATGCTAATGAAAAAAGAGACAGAAAGTACATGGAAAAGAACACGCCCATTGCTAGTGAATCTTCCTTAAAATTAGAGTAGCAAGGAACAGCCTTAGGATAACCAACAAGCATACTAAGTTTATGTGAATACATGTCCACAAACTCCAGCCACTGCAGACACAATATAAAATATCAGCCATTTCCATTCAAGATACTGAGAGTAAGTGGCACAACATAGACTGGAGAAAGAGAAGTGTGTTGGCATAATTAAAATGCATTATGTGGACTGTCAAAAATCATGCAGACTTTAGTGTTTCCAGCTTCCTTGCCATCCATGCCCAAGTTGTCTTCCACTTCCAGATAGGATAATGACAGTATTATATAGCTGTTAATTTTAATTTCACTTCTAACAGTAAATACAATACAGTGCAAGAATCAAAAACACTGTATCTGTCCTCCCTAAAATATCATTCAACCATGCCTCTTCTTTCCTAGGGCTGCCCATCATGTCCATTTGTTCTAAATCAAATATCATAGCAGCAAGATAAATATTTCCTTAGGAAAAAAACTTTCAGCCTTTGTATTTATGTGTGTACTCTCTACACTATACATATTTTTTGTCCTAGTGAAATGACATAGAAGAATAGCATCTGTCAGAGTTCAGATGAAAGGGAGTCCACATTTCTGGGGCAACAGGCTTTATGCTCCTAGTTCTCCATTCAAAATAGCCCTAAGTCCTGCAACAATGACTTTTATTCTTGCAGTATATTTTTCTAGGGGGATGGAACTACAAAGACAACTTGAAGTTCCAGACCTTTGCATTCAATAGTTCCTTGTTCCTTTTAGTTCTGTTCACTATCCTATGCAAAAGAGGAACTTGGAAAAGTAAATAATCTGCAAATGCTGGCAGTTTCTATTTGACTTGACAGATAAGCTTTATCTGAATTAAGGCATATAAAAGTGTTGTACAGAAAGTGTTATTCCCCTGGGCACGATGCCCACATTCAGTGTAGCTAAAGTAATGGAGAAATTACTCAGTAAAGTAAAACACGCATGTACAATTCCACAATGCATTCCCGTATAGTGCAAGGAGTTTTAATTCCACATCTGTAGGACATCAAGACTGAGAATGGAAAATATCTATGGCATGGTTGTATTCTTGTAAAGTGGAAAATATGAGATGGTAGGAGTTTTGTTTTCTGTTAATCATCTAACAAGCCCATTAGTCGTGAAATGTTTCTAAACTAAGTGAATCTGTAAAGAAAGAAGTAAGAGCAACAACATTAAGAGGGATAAAGCCTGTTTCAAGAGTGAAATATTCCTTCTCCTATTTTAAAATATTTCTTCTTGCAGCCATCCATGCAAAGATGGAACTATGGATCAAAATTTGGTCTTTGATTCTCCATGTTTAAGACTTGTGCACTTAAATTCACGATTATTTGGATGCAGTACATTACTTTTTATAAAAAAAAATGAAAGGGGCAGACTGATCATGGTGTAATCTGGATATAGTAATCCAGCAAGTATTACTTCCAATGCTGTTGATCATAGTTGGTAAAGAATAGTATCCAATCTCTTGTACACCTTCCAAAAATACTGTAAAATGTGTACTTACTATGCAATCTGCTCCCTGGGGGATCTTCTGTGCATGACTCTTGTAACAGCTAAAGAAAAAAATGGAAGAAATGCCAAGAATGAATCACACAGAAATTATCCCCCAAACAACTGCACAGTAGTATAGCAGATGTGCTCTACACATTGAAAACTACTGCAATATTTTGTACTTCATAGGGGTCAAATTGAAAGGTATATTTGGGGGGTATAATATAGTAACACTTCTTCAGTTGTGATGTGTTACAGTTTTAAGGCTTATGCTTGTTTAAGCTAAAGATACAGTATTCAGTTTCACCTAGTGAGGTTAGATATTGACAAGCAGAGCCTTGTAAAGTTGTTTGGGAACAATGTCAATACTTTTGAAAGATAAGGTCATGACTCATCTTGGTGACACAGCAACAAAGAAATGGTACTTCTAATTCAGTACTTGTAAGCTAACTTTGCAAGAGGAACACCTGCTCCACTACAGGCTTTCTACATTTCAGCCATGAAGCATTCCAGTTTACTTAGAAGATAATGGGATCACCAGGAAATACCCAAACACTGGAAATGTCACAAAGAAGAGCAACATCATCACCACCATTTACTGAAAATTCACTAAAGATGGTTGCTAATGATTTGCACCAGTGAGTGCAGAAATTGGTTCCCTACAAAAAAAAGCCCATATATGAAATTTGATTGGTGTTGTTTGTTTGTTTGTTTTTTAATATGGTAACAACAGTAGTGCTGAATCTTTTTCAAGCTGGGCTTTAGTTTCAGAAAGAAGAATCTCCGTTTTCACAGGGAGACTGCTTTGGTGGTGGGCAAGTCATATCTTTTTCCTCAGCAAAATTAACTGTGACAAGACAGAAACTCTTAAGGTTCTTTGATAGTGAAAACACCAAATAGAAAACAAGTTCAGCCAGACCGTAACTTCAAAAATGGGGTCTACATCTCATTTCTGATTCTGGAAAAACCACAAACCCAACAGACCCTACTTCTTCTCTGCTAATACTGACTCTGCAAAAGGAACATCACTTGCTTTGGTCATATGATTGTCAGCTGAAGATGACCAGAAGGTTTATTTAGATGACTTCTTAATTTCTGCTGCCTCCACTACGCAAGGATTTAATTTCTCACTACAAAGTTGAAGAGGTCAGCAGAAAAGCTTGATTCCTAAGTGATTAATTGTCTGAATGAAATTAATCTATTTTACCCTAAACCTTCCAGTCTTTTTTGTAGTGTATATTTATTTTCCAAAATATAACAAGTGCTCTTCCACAAGACCAATGTAAATTTATCTCTCTTCAGAGGACAAATAAGGAACTAATTTTCCATGCACAACTAATCCTGAATTCATTCCTTACATATAATTTAAAAGAAAATTCAGTCTGTCCTGAGGGTGAATTTTCCTCAGATCTCTTCACTGGAGAAAACTGACCTCTAGATATAGGGTCTGTTCCCTGAGAATCATCTACAACCAGCCTTTAACTGGCTATCTCACTCTTCCCAATGAATGTCCTGAATAAAAAGAAACACACAGTTACTGAAAAATGTTGGTCCAAGTTTGTGGTTTAGTAGCCAGTATTCTCTGTTACAAAAGTCCTTTTGCCCAGTATCACATTGTGAAGTCTAAAAATAACCTAGCCTCCATATTTACAGTGTTGGATATGTTCAGTCAGTAAATCCATGTTCAAAGTGTGTAAATAAAAATTACTTACTTTTCAGAAGCGTTGAGACCTGAAAACAGTAAAATGCATAAATGTCCATCATATCTTAAAACCAGCCCACTGTTTTGTAGCCTGAATATGTTGCTGCGTATGTAATTTTAGACATCTGGATTTTAAATGCTTTCTAAAAACAGTCTCTATAAAGTCAGTGACAAACAGGAATTTAGAGCCCTGCTGGTTTTTTCCCAGTTGTATAGGTGCTTTCTAGAAAGTACTGCTTTTCCAACCAAAGTGTTTTCAGATGTAGATAAGATACAATAGGCTGTAGGATTTACTATTGCATTTAAGACTCAACTGCAGGTCTCCCTGCAATGAATGCATGCAGCGCCAGTGACATTCAGAGAAGGTATGCATGTGCTAAAGGGGAAATCTTCTTTGGCCAGTGACACTATCACACAGCATTGCAATCCACTGAGTACAGAGACAAATCCTGGTTTCATACTTTTGCAGTAGCAAAGCCCCCCATCAGCTGACACTCCCTTCCCTGAACCAATCATGTATACATACTTGTTTTTGTTTAAATATGTTCCTGTGCAGGAAGGGCAGCAGAGGGTAATTTATTTCCACAGAAAAAGATGAGCAGCTATAATGATTAATGGGAACATAATTTTCATAACACTGGGATACTAAAAAGAGAAAGAAATGTGGGACAAGTTATGTAATGTGTACTTAGTGAAATACGCGGCATGTCTCTGAAAGGAGAAGTGATCCTGCTCTCTCCAAAGTGAACAGGAGCTTTGCCACTGTGGGAGACCTCAGCTGCTTTAAATCACAAATCGATTTCCCCTATTTTTTTCGAATTTACAGCAAAATATTGTTGTCAGTATAGCATTAGGGGTATGTTAAAGCAGAAGAATTAAAAACTACTACACCCAATACCAGCGTATGCATTGCATGACATATTACCACCTCATGAAGAATAGCATCTTCCCTGTGACACTTAGGCCTAAAACTCAGTGATACCAATGAGTACAAGAGCCGCCTTGCCCACAACGACCCAGGATAAAGCAAGGTTAGCACAGTTGCCCTGTGTCAGGATTGAAGGGTCCTCCAGACTTTGAGCCCTTAGTCTGAATCACTTACAAATAGCAACTGTACACAGATGAACAAGTGTCTTGGAAAGAAACCACTGTTACCTAGGATGACACTTCTCTTGGAAGAGTGCTAAAGTTTCCAGGATAGAATCACCTCAATTCCCAGGATTGTAAGACATGTTCACAACATTTTTCCTCAGGGCAGCGGGAGTATTACATCATTTCTCCATTTTTATTGTAAAATAGGATTGCGTGCCTGGTCATAGGCACTCAAGCACATGTCTGCATCAAGAAAGAGAATTCTTAGCTTGGGTCTACTAGTCACTGGGGTCACCTTTCAAACCTGTATTGCAGCCTACACAGGGACTTAAGAATGGGATGTCAAATTATCCGAGTCCTTTCTACTGGAGGCTGCAACCCAGCAAGGAGAACAGCCTCTAGAGGGGTGATG
>Ga0181612_128736_pt1 | contig 11131 bp, 8 predicted proteins | sample HoacroProtozoa21_FD_119630 | JGI IMG/M metagenome (GOLD analysis project Ga0181612, IMG submission 119630) | Hoatzin crop microbial communities from Cojedes, Venezuel. Combined Assembly of Gp0051906, Gp0051904, Gp0051908 | reverse complement strand
GAACAAGTAATGTACACCAATCATAATCGGGTTGCTATATGATTTAATTTGATTATTGCCAATGGGAGATCGCTGGGTATGTAATGGGGAATATAAATGTGAGCTGTCTGGGGCTAATAAACGGCTTGTACCTGATCACATTGATCGTCGTGTCGAGTCCGGTTCATCCTCCACGACAGGGTACTCCATAGAATTAATTGAAATTCAGATCTGCTGTCCAGTGGCAAATTTTGATAATTCAATATCTATTGTCATCCCAAATCAAGATAAAAAACTGAAATATTCATAGATTCTGTAGAACAAAAGGCGCTCAACAACTTTGCCATAAAAAGAACTGACTTTTTAAAGTCATTCAGATGCTGTTTTTCCTTTCTGGGATATACCTTCTCCTGGAAGTTAGTGTGGGGAATTACAGCCCATATTTTTCCCAGTGAGATATTGTAGCCATTAGTGTTTTTCCCCCACCAATTCCTCTGCTATTTTTAGCAAAAGAAAAAAAAAAAAGAAAAAAAGAAAGCAGCAGTTACTCATACCCAGAGCTTTTCCTAGCAGCATACTGCTACTTTTTTAAATTACACATTTAGGTATCTAATGGAATTTTGAGATGAAAGCTAGAAGATTTGAACCCCAAAGTAGCCAAGTGACAATTAAGCATTAAAGCCAAGATCACCTCAAGATGCACATTCAAGTTATTACACTAGAGACTTGAAGCTAAATCTTTCCTTTCTCACCACAACAGTATTGCTTAGTGCAGGCTCTTTGTTTGTTTGTTTGTTTGTTTTTCTAGGAAAAAGAACCAAAGGCAATATAATTTTTGACCCAAAGCAAAATAGGAACAAATATAAGTCTGAAGTCTTCATGGAATTAGAAAAACCTTCTCTTAAAAAAAAATTAAAAAAAAAAAAAAAAAATATATATTTTTTTAAGCCAAGTCCATTTGCATAAGCTGCAAGCTCCAATATATCCCAAAGTGCCATCATACTCCTGTATTTCCCACAACAGCCCATGCTCCCAATCATCCAAAGGAAGCCTGCACTGTATAAAATGATAAACCATCCTCAGTTTACCAAAATAACAGGAGAAAAGAAGGAACTGACCAACATTTTATATGAACCGGTGAGGTAAGCAGAAATTGTAATTTAGTATTAAACTTGGTTGTGTTTAACAGAGTAAAATGGCCTTGTTTCCCTGTCGGGGTGATATGCATTGCAATAGTGTGCAATCAGTACACAAATTTGGGATTTACTCAATTCCACACACACACCCCCCCACGTTACCCCTAGGTATTCTGGGCACTCTGCCAAGCAGAGCTCAGCAAGATGCTATCAAGTGGCAGTTACAGACAAAGCATACTGATTTGTTACTGGCCATTTTGTCATTTTTCTGGTAGGAGAAATAACTCACAGAGACCGTGTCACCACTAACAATTTCACAGAGAATGCGGTCAGGGCCACAAAAGAATGTTATCTTGTCTGACATTCTACGCATTATGTTCTGAATATGCGTGTGAACATTAGTTATAGCCAGTCAATGACTCATAAACCCAAAGTGACTCTTGTCTCTTGGCTACACAGAGAAAGACACGCGTGTGAAGATGAAGGCCATGTCTTCGCATGCACATGAACAACCTTTAAACACTGCACACAAGTTTGCATGTTTGCAATGCCAATTTCAATCGGTGAAAAAGAGAAAAAAGGATTTTAAGGCTTTTCAGGATGATTTTTTTTTCTAAGAAGGTGTCAGAGAAGTGGATGTACAATGCACTTTACAGCCTACAGGTGCACACACTTAGCCAAGCAGAATTAATCACTGTAATTAACAGTGTCACCATCAGCAATATAAAGCAGACATGGGAAAGTTCAATTGTGCTAGAGGTTCTACCTGTCAGAAAACAGGAGGCTACCCGTGATAACCACACAATAACAGCAAGTTGTCTTTAGAGATGTTTTCTATCATCAGCAAATAATAACTCTTACAGTAAGGTCACTTTTTAAATTATTTGAAAATGCATTATGATTAAAAGCTTGTTAACAGATTTGGCATAACTGACTGTTAGAATATGCCTAGGACAAATAATATGGAAATCAGTCACTCCAAAACAATTACCATCATATCTGGTCTCCATCAAGAGCCAGTAATCACCTACATTTATCCCAGAGGCATTTGCATCATACATGTCAGTTAGTGTATAAAGATGAGTGTACAATATCTCATGCCTAACTATGTCAGTGAGTCACCAAAGAGGGGGAAGAATAATTTGTTTCTTGCCTGTACAGGCAAGATATTATTTATTAACAAGTTAAAAGGATGATTAGGGCACAGGAAATTCTGATTGGAGACAGAAAGCTTTTTCGCCATGAGGCTAGGCAAACACGGACACGGGCCCAGATAAGCCACAGGATCTCCTTAAGTTCTGCCGGACAAGGCCCTGAGCAATCTGACTGAACTTAAAGCTGGCCCCCATTTAAGCAAAAAGTTGGACTAGAGGCTCTCCAGAGATCTTTCAAATGTAAAGTATTCTGTGATTCTAAGAGCCAACGTGGTCCAAAACAGAGAGGCATATCTGGGAAGCTGCAGTATCTGAAAATCTACCTGAAACTGTGCTCAGACTCTATTTGCTTTTCTTTGAAGCTGAGCAATCTTGTTTTCTTGCTGGTAGATTGTTTCAAAGTTGTTCTGAGTGATAACAGTACATAATTACAAGTATCTCTCAGACTTTAGGAAAGTTGTATTGTACAGAGACTGCAGAATATTGTACTACAAGCATTATAGGGGGGGTTAGGGAATAGGGGGGGTTAGGGAAAAGGAAAATGCATCATACTTGTAGCAACATCATTTAAAACCAATTCTGATGCTTGCATTTATCTCCACAGTGTTTTCTAACAGAAATCAGACATTATTTTCCTTCTGCACAACAATAATCAATAAAAATCAGCAGCAACATCTGGGCTCTGCTCTTCTTAATAGCACTTTCATGAAGTTATAATGTAAAGTACAGGAATTTAAATTGGAAATAAAACAGAAATGTTAATCTGACACTTGGAACTTTACTACAGCAGTGCAATTTTAAGACATTTTAACTGTAGACTTCTGCTACTAGGTTATATTTTAAAATTAACACTTTGCTTATCCAGAGATATTTTCTTAGTCATCTTCACTTGTGTTTGGGGGAGTTTAAACTTAGATTTCCTTATTCTTTTTTACAGCATGCTATGAAACCAGCGTCACTTCCAATCAAGCTTTCCCTTATGCGGTGAGTATCCTCATCCACCATCCCCTACCATGTATCGGGGTGAATAGAGGTATCCAAGCTTTGTCCCAGAAGAGGTACAGACCAACTTGCAGGGTTGGTGCACTCTTTGCTTTACCTTTGACATCAGGCACTTGTAACAAGGCAGCCTACCAGCAAGCACAACCAGGGATGGGCTAGTTTAGGTAAAGCACTGACATTTTACCAAGCATTACCTTCTACTTAGAAGATGATTTACCTGATCTGTAACTTCACTGCAAATGCAGCTGTGGATGCACGGTAGTGCTTGAAGTGTTCCTTGAAGAGTAAATTCTTTGTACATCAATTTCTACAACTTGTACCCCTGCGAACATCAACAAACCTCTTCTTTCCTTTACCTCAATATAATATTGATCCACAAAGACTTCCAGGATTGTTCCGCCTTCTCCTTATATTAACAGTGTTTTTTTTTTTTTTCCTGGAGAGAGGGAAGGGGTCATAGTCTTATATAAATACTGTATTGAGTTTCCCTTCAAATACTACCTTAGCACTTATGAAATACCTTCAAAAATTAACACATTTGATGCTGCTGGAGCGCAAAAGCCACTGTCCAGCAGTTACTCTGTTGGCATAAACACTGGATGTTGTCCAGCACTGTCCTTGTCTCCTCACCTGTTTGTCACTCCTGCCTTTTCAGTCAGGATTACAGAAAAGCCTTGGGGTTTTTGCGCTTGTTTAATTTGCCAGCCTTCTCTCCAAGAAACCTTCTTTTGTGTTCCTTGGCAGCACCTTGAAACTCTAGTCCTGGTCTTACTGTGGCTACAATAATAAAATTCATGGTAATTCAGGAAGCAAGCTAATTGGCTACAATTGTATGCAATATTCACAAGCACTTACCACATAGCTGAGATTAGTAAAGTGTTTGCACCGAGTCTCTGATTTTGCTATTCCTTGTTCTGCCTGATTAACAAAAGATGCATTTCCTTCTATCTTGTGGTTAAATGTCTGAAACTTTTCAGCAGGGAATTACAAACAATTCACATTTCTTGACTTAACATTCATTCTTTCACTAGAAGACAAAAAATCCAAACATTTGCTAAGTCTCAGGAATTTTATTTCCAATTAAATCAAATAATCACCAGTACAGGCAGATGCCAAAATCTCATTTACTTCCATAGGTTTCAAAAAATTATTTGAAAAATTTGGGTCAAACACCACTTTAAGATGAATAAAAGATTTACTGTTGACTTTGGGTAACCAGAATTCCACTCTATATCTCCACCACCTTAGCAATTTTGAAACAATCCCCATCTGCCCTACACAAGCTAATTACTCCTCTTTTTGCTAGCACCAGGCAATAGTAACTATAAATTGGACAGATGTCCATTTAGGTTTATTTACATAGCAACTTCATCGTAAAACTACATATATGACAAGCACATTGGGAAATCACTGGGAGAGGAAGATACTGTAAAATTACAGAGGTTATTTTCTGTAATAACTGAGTTCAACCAAATAGTTGCAGACTATTAGGGGCTTCAGGCTGAAAGGACAAATTTCAGCATGAGGTTTCAGACTTTGTGAATTACTAAATTGAAAACTATGGGAAACACAGAAAGCTGCCTATATAATTTGAAAAAATGATTTGTGGCAATGAAATAAAAACAGAAAGGGACCAAAGAAACAAGGAAGTAACTAACAGGAGGAATTCACTGCATGTCATCAATGGCTGGACCATTTTGTTATACAGATGGCCACCTTCACAGCACCAATCCATACACCAGTAACTAAGCGGATGTAATGCTGCTTATGAATAAACATTGACAACACTTAGCATTTTATCAGGGGTGAAAAGAATAGGTTTGTCATGTCCACATGTACCTTATACAGACCGATGAATTCATAAATACCACTACCTGAACTGCAGATGAAAGTTTGGGAACACTGCATTAATGAAGTTAGACAGCTACACACAAAACCAAGCATAAACATCTGAGCCACAGAGATCACAGTTGTATCTAAACTCTGAATCTGAACTGTACCCAAAATGTTGCCCATATGTTACTTATTTGCAAAGGGCTTTTAGTGAAAGGAGGTGAAGTAGTTTGACAGAGCTTGTCTGAATGTAATGCCTGTGGAGTGGACACAAAACAAGTAGCTGCAGTACATGTGGCTGGAGGCGAAGGGGAGAGAGAGAACTGGAAAGAGGGAGGAAAGAAAGCAAGAGGTCTACAGCCGATTCACCCCCTAGCCCCCAAATCTTTTTTCTTTTCAAGGAAATCCTTCGATGTGGGAAAACAGTTTAATTTCACTGTTTGTCATTAAATGCCAGCCTGTGTCAATAGCTGCTACACAGAGCAGGTGATTAACTTTCACCAATTCCTACAATAAAAGGCAAAAATGTTAATGATACTATCTCACAGACCTCCCTCACCTGATTTTTTTTGATACCTCCTCTTTGTACCAGAGGAATAAAAATAAAATAAAAATAATAAAAAGGCAAGCTAAATCTGTCTTTAGAAAATGAGTAACAAGATACCCTAGACTTATTATTTTACTGACTGACCCTAAACCTCCAACTACTCATTTTCTGTCCCAGTCCCTTATGGCATGCCTTGAACAGCACATGCAGGAAAGAAGCCATTGTGGCTCTTGATCCAGGGCAGAATTACACCAGTTTAAAATCACTGAGGATCATATTTATGGCACTCATTAAGGGGGGGTAGGGGGTAAAGAGAACGCACAAAAACTCCACAAAACCCCAATGATTTCTATGAACAAGTGCCTAAAATTCAAATTGCACAGCTGGCAATTGCAGAGAAGCTCCTCTGATTCCCTGCAGATTTCTTTTCAGCAGGAAGCTTAATTAAGGTGGGTTGCTTTTTTCCCTTCCATGCAGGAAATTCCCTCCGAATTTGTCACACAGAGTGATTCTTTAATTTTCAGGAACAGAAATTCAAAGGAATCCCTGAAGCACATATAAGTTAGGCTTGTGCTGAGTATCAACCACACTTCTCTTTAAAAATGGTTTATTTATCTTGTTTAAAACTCGAACATTAATCCAAGGCTAGCCATTGTTTTGCCTCTGTATTGCCAAGACAACCAAAGAAGTTAGTAAAATACATAAAATACTGCAATAAACCAAAGTTCGCCCCACTGCACTTCAAGTTCCCTTTCTAAATTAGTTCAGGGAAACAGCAATTGGGTCACTCTCATTTTAGACCTTCAAACAGCAAAAAGGCTGATTTTACTGAATTTGTAAAGAAGTCTAAATTGTTGGTTAATTAACATCGCCATTTAACTTCAGAAAATGAGTTAAGTTCCAGAAGTTAATGTCAAGGTTACCTTGAGTCAAGAGCATTGTAAAAGAATAAAACAAGGTTTTATCAATATCAGTATGCCACATGGTATCATGAAAATAAAACATGTAGCAGAAGAATTCTATTCCCCCTAAATCCGGTGCTCTACGCACAACATGTATGAAAGAATGAACTTCAGTTGGTAAGAGTAGAAATAAAGTAGTAGCAATATCTTCAGGCAATTCAGTAATTGATCAGGGACACAGCAATTATTTTTTCTCACCCAAATATGTAGCGGAAACTAAAACACTCACTGGGGTTTTTTGTTGTTTTTTTGTTTTTGTTTTTTTGAAGAAAGGTTCATTCAGCTTGAAAGTTATATAGCTGTTTAAAAATAGCACTAACATTAACCACAAAGCATGACAAGTTTATAAATAAATAGAGTTTATAGAGTCACAATATTTAGAACACTAATATCAATAAACCCTTGCTGCTTTGTAGCATCTGAGAGAAAGAAAACAAGCAGATATCAGAGGTGATGTGTACACCCCCAAACCCAGGAAGAGGAAAGCTTTACGAACGGATCAACACAGCAGTTTTGCCTAGAAAAGTTAATGATTTCATGCTCACTCACTGACATAGACAGAGATACACCAGTGAAATAACTACTATGATGCAGCATCAGCCTGCGTTATTCCATGAACCAAAGGCAGCCAGATAGTTCCCTGCCGACTAATTCAGTCTGCTCAGGAGGATAAAATGCAGCTACGCTGCCCACAGCTTCTCAACTGGCTCAATTATAGATGCGTGATAACATGGCTATACTGCTCCTGGCACCCAGGCAAATTTCCTCAGATCTGTTCTGCCTCACATACTCTAAAAGAGCACAAATTTCAGGCAGCTCAGCTCAATCCCAGCCAGAGAGGCAGAATGTGACAGCAGCCTGACTCAGTGTGGGACTTAACAGCTTCCAGCAAGGGGCCACCCACAGCAGGAATGGATGAAACACAGCAGCAAACAGGAGTGTGCAAAGAAGGGGGTCCTGGCCAGGACACAAAACCGCTATGGGAAACTCTGCTGGGGCTGCAGAGCTGAGGGTCTGGGAATCTCAACTGCCTCGCAAAAGCGCTGTTCTTCCCTGGAGAATCTTTACCAAAAATGTTGATACTGAAAGGAAAGCTCACACATGTAAGTGCTCGTCAGCACACTCTACCCAACCACATGCCAAAGGACTGTATGAACATCGTGATCTGGGGGATAACAAAAAATAACTTAGGGATACAAAGTCTGGGGTGAATGGGAAGGGGAAAGAACTAATAAAGGGAGGGTGGTGGAAAAACAAGTTGAGATTTGAGTTAGGGAAAAGGATATGAAAGCCACATTAGCTTTTCTATACAATACTTCTAGATTTGCTGAAGACAAATTTGTCTAAAATCGTTCCATATGTACTAGTACTCCTCTAAATTTGCAAGTCACACCCACAGCATAGGAAAGACATTCAGATTATGAGCTGCAACTCTGCTGGCTCACCATTAGAAAACAGGAACACCAGCCAAAGCCTTACTCCATAACACAATCTGCTTCATTTATCACCCAAAAACTTGTACAGGTAACAGCGTGCCATATTAAAGAAGTCAGATTTTGTTTGGGCAAAAACTACAAAAATTAGTCTAATCTATGAATTAAGAAAAACCCACTTTTAAGATCCCCAAAGCCTAGACGTTATTTCCCATAGTGAATTTAATTATCTTAATTTGTCAAAAATGTTATGCAACTTGTAATGCCTATCACACGTTATTTTTGCTTCCTGGATTCTCTTTAACAGTCTTCTTCACTCATGCTGTTCCCCTGACAGCTGAACTAACAGCCTCCCATTTCCTACAGATTTACTATCTTTACAACTATAGCCAAGAAACTGGACTTTTAAAGCGTTACGTAGTCAACTTCATAAAACATTCCTTGTGTTTGTGGATGTTGCGAGTCACACACTTCAAGACAAGACATTCATGGGGTTTTGGGTTGGGTGTTCTTTTGTTTGTTTTGGTTTGTTGTTGTTCGGTTTTTCTTTTCAGTTTTGCTTTTTTTGTTACAACAAAAGTCAGGGACGTGGGTGCACACTCACAGCCTATCCACTGAGTGTGCTCACGCGATGAAAAATAAATATTTACGCATTAACTGTTAGGACACAAAACCCTAACACATGCTATCAAATACCCATGTCACTTTGACAGGGGAAAGGCTATAAATAGATCAAACTCACCTGACATGACAGTCCAGGAGATGTTTACCATCGTTCACGGGCATATTCGCAGGCAAGCAGTTTTCCTTGCAACTCTGAGGGAACCAGACGCAGTGCAGGTGCCGGAGCCCCTAGAAAGCGGTGGAAGAGTCTTTCCTGACAGTCTGAGGACCAAGCTCAATTCCTGCAGTATTTGAAGTGCCAACTGTCACAAGTGCCTTGGCACGTGACGGGCACGTACACCGGGTGTGTGTGCCCAGGGGGCCGGCTGCACTGTGAGGAGAAGCGGGGGCTGGCCCCTGCTGTGCACAGCCAGTTCCAGCCAGTTCCGACTGGTTCCGGCAGCCCCAGCCCAGGGCACAGCCCTGCCCCCCAGAACAGGCAAAATGCTGCCCAGCAGCGAGGAAAATCTGTCCTTCTTCAAAGCAGTAAAACACACACTGTCTTAGTTTGTGGCAGCAGAGGAGTATTATGTAGGTTTTACGTGTGTGTATATATATGTTTATATAGTGTGAGCTACCTCTCCCATGGCAGCACCATTCCCAGCAACATGGTTGAAGCTTCCAGTGGCTACGGAGAGCTCAGGCCTGAGCCACACTGTGTGTGGTTTTACTTATGTAAATTAATGTACAAAATAACATCTTTGAACTAAAGAAAAACTGAACACTGAAACAAAGGTCTGGGAAGGAAAGAGCTGTTTCAATCAAGGCTTCCCCTATAGCCCCTTTCTGCCGTTTCTCAGTTCTCATTTGCTTCTCCTGCTGATAAGGTCACTGGTGAGGTGTATAGAAATAAAGTGAAAACACAGGCTAAATAAACTCAGCCTGGCCCCTGCCAGCATATACAACTTCTGGCGGTGCAGCTTGTCTTCCAACTAAACTCACAAAAGCCTAAAAAAAAAATAAATCCCACAGCAGCTGATTCACTATTTAACTGCTCAAAACACAGGTGGTGAGGGACTGACTTTGAAGCCAGAGTGAAAAATGGGAGTCTCTCATTTAAGTAATATTTACAGCACTGGATATAAGATACAATTACTTTTTTGTTTATTTTTTCCCTCCTTTCCCATTCATTGTCAAATAATGCCTGCAAGCCAAACCCCGAGTATTTTTAAATTAAAAATATAGGTATGTATGAGATTCTCCAAGTTGCAACTTCTTTTTTTTGTTCAGCCTCATGCCAGGGGTCCCTCTTTCCTATTAACAATATTTATGGAAAGGTTTCAAGAAGGTTTAGCTGCAACCATTAAAATCAATCAGTCAGAAATAACCTCATGCAAAAAGTGATTATAGTTGTAATGATAAAAATGAGGGGAAAATGACAATAAATAATGTACTATCTTTTCTGAGCACATCAAGGCCTTTGAAACTTCAACATATTAGGAAGGGTCTTTTTTACCTCAGTGAGCTGGGCAATATCAGGTGTCTAAATAAAAAGAAAATATCATCTGTCACTGCCATAACAGCAAGAAGATAAAATTCTTTATGTAGGCTGCAAACAGAAGTGCTCCTGAAAGAAGTCATCACTGGAGAAGTAGTTTTGGAAGAACAGTATTCATTAACAGTTTAAAGGGGGGGAAATAAAAAGTGTGCATTGAGGAGAAGAAATGTTAACAATTGAAATTAAATATTTCAAATGCCTACTGCAATATAATTTCTAAATTTGTTAGTAAAATTTAAAAATATTCCCGCCATCCCCCCCTTTATTTGGATGGATGCAGCCCAAGGATGCTGCAGAAAGCAGGTCAGTACTTCAGACTTCAAAATCCAACCTGAGACAAAAGCAGTCATACTAGCAGTTTCTATCTCTTACAGTTCTGTTTCCTATACTGTCACCAGAACACCTAAATTGCCATGTAGAGGGGACATTCACCTTCTCCAGTCCATCTCTGTAATATGTAGCCAGGCTGGACCTGGGAAGCCTGGGTACTACACTGGCTTAAGCTCAGAACCACACAAAGTCTTTTGAACCTGCTGTGGATGGCCTGACCTATCCCCTACAGCATAAATATCTATGCAACACCCACACTGCTGAAAGAGTCAAACTGGACAGAGTAAACTTTAAATCTTTATTTAGCAGTTAAGCGAAGCACTGATTCTGAAAACAGTATGTTAACGAGGGAGCCTTATCACCAGGAAGAATAGCACAGGAAGGAATTTTAGGAAATTATATACAATTTACACTGCCCTGGTGAGGCCTCATCTGGAGTACTGTGTCCAGTTCTGGGCTCCCCAGTTCAAGAAAGATGAAGAGCTACTGGAGAGAGTCCAGCGGAGGGCTACGAGGATGGTGAGGGGAGTGGAGCATCTCCCCTACGAGGAGAGGTTGAGGGAACTGGGCTTGTTCAGCCTGAGGAAGAGAAGG
>Ga0181612_110333_pt1 | contig 11131 bp, 11 predicted proteins | sample HoacroProtozoa21_FD_119630 | JGI IMG/M metagenome (GOLD analysis project Ga0181612, IMG submission 119630) | Hoatzin crop microbial communities from Cojedes, Venezuel. Combined Assembly of Gp0051906, Gp0051904, Gp0051908 | reverse complement strand
TAGAAAAAAGTCAACATTATTTGCCATGCACCATGCAAAACATTAGTCCCCGGTAAATGAGAACTTTCCAGTGGAAACACTGAGAATCAAATCTTCTCTAGCGTGATTACTTGAGTAAAGTGTCTGAGTACTGAAGAAAATCCTGTAGTCTGAGAGAGAAGGAGAACAATAACCTTTTGCCACTAAATTCATGGATAGTGCAGTATTTTCAGTATTTCCTCCTCCTCTCCATAACGATCTGGGTGACTTTGCACCCTGTAGGTCGTTCTCAAGGGAACAAACATCAAGTCACAGTGAAAACAATAAAAAGGAAGTCACACAATCTCCTCTTTTCTATACTGTCTCTTTTAATAACTTTTTCCTCATGAATGAAGTGACAGATAGGCTTTGCCTGTTGTCCGTACACTCACTTGGTAGGGAGGGAAGAGATCACTGCAATCACCAGGCTGAACTTCGGTTACTGAGGGTGGGAAGAGGACTTCTCCCTCCCAGGGATGTACCTGGGTCTCACAGTGGTGGGGAGACCACAAATGCTGCCCAAAGCAGGACCACAGGGCAGCCCGGAGCATCACGCCTGCTAAATCCCCTCATGAACTGCCTGACCTCAGTTCTGGAGCTTGTTCAGAGATTGTTGTCTAAACGCTGGGTGGCTTTTACAGCACTTCAAAACATGAACATCAGCGATTTTTTTCCAGCTGAGAGAATGGATGGACCAGAAGGCAGAGGTTTCCTGGCTAAATACTGCCCCGAGGCATATAAAGCAGCGTAAGCGCTGTTTTCTCCTGTGAACTTTGAGCCAAAGCCTATCGAGTCTTCCTGACCTCTGTCACACTGGTATTTTAGATTTAAGCTGACAAGGGCAGTGTATCATCAACGCTCCCAGAGCAAGCAGCGCACAGGGGGCATTCAAAGGCCGGCAAAGCTTCTGCCTCCTTGGGAAACACAGCAGCAGAGATATTTAAAGCTTCGCCCTGAGAAGCAGCGAGCAACAGTTACAAGGCATAAGCCTGGGAAAGACTTTATCTTGGAGACACACTGGGAGAGGGCTTCCTGTCCAGAAGCAAGACGTCTGCAGGCATCCTCCTCTCCGCTCCCTGCCCACCCAAGGCCAGCCCCATCACCCCACCCCCGCTGGGTGGGGAAGGAGGAAAAGCAGCTCTAAGAAAGCAAAGGGAAACCTACGATTGTGCCTTATCTTGAGAGGACGTGTTACCATGCCAGAGTCGTGGGTGCTGAGCAATCCTGGCTGTCGAATACCATCCATACACTACATGCAGATCCCAAGCTCTGATTTCTAGTGTCTCTTCTCCTCTTGACTGAAAACTCCCCAAAATGACAGCTTTATGAGAGAGATGTTGCTGAAGACAAGAGCTGACTGACAACATCTTTACAAATGAGGTGCTGTCAGGCAGGATGCATCTTGATTTGTGGATTTGCGAAGAAAGCCATTTTAAATGTTTACTCATAAACTCAGCAGATATGCTACAAAGAAATTAAAAGATATTAAAGCCTCAAAAAGTTTAATGCCATTTTTTTATGAGAACCACTTTCAAGAATATTACCTCACTACATAAATAATACTTTGCTGTTTAAAACTGAATAATTACAAGTGGAAAAAGCAGAAATGTGGCTGTAAATGCCTGAAAAATCACCAGCATTGACACCAAAGATAATGAGCGTATCTGCTTTTGCCCTAGAGGAATACACTGGTAAAGCCTATATATTTTGCTCGGTTGTCTCAGAATGCTGAAATTTGTCCAGGGAAAATTCCATAGTTTCTCAACAGGAAGTTTCCTTTTCAAAACAGTTTCCAGTGAAAGAAACTGTTGCTCCAGTCTGTCTCTAGGCCCTGTCATGGACACAAATTTCTCTTTGCAGTTTGTTACCCGTTAACAGTATTACTTCTAAGCAGTTTGCTGCAGAATGAAACAGTTGACCGTGCTACGTCTCCCCCATACACAGGCACCTCGCTGAAGCTCCTTGGTGTTTATGTGGATCCCCAGAGCTGGGCACGCGGCAGCGCAGGGTAAGAGAGGGAGGCTGCGGTTGCAGCTGGGGTGTTTGAATTTCCATACTTCATTTCCTTCAGCACGGTGCAGAGTTTCTGTTTTCATCGGAGATCAAGATAGCTTTGATCAGGCTATTTTTATTTTTTATTTCATTATTTCATTGCTGCATGATCCCCTCTTCTTGCCTTGAACGGGACCACAATAAGTTGTCTTCCTGTTTTCAATCATTCATTCTTTGGGGAAAAAGAAAACAAGGCAATAACGCTGCAGGGACAGCAGCACCTTTTTCTATAAAGATCATCTGGATGTTTGTCAGCGAGGCTGGGTTTTATTCTCGTCCCTTAGTTAGAACCAGAGGAACATCCTCAAGAGGCTGAACTGGCATTTGGGCACCTGTCAAATTCGGCTTTCACTAAAACTCCTTTCCTTGCAGTCTCCTTGAATTAGTTCTGGTGGCTGACACATGACTGTCCTGGCTCACTGCGAAGTTCATTTCAGATCTCATAGAAACTGTATCCTTCTTGAAAAGATATTTGTTTTCATTCTAAATTTAATTATTTTAATTGCCAGCCATAAGAATTGGCTTTGATTATGCTCACGTAAAGCATAGCGCTTTTTCCCTCCTACAATCACTAACCAGCTCACATAAAAGAATATAAATTAAATTGATATTCTTCCATAGGAAATACATCAAGGAAAGGAAAGGATTGATTTCCCTCCATAGGAAACAAGACATAAAGGTTTTTAATCCAGCTGCTGCATTCAGTTATCATGTACAGTATGAAAAACTGTGCCATAAAAATGAAATTAAATGCATAATAGCACAGACCACTCTTCCCTCATGTTATCTTAAAGTATCTAGTGTTTTGGCAGGACACAACATAAACCTTTAAGCATTACCTACACCCATCTACTTTCCAGTGGGTTCCAGGACTTATTTATGTACCTTTCTGGGATGCTCTTTGGAAAGGACCATGTTTCATCATTCGTCTGATTTCAGTGAGCAGACTCTGAATGCAATGATACTTACTAAATTTGAGTAAGACTGGCAAATCTCACACTGTGCTACAGCAAACTACGCTCTTCCATCACATATGAATCCTATGAAGATTTATAACTGAGGATATAATTCACAGCCAGCTTTAATGATTTCATCTCAGGGCTGCACTGAATTTAAAGTCATCTATGCAGATTTTCACAGGTCAAAGATGTAATTACATCAAATTTTAATAAATTTTGTGGCCTGTATAAGGCAGAAAAAAAGGCAAAGCTAGAAACACCAGATTCAATCACTACAAAGTTTGTAGCTTGACTGATACATTAAAGGTTGGGCTAATCGTTAGTGAAAATACTTTAGTCGCTCTATCCTTCTGAGGTCATTATCATGGACAAAGCTGCTGCTGAGCAGAAGGACTCCACTATATTTTACATTAGAAAAAATAAACTCTTCTGTACTGCATGCACAAGGGGAGAACACAGTTTTCTATGATCTAAATGCCCATAGGAGATACTGAATGCTATACAGGGGACATTGTCTGTTGTTCATGCACAGAGGATCCATGTCCCATCACACCCCCCACTCTGGGCAGGCAGAAGGACCCAGGGAAATGCAGCAGGGCTGACCAGTGCCCCCAGTGCCCCGAGTAAAGGAGGCATATTCACTTGCTGCTGGCTGATTCACTTCTGAGCCTTCTGCTGCCGTGAGCACAACATTTACATTTATCTTTCTTTTCGAGCCCATTTCCATGATTAACAAACACTAGATCGTCTTTGATCAGCATTCAGTGAAAGTCGGGCAGATGCAATCTTTTTGGATGGCATTTTCTATATCTGTAAACAAAATATCAGCAAAAGGTTGGATATGTTCTGTCTTCCAAATGGAGAGGGACACAGTTATTGATCTGGACATTAGACTGCCATTTTATTGAAAGAAAGACTGATTATCTTTGTATCTAAACTGACAGAAGATACCAATAAGAAACTTCCTATACTTAGCACAAATGCAGGCAGCGGCTATTTTAGGGGTAGTAGGTTGGCCATTAGCAGAGTCATCACTTTCCCCACTGTTCTTTAACAATCGTTATATGCCATTAAAAAAAAGGACCAGTTTTAGATCAATACATCTGAAATTAAATACATGGAGTGTCATAACTGAAACTAGAAATTAAATTTAGCCTCTAAAGTCTTCTTTTTAATTGTTCAACAAAATTAACAACTCTAGTTCTTCTAATTGCCCTCTGCCATCACAGTACCAGAACTGTCCATGTCTAATCTCTGTCTTTGGTTTTGATTTCTTATTTTTTTTATTTGATGTCTTTAGTTTTGATTTGAAAATAAACAGAAAAAATAATCAAAAAAAGAAAAACTAGCATACTTGCTTCAGCTGTGCATTCATCATATCTCAGTTGTGCAGATGACATGAAGAAAAGGCCTCACAAAGAGCAGAAGGCATAGTCTTCTAGCCACTCTGCAGAGGCAACCAGAAATGCTGGTGGTCATTTGCTGTATGCAAGAGACAATTTGTGCATAGCTGGTTTGTGCTCATTGGGTGAACGTGCTGCTTCCAAAGGTGCAGGTACCCGTGTAGGGTCTGCAAAGATTTTTATCACTCTTCTGGCCTCTACACTAGGTTTTCTGCCTTGCTCAGACAGAATTTTATCATCTGCCTTTCTAATATTTTTCTCAAAGGATGTGACCGCCTTTGTATTTTTTACCAAAGCTGAAATTGGTTCCTTGACAGGCTTTAATAGTAGCTACTCAAGGGTTGAAGTCAAGAGTCTTCTACAAGACTACCACGGTCATTTGCTGTTCTTTTATAGACCAAAATGTAAACAAACCCACAAAAGGCATTCAGGGATGCACTGTCAGCCATGAAGGTGAAATACTCCAGACTCATCCTGGGAGCTCTCAGCACTTATATTGGCAAGATCTCTCACGAAAGGAAAGAACTACTTTGAAAATAAGAAAATGCGTTTTGCTAAGATTTTTTAAGTCCCTAAGTCTACAGTGACACACAAGATGTAAAGCATGTCCATGTTAAGTCTCACAAGCAGCCACAGTCCCAGACACTTCGCCCTCTCGCTAGCTAATGTTTTAAGTTTCTACAGGGTGCAAACCAGACCCACAGCATTTGTCAGACCACAGTGCATTAAGGTATAGCCTTTGCCTGTCTGTGCTGCTGGCCAGGAGATGCTGCAGTTCTCCTTGAGCTCAAATTCAGGGAACAGGCTAATTTCTTTAACCGATTCCGAAACTTAAAGATACCTTCCTAGAAGCAGTGAAGGGAAACAGCGTTTATGCCACACTTGCTTGGTTTATGGAGTCCTGTTCAATATCTCCCCAGAAAGCAAATTTGGCAATACCTGAATTCCCCTGACAAGAAGATGTGGATGATAGACCTTCTAGTCCTGCAAGGAGCTATAGAAGATCAATCCACCAGTAAGCATCAAACAGTTAAAGCAGAATCCAGACCAGGAGGGAGTTACATCACTGGACAGGAAAAAGAATTGCAAAACATTTGCAGGCTTAGCTTGGTCCCTCCCGTGGTTGATGCCCATCATGGTCACCCAGACCAGTACAGACAACAAATGGTTCCCCCATTCCTGTCAGACAGCAGCAACAGTGACTAATGGTTTCTATAAATCCCTGTAGACTAGCAGATTTCAGTTTATCAGACAGTGTCTTGGCACCAATCTGCATCTCTCTGTTACAACTGTTCCTGTCTGCACAACAGTGTAGCAATTTATCTGGACATGCAGCCATCAATATCCAAAATGGGAGTACAGGACACAGCCACCTAGGCTGTTTTGAGCCATCCTGGATATCCTCCATTTTCCAGTGGCTTCCCAGAAACTGTCCCTGTCTTAACCCTCAAGTTATCAATGGCTTCATGAACCTTGGAGACTTCCCATAGCTTCAGGATTAAGGCCATGGTCAACACCTGTTTCGCAGGTGAGAAGACACCTCTTGTTACAAGGGCTGCCCAGACAAGGGGCAGCACTTCCTCACTGACTTCAGGAAGATAATTCGCTGCATAAAAGCCTCTGTGATAAATAGAGGCCAAGAATAAGGTTTGGGCCATCCTTTTAGTGCACATAATTCTTAAACAAACTGGGAGATACGTAGGGATTATAGCACAAAACCACATGCAAAACCTAAGAAAACAATGAGCTGTTTAATGGTGAAATGTCACTGCATATTTGAGAACAATTCATCGCAAAGCTGTCACGAGCTGCTGCCAGCTTATTTGTTTGATTCTATTAAGCTGTTACTGTGGCAAATGTCACCCTTATTTGCTTGTTTGTCATATGTGGCACCTTGTTATAAACTTTGACAAAACTTCCAGAAAAACAGTTATTATCTTCAGTTATTCATAGTGGCACAAAAGGTCCTGACCCCCACATGAGAATCTCCAGCCGTTGCTCACTTATAAATATATACAAACTCCAACAACTTAAAGCTATTACAGAGGAAGACAAAGTTTGCTTATTCTGCCCCAGGTACTTATACTGCCTCTGTTCATTTCAAGAAATAACATTGCTACTCTATAGTTCGGAAGAAGTTGTAAATTAACCAGCACTGAACTGGATATATTCACAGTTACCATTTGCCATTGCCATCCACCTATAGATTTCCAATAAACAGGTCTCATTCATTGTGAAAATTAGATAATTGAAACTATCTATTTGCTTCAAGGCTGTGGTCTCAGAGGTGACACTTACGTGTTGCCATGACAAGTAGGTGACAGCAGCTGTAATTCACTTCCACAATACTCTTTGCCCATTTTGTTTGTCAATAAGGAGACCATTTCATGAGGTACTGGAGATTATCTGTCGGCTGCTACCCATAGCTCTTCTGCCTGAGGAACACCCCTTTTTCCCTATTACCATCCCTATCTCAGTAGAGATATTTTATAGTGATAAGAGAATGGAATCCTGTCAAAAAAAACAAACCCATATCACTCTGTTATCTTTTCCATGCTGCAGATTGCTAACTATCCATTATTATGCAGGCTCTGAAGTAAATACAGCCAAGCAAGTGGGAAATGTATGGCAAACACTGCCTAACAAATTTGCATGCAGCCCTTTCCATTGAAGAGTAACATATCTTCTGAAGTATTAATTAAAAGTCTTTGCCTTTCTGATTAAAATCTTAGGGATGAAAACAAATGTTTTTTGTTAGAATGTGCAGTAAGGTAGAAGAAGTACAGAAAGTTTCGGCTGGTATAAAATACTTGCACAAAGTACAGTCCAGTGAGTTATAAGTGACTATCATCAGTTTAACACAAAAAACCCCTCAGAAATTAGAAGCTTCCCACTCACAAAATCCCTCATTATCATTTTCTCATCATTCTCTTCAGCCAGTGCTACAACTTGTGAACTGACTCCTCGCCCCAGTGGAAGTCCACTTAGTCACTAATTGTTCAAAACCTGCATTCAGCCGCGCCAGGAGGAAATGCCTCTCTCTAGGATGGATCTCTCTCTTCGACCTATGCTATTTTTTTTTCAGAACAATCATTATCATCAGATTACATGCTCCCTAACTGAAAATGACTCAAATATGTATAGTAGCAGATAACCCAATAGTCCAGGGAGTTGGTGACTGGATGATACATCACCCATTTCCCAGACGTAGAGCTATTCATGAGCCACTGGGCCTTGTCACCTGACAGACCACTGCTTGGATCCATGTGAAGCAATTTATAAAATCTTAATTTATTATTGTTTACATATGAAGTCAGTTTTCTACTTCATGAAATAATGTGGAGATAACAGACATTATTTAAACTGCATATTATTAACTTGAAAACCTTGATTCAAGAAGGTTTAATAAAAAGCTGGCTCCATGGAGGGGAGGTCTTGATTTTCATTTGTACAGAACCGGAAAACACCAAAACTTCTTTTACCTTCTGTCATCATTTTATTATTCTCAGCTACAAAAACAGCTCTACAGTTGTTCTACAAAAAACTTAAAGCTAGCTGAGAATTTTTAAAGGAAACCTCTTCTTTTGTTTTAATGCATGAATTGCTGGCAGCTGGACATGCCTTGGACTGGGAAACCAGAAGGCGAAAGAAACTGGTTTGTGTTTCTGCACTGCCTGAGTAAGGGGCAAGGAGTTGCTCCCAGGTCTCCTCTATCACCGGGGTCTTCACTGTTGCACCAGAGCTGGTCTCTGCTCTTGGAGAGGAGGACTCTGCACACAACCATTCGTTTGGCCACAGGGAGACCATCTCACCTTCAAAAGAGAAATCTTGCCTCAAGTGCTTCCTGGTGAACAACACACCCACGCATGGTGGAACAGCTATGAGCAAAGGTGTGGGGAGACTCTCAAGACATCCCCAGCGTCGCAGACTCCCCAGAGCTGTACAAGGCGAGCTGAAGGCAGTAGTCTCAACAGGGAACAGAGGGGATTCAGAGCCTTTTCTCACATCCTCAGCAAGCTCCATAACCACACAAATAACGGATACATTGGACTGGATGTTCATCTCCATCATATTTCATGTAAAGGAGAGTTTCCTTCCCATGAAGAAATGTTTCCAAAATAATAAAATTCTCTCAAATTTCCGTTTCTTAAAAAACAGTTTTCACTTACTGAGAAAATCATTTTAAACCCACACACCCCTGTCTGGCTGTTGTTTTGGTAATTGTCTGGTGGGTTCCCAAAATCATAGCCTTTGCTCAGCTCTTGTGACATAACCTGACCTCTGCAGGAAGAACGTGCCAAAAGCAAAGTAAGAAAGAGGCAGCAGCAAGTGTGGGGCAGAGTGAATTTTGTCCCTTTTCATGTAGGGCTTGCTGCAGAGGCATCCCCAGAAACAGTCCATTTCCACTGCACTCAGAGATACAGAATTTTGTGTAATCTGTGTTAATAAACACGGCTGCTCCAAAGGAATGCTTGACCAGTATTGTCAATTCTTCTCCCAAAGGATGAGAATAAATGAGAGTAACACTGGCACCTGCCCAGGCTAGGAGGGCAGTATCACTCAAGAGACACCATTGTCAGCTACAGTGGGAACATTTGACTGAGTGAGTAACTCAGAAGCACCAAGGCCTCTGCCTTTGAAATTATACTATACTTCATACATAATTTCAAGCCACGTTCTGCATCATTCATTTCATGATCAAAAATGATATTTTTACTCTTACTAACAATATTTAAACTATGATGTACCTGCAGGGAAATACATGATTGCTCTGCAAGAGAACACTTCAAATATTGGAATTGGCAAATCCTTTATCCGTAAGCCAAGAGACTCGTTGCACTTGTTAAAACTGAAATATGCAATACTGAAAAAGAAGGTTACAATTATAATTTATGGAGAGAGTATTCAGTAAATAGTTTGATTCAAGTCCTTTGTATGTGCTGCTTTAAATAATCATCCTTCTGCTTGGAAAAACTCGGAGTTCTAACAGAACAAATGAAGAACTGGAATTCAAGATGGTGTTTTATTCCATACAATGACCATTCAAATAGAAAAATCTCTACTGATTACATTCATTTATGTGCTTTGGTAAGGATAAGAAACTATTTTAGCTAATTTATGAAGATGAGAATAGTCATAATTTATATGAAACAATTTATATAAGCAGTTCTAAAATATACATTTAGATCAGGAAAGAGCTAAAATTCTGGCAGTGGCTGCATTAGCAAAGAGAAGACACACAATAGTATTGATTAAAATTTGCATAATATCTGCTTAATTAAAAAAGCAGTGTTATATATTGCAGCCAATAGATTAATCCACTTTTCAACCACTTTTAAAAGAATTACATAATTCTAGATCAGAAATATTTTTTCCTCCAAGCAATTTGCCAAATAAGAGGCTAAAATGTAAAATATTTTTTCCATTAGTTTTAGGTAATTGAAATGCAAAGTGCTAAGCACTTAATCTTTCCAGGCAGGAAAAGCTGCCTGCTGTCAGATTTTATTAAGTCTTTTTGCTGCTCTTTGTATAGTCAATAACAAGTGTCTAAACCCAGGAAATGATGTAGAGGTAGTGTTCAAAGGTAAGGATATGATAAGGTGGTGTTTGCATTCAGGATAATATGAAAAAGTCCAACATGTACGCAGGAAGATTTTTCTCCATGTCAACTAATTAGCATGTTTATTGGAAGCATTAATTATTCTGACAACCACAGAGATTGTTAAGTGTGTTAACTCCTCACGTGCTCCCTTCCTATGCACTTTTCCAGGCAGACTGTTCACATGCCAACCATCATATGTAGATTTCCTTATCTTAGTAAAGCTAAAAGAAACAGTTCTTTCCAATTCTAGTGCATGTTAGGAAGTGAAAAATAAATTCTACCATGAATAAGTGAGTTTCAAAACAAGCCCAAGATAAATACAGTTTCGATAGCAGTCAGAAAATCCTTGGCACCTTCACGGAGGTGGCCTTGTCTTTGGTCTATGGTGCTAATCTGAACCTCAGAAAGATTGATTAGACTTAAACTTACAGCTGGAAAACCAAGTAATATTTTAAAAGATCCCAATTTCAAAGCCAAAAATAGGTGCACATCTATGCCCTTGTTGCTCTTGATGGACAATTGCCATATGAACATTGCAGCTTCCTGATGTGTCCTGAAATGCAGTTCCTGGAAGCCTGCAATAGGAAATCTCACTTGGAGTCTAATGTGTCTGGTTCCTGTTACTCTCCCACAGAGATGGGCTCCAGCAGTGTCTTCTGTACTTTGGCTGTGGAACTGGAACCTGCTTTATGCAAGAGCCTCCTGCCAAAAGCCTGTGCTGCCACACAGCATGGCTGGGGCTGCCAAAGTGCTAGCAAGGGTTTTGGAGCTGATGCCTTATAAAAACTAAATCCTGAATAGATAAAAGCATTGGCAGGTTTGATCGTTCGATCCCATGTGTAACACTAAATAAGGGTTTGGTATTCTATCTGTTCATAAATGAATTTAATTTAGAGGCAATATGGCTGCTTAGAAGAACAACTGCATTACTAGGACCACGCTCTCACAGAATCACAGAATGATCGGGGTTGGAAGGGATGTCTGTGGGTCATCTAGTCCAACCCCCCTGCTGAAGCAGGGTCACCTACAGCAGGCTGCACAGGACTGCGTCCAGGCGGGTCTTGAATATCTCCAGAGAAGGAGACTCCACAACCTCC
>Ga0181612_109949_pt1 | contig 11131 bp, 6 predicted proteins | sample HoacroProtozoa21_FD_119630 | JGI IMG/M metagenome (GOLD analysis project Ga0181612, IMG submission 119630) | Hoatzin crop microbial communities from Cojedes, Venezuel. Combined Assembly of Gp0051906, Gp0051904, Gp0051908 | reverse complement strand
CTAGATGACCTCTAGAGGTCCCTTCTGACCCAAAACTTTCTATGATTCTATATTTCCTCTATATAGATGTTTGCTTGCATGTACTTACCCCAGAACCTCTGTGCTCCAATATGTTAGGGGAACCTCTTTGCAATGTTATACAGTGGCATGGGTTATACTAGTTGTGAAACACTTCTACAGAACAGCTAATTTCACCAGTTTTTCGTCTTAGGGGACAGTTTTCTTCACATTAACTTGGTTACTTGCTACGCTGTTACTGGTTCCAGCCATCAGTTTGCACATAAGCATTAATTTCAGCATCCCTAGAAGCTAAAATTTGGAGTGTATCTTCAATGTATCTATATGTGGAAGTTCTTATAAGGTAATTGCGTAGACTCACTTTTTCTCCACTTTGAGAAATAACAGGCTTCTAGAATTTTGTTGAAATAGAGCATTCCTTCCCTCCTTTCTGAAAAAAGCGCTAGGAAGGAGGCAATGTGTGCATTAATCATGAAAATTCAAGCATGATAATTTTTAAAGTTGTCATCAACTAAGAGCTTAACTAGTAACTGTTATAATCCCTTGACTTCAGGTTGCAAGTCACTCTCAAAAATGAAGCCCTTACCCAAAGTGAAATTTAACAAATTATTGAGGCAATGCAGCATTCATTATAAAAATACTGAGCTGTGTTTAGGTTAAAGTCTTGACCTCTCCTGGCAGGAGGAGTCAGAGAAATGTACTGTAATAATACTTCATCCTTATGCTTTTTTGGATTGTGTAGTAGGATGGATTTTCCAGCAGAGGGAGAAGTATACTGAATTATTGGGAACTGAGCTATAATTTTGGAATCCCCAGTTTAGCAAAGCTTTATGCAAAGATGAAAATTCCCCTTACTTTGCTTAGAAGACATACTTATTTGTTCTGACTGATGTTCTTTTGAAATGTCAGTATATTTTTCTGCCAAATTTATTACCAGTAATTTTTATATAATCATCATTTTAGTATTTTTAAAATATAATCAAATAGCTAAGTGGCTGTTTTATAGGGGTTTTTTCCACATCTATGATAGTCTGGTCTAATGAGTTGCACTCTTCACTGATTGCAGTGATAGCTGTTCCTTAATTCTTAATTAAACGATGTTAAAATATGCTTTAAAGGGACATATGTGTGATAACATTGTTTGTCTAGTCATTGTCAGGGTAACTGATGGATAACGGCTGGGGAAAAAAAAGTACTCTTTGGAACAGTGTGTTATTTGAAGAGAAATGTGAAGAGTACAGCATGCCCCGGGTAAAGAGCAAATTCCTTGATGTGTCAAACTTGGTATATGGGTTTTGTCGTCATTGTTCTTCCTCTACTGGCCCCAGATCAGTTCTCTTCCTTGCCCCTTGCTCAGTAAAGCACTTTAGCCATGTGCAGAGTGCTGTTGATGGTTAGTGACTTGTTGGCAATGCATCGTTTGAAGTATGTATTTTAGTCTGTGGAGCTACTGTATAGTCTTTTAGGTGTTATTTTATGAGAAGAGTAGTGTCATCCCCAAAGACTTTTAAGCAATAGAACATCTTGTTGCAGAACATGATAAATTTTGATCGCTGCTGTCTCAGCAGTTTCAGCTTTGTTTTAAGAGACTATCACACAGAGAGAGGGTGGTAGAAGTTGTTTAAGCTTTAGTGAGGCCACTTTTGCTCTCTGTAACAAAATTAACCAATATGGAAATAATTATTCTGCAATAACTAAATCCTCTGTCCTTCTTCTGAAAGTGGTCATGTTCAGCAGTGAAACTAGTGGCACTGGGAATACTGCTGGATAAGTTGTCCTCAGAGATCAATTCATGTAACATTGTCAAATTACACAATGTCAGTGCAAGCTATTGAAGAACACATTACAATGACAAATTAGAAGTGCAAGGTCCTTTGAATAATGTAGTTCCTGTGAAGGTAGAAACTCATTTCACAGTAGCTCTTGGGACTTCACAGGCTACCTGGGATTTATGAATATGGCTAGCATTTTGCTTTTAGGTTCTGGGGGAGAGGGGTGTGTAGCTCTACAGTAAGGCTTTTGTTTGAGGTGAACTTGCTTGTTCATATGAGAGAGCAATACGTTCTGCTGTCTCCCTTCTACAGGGAATTTGTGTATAACAATTGTTTAGGTAATTCTTTAACTCACAGAATAAGAATTGAAAATTTAATTTAATTTATGGCAATAAGGAGTTACTGCAGCTCTGTTAATAGAATCAATGATGTGTAGGAAAGGACAGTTATAGTACTAATCCTTTGCAGGGATATAGCCTGCTTTAGCTGTCACTGAGTATAGCAACACTGAGCAGGTACTGGATCTCTGTGAAAGGACACCGAAACTTGCATAACCAAATTGTACTGGGACTGAAGAGAAATAAGATAAAAACCTGGATACATAAAAGGATTTAGGAGCCCAGTCCAAAATTGCAGTCCTGGAAAAAAAACTCATTTGCTTCTGAAGCTTGGAACAGCCTGCCAGAAGTCCAGAAGAATTCAATTTTTCTCAGTAACATTTCTTAGCAACTCTTGGTCATGGTTTTGGTTCAATGTTCTTGATAAAGCAAAGCAGTCAGCCTAGTGGCCTTCCATCATTTGGGCCTTTTGAGGCTAATCTCAAGATGTACTCTTAGAATATGTCTAGCAGATCATGCTTCTCGGTGTCTCAGAAATATTTTCCTGGATAATAGTTTCCCTAGTGAGTTGGCATTTTCCACACACAAACCAAACTAGGAAGAAACTATAGTGTGAGGTTTCAACAATAATCCTGTTTTTCAGAAGGTGGAAGTTTAAGCTGTTAGTACCGGCGATGTGATGAAGCTTTGGACAGTACAAAGACAGAAATGTCTATGTATGTTTAGGCAGCTTTTTAATTTGGGGAAGTACTCTTTGTCTGTTCTATCTCAAAGATGATGATGCATCATTGAACATTGTGAATTTAAATCTTTACTAGCAAGTTTCAGGGGTTTTACTGAAATATTTGAGCAGTGTTTATGAAGGCTTTTTTCCCCTAGGAGTCTGGTGGTGTTTGGGAATGGAGTGGCTTTCTCAGTTATTTAGATGTATGTAAAGTGATGTGCTTGCTTTTTAGAGTCCAAGTGTTGGTTTGTTTTTATCTTTTAAATCCTGGATCCGCAGTAAGAAGCACAGATTTGCTTTTGTAACAGTTTAATTGATTTTACTTGCTTACGCATCTACCTCTATCGTCAAAATTGAATAAAACTTAGAACTTCAGCTCTTCACCTGTATTCCACTGAAATAATGTGAATTGGCCTCTTGCTTATGGTGGTACTACAAAGCTGTAATTTTGCTATGGCTCATGTCACAACAGACCTGGAGCATCAGAAGATTTAGCTTACCATGACCTGAGTTCTTATTGCAAAACCTAAAAATGGGCCAACTTGCATGATTTCTTGCTTTATTATGAATATTTCATGACGAGCTGGTTTGGTTCAGTGGTTAGCAAATGGGTTGACAAACATTCAGTGTGTTTTTATATTGGTGGGTTCATCACTTTGACATCTGCAATGGTATTTGAAAATGTAAGATTATTTCCTGAAAGCCATTTGTTAATTTGTAAGTGCTTGTGTTTTAGCAGTCTAAGGATATTGAAGTAAAGTTTTTCTCCACTTTAGTTTCTTGGTAGTCTTATGAGCAAAAATGCCAAAAGTCCCTGCTGAACAGTGTAGTTCAGTGATCCTAAGTCAACAGCAGCTCCTTTGGAGAGCTGTCAGCAGTGATGATGAGGCAGCTGTGTCTAAACCACATACCTAGAGTCCTTTGACCTTCTCCTTTCCCCCTGGGAAATGGCATACTAAACAACATGACATTGTTAAGCTCGATTTAGTAAGTGGACCAAGTGAGGGATAGACTGTGTCAGAGAAGCTTTAAACGTGAACACATATGCACAGAGTTAACTGAGGCCTACCCCAGTTATCACTTCAGCAAGTCAAGCCTGGGGGACTGGACACTTACTCTGACTTGTCTCAGTGTAAGGTTGTGGTGGCAGCTCAGAACCGATGTATAACTGTTTTCCCTTGCACAGTCCGCTTCTACGCAGTGACAGGTGTATGCCCACCAGCTCTGTACCCATCCTCCTGAGTGGTGTGGTTTGGTTTTTTTTTGGTTTTGTTTTTTTTTCTTTTTTAAGTGTATAGGTGTCAGCACAGGCTGCTGATCAAATTAGTCCGTGCTGGTATCAATGGTACAACATTCCAGCAATTCCAAGTATTCTCCTGTCATTTGTTAACCCAGAAATCCTACCGAGGCTCATTATGCTTAGTCGTAGCTTGTGCTGTCCTGTTGGCCATGGCTCATTATGCTCAAGTCCTCTTTGCATTGTCCTGTCATCCTGTCATCACTCAACAACTAGCTCTTCATGCAGGCGAAGCTGCTGTGACACCCTTTGTCAAACAGCAGCAATGTGAAGGCTATGTGTAGGTGAGAGACATGTAGTTGTTTGGGCCGTATTTATTTTCACAGGGAGTAATTAGATACTAGCTTGTAGATTCTGTTGGCCAGACCCAGATCTTCAACCATTAAAGTAACATGTCTATATAGATGTCTCTGAGGTAACTGTAGGAAATATTGGTTATTAGTCTCAACAATAGAAACTATATTTAGATAGGAATGATATGTAAATCAAACTTGTAATGAGATGAGAAAAATATGGGAAAATATAAGAATTTATTTTAGTGTAGTACCAGACCAGGAACATCTAAAGGTTGACTGGAGACTGTGTACAATAGCAAAATTCCTTTCTCTTGAAATTCTTGGTAGTATTTAGCAACTTATTTCAGAAAGAACTGTATTATTTAATACAGTGAAACAGCTGACTGAGTTCTAATGACAATATCATCCTCAATGTGTGGGCAGTTCATATTATTAATAAAAAAAGTTGTACAGCTTTTTGTGTTCTGTGCTGCAACATTGGCTTGTAATGCTTGCTTGTGAAAAGTGAGGTTTTTGTTAGTGGACAAGTATGAAAATGAAAGATACAAAATTGTTTTCATCAACAACAAAGTTTTTTTTTTTTTTTTTAATTAACCTTTGGAACCCTGCTTAAAATTCTAGATCAATTTAAATATTTGACATAGTATTTTTATTCTTAGACCATGCAGAATTCTTTTTTCCTCCTTTGGCCAAAAATATTTGCTCTGTTCATGAATAGTTTTGATTAACTTGAAACTGGGTTTACCAGTGACTCGCTTCCTTTGTGGAGTGAGTTTTTTTTGCTGATTTCACTCAGCCTGCTCAGCATGAGGGTACACTTATGCACAGTTAAGCTTGGCCTAAGTGCATCTTTGCAAGGCAGTTCCCTTTAGGACCAGTCCATACTACTGTAAATTGAAAGGGAAAGTGAAACAAAGGAGAAAAAAGTGAAATGCAATCATTCAAGGAAAAAAAAATAAAAAACAGGAGGAAAGGAAGCAAGAAAAAGGGAGATGCTATGTGCGTTCAGCACTTTTTAGCATGCTTAGTGCTGCCTTAAATATTTGGTAGGCATTGTCAGGAAGTGGAAGTGGCCTGAATGCCTTGATAATACTCAAAGAAGATAGATAGGCCTCTCTCTCTCTGAACTCCTCCTCTTTTCTTCTCTGACCTCTAAGCTTTTATTTAAACCCAGTCACTGCTGCCAGGGCCTGCTGAGCTCATAATTTGATCTCGCATTCTCTCTCCCTCTCTTCCATTACAACACAGCTTCGCTAAACCTAGAATAAAATCCTACATCATCTGGAGTGGCTGAATATGGTGGCATGCATGATGGGGACGTGTAAAGTTGTGATTGCATTGTCACTTTCTTACCCTAGCGTGCTAGGGGAGTGAAAAATACTGAGGTGATGGCAAGGTTTTGATATTCTTTGTCAGGCATTACCTGGTTTTCTCTGAACTTCCGGTCTGTCATAACTGCTGTTATTACAATTGTTAACATTTTTTAAATTTCTTTAGTGTTGCTAATAAATTACTGTATCCAGATCTACAGTTGTGGCTGGGAATTGTGTTTTCCTTTTGCAAGTCTGCTTTTATATGTTTGGTTTTGATGCTTTTATTTCTTGCACAATATAGTACAATTTGCAGATATTTCTGCCTAGGGTCATACTGACTCTTGACCAATTAAACTCTGGCAGTTTTATTCTAGTTAGCATCTATATGTGATGTCATATTTTGTGTACTTCATCTGTACATCTAAATCTGTGTTGTAGTTTGACCTAGAATATTCTTAGGTTATTTGGCTGTTTTAATATATGGAGAGATATACTCTCCACCTTGATCTGCTGTGAGTTACAGTACCTGTCACTTGCATTTTGAAGTCTTGGCTAAAAAGGCATAATGAACACTTAACCAAATGTCCCCCAGTCACATCAGATACCACTCCAGAGATGTTACATTTAGCCCTTGCTTTCTCTCTTACCAGGAGACACAAAGATCTCTGACATTGCCAGGCTGTCTGACTGCCAATTGGCAGTGTGATCCTATCACCTCAATTCAAGTGAACTTCAAGGTGCTTTATTAATGCTTTGTGCCTTCGCTTCTGTTTGAGTAACCATTATGTAACTGATTTCACATACTGCAGCAATGAAATTCACCCACAGGCACCTCCTTTTAAAAATGCATGTTATACAGTAATTCTGTAAATAATCCCAGCAACAGTTTTCCCCTCTACTAATCTCCCATTCCTTCTTTCCCCTGGGAGAGTGAAGGAGGGAGCTGCAGAATGGAGAAAAGTGAGTGGTTCCTTGGCCAATGTGGCTGGACAGGAGAGGCTGCCACACCAGCACCCTAGGCTGGCAGTTGGGCATAAGAGAAGGCATTTTGTGGATTGTCCTGCTAGAACAGATGCTCCCCTGCTCCCTCTGGGGAAGAGCGTGGCCTCGATGAAAGCCGTGAGGTCATGCTGGGCTAGGGGACCTCATGAAGTCCATGTTATTTTATTCAGACCTCATCTGCTGCTCTTGTTTGCTGGATTATTCTAGGCAGAACTGAATATGGACTGGATAGGGTTTATGCTTATCTGGATCTATTACAAACAGCTTCTGGTCTGATTTTATACATTTGTGGGTACTTGGAATCAAAAGAATCTATTTTGCTATACATACAGCTGTGGTGACTGCAACTTGTATTAATTTACCTGAATTGTCTTGGATTACAGCTATGTAGCAGCACAGAACCCAAGGCTGGCTACATGCTATTTAACCAGTTTATTTGTCCATTTTATTGCACTAATTCTATACGTGCATTTATGCAGGGTAAAACTCTTGGAACCGAATTGAGTCTTGTGCTCACGGGCTGTGTTGCTGCTGTGAGCAGAGCAACTTGTCTTAGCTTAAATTCAAACTAGACAACAATTTTACAGTAAGGGAATTGTAAGTTTCTCAATAGAATTTCTTGGTCAAAATTTTAGTGGGATATTTCACTCTTGCATATAGCTGAATATATATTAAATGTTGGGAGGTATTAAAGTATGAATGAAGTAATTTAGACTGTAAGAGCTATGTTAGGGACAGGCTATCAGGTCGTATTCCTCAAGAAAAGGATTATGTTAATGAGGAGAAAAGCTAGGCATGATCTCAGTGATAAAACATGTTTGCTGATGTGAAACTTTCTGCATCAGTTACTCTTGCAAGTTTTCTCCTCTTGTGTGTGCTGGATTACCTCTGCACCTAGTCTCTTTCTGCAGTTTTTTCATACTAGGCTCAGAAGCTGTGAGTATATTATACATGGGATGGAAGGAAGGAGATTTCAGAAAAGTTTAATGTAAGAGAAACTGGAAGTTTTTCTGTGTTTACATCACTGACCTAACACTTCTGGTTAGTGAGCATATTAGATCTGATCAGTTGTCTAATGCACTAGTTACCATGTGAAATTGTCCACACCTTGCATATGGCGAGACAGACTGATGTACTTTTGAAGTAGCCAGCTATTGTGATGTAGGTAGAATTGTCTCTGGAGTAATAACTTACGCCCTGGTACTTGTTTCAAAATAAAATTCTGTAGTTTACTATTTTTGGGGGTGCCCACTCCTTGTTCAGCTGAGGGGGAATATCTCTGAATTGAATTGAATTGCTTTCTCATGTTCCTCAGCACTTAAAGGATAGAGGAGAAAAAAAGTGATATTTGGAGGGAAAAATGTGTGAGCGAGATGAATAAAGAAGATGAAAAAAGAGAAGTTTGCTTATGACAGATGCATGGACTAGTTATGTCAGTTCTTCAGTTCATTTCTCACTGGCACTGCAGAAAGAACAGGTCTCCTGTGGCCTTGATTTTTCTCTTGTGTTAGTGTTGCATTCATAGGCTGGATGCTTGACTAGTGTAAATCAGCGGAGTGCTGCTGGAGACAGAAGTGGCTGAGGAACTGCTCCAGGAGGCATTATTCTGGTGCAAATGTGGTGTAAGCAAGATGAAAATGATAATATTGCCTTTATTTAACTCAGGTCCTTGAGCAAAGGGATGGCCAACAGACAATGTTGTTAGTAGTGCCTGCAGCACTTCTTGGCCTGAGGGAAAATCGAAGTGATCAAAAAAGCAGAAACACTGGAAGTAAAAAGCAGGCAATGAACAGGGTAGAGTCACTAAGCAAGAAACACTTTGGTAAGGCAATCAATACTTCAAGGTAAATTGCAGTTAGTAGAAAGGAGCTGGACCTTGGAAAAGTGGGAAGCACCAGTTGGTTTCACATATCATAACCACACAGATCTGTAGGGGAATATTGCTCCGGCCACTCAGTTGCGGTACATAACTATGTTATTCAAAGATTTTAAATGTGGGCAGCTACTCGTTGAAGTTATCAGAGTGCAGTATAACCCCATATCTGCCTAGGCAAGTTTATGACCTGGATCGAATCTACGGCTTTGTGTTCTTTAAAGAATCATAGCACATACATCCTTTCTACTCCTCTTCCCTTGTTAGTCACAAGACATGAGATCAATAGTCTGAAGTTGTGGGTTTTTTCTTCTTTTTTCTTCAAAAGCAGGAAATGTTAAATATCCTCAAGACAGCATTTGTTTAAAAACTTTTTTAAAGATGATGTGTCTTTAACTGTTGTTACTGGTCCTTATTACAGTAACACTGCAATGGTTAAATGAATATCAGGAATCCAATATGCGAAATTTTGTATATACACAAAGCAAACTCGCTGATTAGCTTTAAAGAATTTACTATCTGGATAGAATTATAAGTTGACGTTGTAGACGCTCTTCCCATAAATGACACAAACTAGTCTGTTGCCAGAAGCAGATAATCAATGTGCCCACTATATAGCTATGGCAGGCTACTGCAGTTAGTTTTCTCTGCGTTGTTCTGAGGATACATCTAAGGAATCAAACTAAGCCTTGTGTGGTCAGGTGTGCCTGAAGCAGGTATCCTGACAGAAATTCTGGATGGTGCAGTAGCTTACTGTATTCCATTATGCCAGGGACACAACAATTTTGGATGGCTTTTTTATACTCTTTAACTAAGTGAGATAGATATCTCTGAACTATGTCAAGCAGGCTCCTTTTGCAGTGGGAAGCTGTGCAGGTGATGCAGGTTTCCAGAGCTCAGCAGGACCCGTTACCTTGAGTGCAGTACTGCACTAATGCACTCTGCACTCTTGCAGAGTGGTACTGTGCTATGCTCTGTAGAAGTACTGCTTGGATCAGCCCAAGACTGGCTGTCCATCCTATGCAAACATATCCTTGGCTTCCTGTTCCTCACTGCTACAAGGCCATTAAGAAATTTCTTAGACTCTGCTTGGTAAGTAAGAAAAGCAGGCCTTGTCAGGTATCTGTGAGAACTTTGTGCCTTTCCACAGCTGAATTTTTAAGTGTCTGTAATGCTGAGTCATGCAACTCAGTAGCTGGGTACAATCAGAGTTAATTTTGTTTTGCCTCTGGTCTTGACTGGTGTCCTGAAAAGAAAGGTTGGATTAAAAGAATGTTTCAAAAACATATCCTGAGGGAACAAATACCACTGATTAACTGAATAGGTGAATGGGCATCATTGCACTACAAAAATACACCTCTAAATTGGATTCTCAGTGCAACAAGTCCAAGCCAAGGAGCTTGACAATGACAGATATTTCTGCGTGTGGTTTATTTGTAGACAACGAAATGGTTCGCTTAGGTTTTTTGGGGTTGTTTTTATTTGTTTGTTGTGGGGTTTTTTTCTTAAATACCCAAGGAAAACCTGGGTATTTTTATTTATTTTTATTCACTTATTTATGCTTTAGATATTAAAAAGCAGGAAGCTTGTTATTTAAAATGGAACAGAATCAGTGTAAGGAGCTGGGTGTAGAGAAAGTGGGGAAAATGCCTGTTTTTCTTTGGTGCCATTTTTGATGTTTCTGAGACCCAAATCATTCCCTGTAGCATGCTGGCTAGGACTGGTTTTGTGTTAAAATTGCTGATCCTCTTCTGTCTGTTGGCTCTATCTTTTACACCAGGCAGCAGAACTCATGATCTGGCTCTCTTGGGTCTACTGGAGAACCCAACCCTGAATGCAACATTGAAGTTTGCAAGTATTTGCCTGTGCTGTATCTAAATCTAGATAACATATACACTCAGACCATGCTCCTATCAAAAAATGTCATGAAACCTTCTTAGAAACAGAGCCCTAACTTTTCAAATTTGCTCATTAGGTTGCTTCCTACGACAACAGGATGCTTCATTTCTGTGGCTCAGAAGGATTCTAGGCAGGAGGCAAACATCTGGGTGTCCCATGTGCCCTGACATTGGCATAGAGGACATTAAGTAAAATAGGAAGGCTGTTGGGCTATTATTCTAGGGCTATGCGCTAAGTCAGACCCGGCTTCTCAGCTTATTTCCTTTACTGCATCTAGCCCTTCATCTCCTATAAACTGTAAATTATATGCACTGGGACATGTTACAATTTCTTGTTTTTTTTGGTTTTTTTTTCCCAGTATCTTTTATCTTAGGTTAGAGACCTCTGAATTATTTCAGAGATCTGGAGTACTGTGTCCAGTTCTGGGCTCCCCAGTTCAAGAAAGATGAAGAGCTACTTGAGAGAGTCCAGCGGAGGGCTACGAGGATGGTGAGGGGACTGGAGCATCTCCCCTACGAGGAGAGGTTGAGGGAACTGGGCTTGTTCAGCCTGAAGAAGAGAAGGCTGCGAGGGGACCTTATAAATGCCTACAAATATCT
>Ga0181612_101320_pt1 | contig 11131 bp, 8 predicted proteins | sample HoacroProtozoa21_FD_119630 | JGI IMG/M metagenome (GOLD analysis project Ga0181612, IMG submission 119630) | Hoatzin crop microbial communities from Cojedes, Venezuel. Combined Assembly of Gp0051906, Gp0051904, Gp0051908 | reverse complement strand
GTTTGGGTTGGAAGGGAGATCCTTTATAAGGATCCATCTACAATAATGACCTTACAGATCATCTGGTTCCAACTCCCCGCTGTGGGCAGGGACACCTTCCACCAGACCAGGTTGCTCAGAGCTTCATCCAACCTGGAGGTGGAATGGCTCCAATGATGAGGTTACGCAGATTACGCTCAGGCGCAGGAATAATGGCCTGGGGGGTGGGGGGTGGGGGTGATGGTTCTAGCCCAATAATTTGTTAACAAGTTGAGTCACGTTCTGCAGGTTCCCTGGTCGCTCTCGGTTCCTGCAGGTGCCGAGTCGGGGTGGGGTGTTGGGGTGCGTCTCGTTACCCATGGCGCAGTGTACTCACTCACAGCGCACGGGCTGCCTGGCCCCGGAGACGCTCCCTGTGCCTGATTTACGCAGCGTGTGTCTGCTGAGGCAGGAACTAACCCGACAAAATCCCTGTGTCAGTGCGCACTTCTTGACTTGCTGAAAAACAAGAGTAGAAAAAAGCTGGCTGAAGAAGGGTCTCTTTTTCTCTCCTCAACCTGCCAAGCTCGGGCCCTGACACGCTGGGTGGAAGAAACGATCAGCCCAGAGAGGCCTTACAGAGCGAGATGTGTCTGGGTACCGAGCTTTGGTGACTCTCGGACACCATGTTGAGACATACGTGACAGTGTGAGGGCAGCCGGTCTGCCCATACCTCTGCCTCTCCCGCCTAAAAATTGTTCAAATAGCGGTGAGTCAGCCCTGGGGATGTATAAGCCAAGGTGAAGACCAGCCTGCAAATGTTGTATCATCCAAGCTAAATGGTCTCTGCTATTGAGATATCAATATTGCTGTTTGCTCCTGGCTTTTTTTCCCGCCAATGATCAATTTCTTACCAACATTGCATAGTCATTGTTTTAATCTTTCCAAAGCGTGTGCTCTTCCTCAGTCCTTCCTCCGATGGTCCCAAAACACTCTTAAAACTATTTTATGACTTTCATTTTCAAGTTTAGCTTTCCTTCCTTCTGAGCTTTTTTCTTTATTACTGTTTTCATGTAGGAGCCATATGAGGAATGTTAAAGGCAACATACGGTTGGTGGTGGCCCGCTAATGTACGATGTGGAGTCTGACACTGGCTGTGCTCATACTCTTCTTCTTTTAGAAGTCCTACGTTGACCTTCATGTTTGACAAGCATGAAAGTGCTCTACAAAGTCTGATGCAAGCCTTTTCTAGCTTCTAAGTTGTGCTGAGCTCATTACTTGAAACTTATGTTTATTTTATTTGAAAACTTTATTTTACGATTGACTAATTAGTCTACACTTTGTGCTGTGGGCCAGATTTTGGCTTTTGCCAGGATCTGCTCGTTTTACATTTCTGATAAATATTTGCTCTGGACACAGCTTCCTCTGGGCTGACAGTGCTAGAAGAGGCAGAGTGCAGACAGGTGCACCTGAAGCATCTCTCTGTTGGTTTTTCCTGCATTAGTTTCGTGTTGTAGATGATCTCTGACCTCAGGGATCCCTGTTGTTTCCAGGCTGACCATCTTTTCTGCCATCCAAAACTGGAGGGTGGTTTTGTTGCGTGCGCGGCTAGTGTCTGCCGAGGGCGTGACCCAGCTTCCATTGAAGTCAACGGAAAGACTCCCATTGATTTCAGTGTGTGTTGGATCAGGCTTGGAGTTGTGATCACAACTTCATGTCACTGTGGACACAGTGAGTCATCGACTGAAGCCTTCACAAGTTAGAGGCGAGGGGATTTATTCTGCCTTTTGAAAAATAACCTCTCCCCCACTCCGCTTTGGCGTCGGCAAGAAACGGGTAATTATGCCGAGGCAGTGACTACAAAAGCAACAAGAAAAACAGTGCTGTCCTGGTGTCTAAGGAAATTGCAGTCTAAATTCTCACGAACGGACACGTTTTTGCTCCTATCAGATGTAACTTACATGCAGCAATCAGGGCTGGCTGACAACCAAGTTTTTATACAAATCATTTTCTGGAGCTTGAGAATGTGGACCTTAATCAGACACAGCCCTGGTTAAGTTAGTTGACTGAGGTTAGTCAGGGACGCAAAGATCTGCCTGTGTGGAATGGCTTGCAGGCTCATAACCACAGGAAAACCTGAAACTGAAAGCTTTTATTGTGGATGTATGTTTCAAATTGATGTAATTTGCTACACAGCATTTTGATAACTACATCAACCCAGTGTCTTAAGTAAGCTCCTGGAAAATAACCGTAAGGTAAATATCCCATCACTGCTTCGTTAGCATCACTTCTTTGCTCACCAGTTGTCGCAAGATCACCGGAGGTGCGGTGACTGGGTTGGTGAAGGCTGCCCGCTCCCCATCGTCCTGCTGCCGCATTGTCGCCTGCCACCAGAGCCCGTGCCTCGCTCGCTGTGCAGCCGGGCGCAGACAGGTTGTTAAAGCGGTCACTGGTGGGTGTTTCGGCCAGTTTGTTGGGTGTGCGTTTCTCTGGGCCATCCTGCTGACTGCCTGTGCTCCGCCTGGGGGTGTGGAAACTACCAGTGGTGACCCTCGGCTGAGCTTTTTAGAGGAGAACCTGTTCCCGTTGCATTCATTACTCAACTTTCTTTTTCACTTCTTTTCGAGCCCCAGCCTTAGCTACACCCTGCATCTTACGTTTTCTCCAGCGTGCCTTGCCCTGCTGCTTCTCTCCCCTTCAGGATGGAAATTTTGGGGATAGACAAGGAGAGCAGGGACAGTCTTCTCTTTTGGTTTCCTGTAGCGCTCAACTGATACCAGGAGAAAAGAAAACAAACAGAGGTTTTTACTGAGTAGATTGTGCCATTTCCCATTTGGAAGAGCTCGTGCCAGTGGGGTTATTATATGATGTGGAACTAGAGCACTTCAAACGGTTCCCTAGAGCTCTGGAGGCAGAGCTGTGTCACGTTCCCTGTTAAACACGGGACGTGTTTTTTTAATCCTTTATTGCCTGTGAGGTGGAGTTACTTCCATTTGTGGTCTCTGTATATTAATCCTTCCTCGCTCTTCTGCAGTCCTCTGTTGTCCACCATCTCAGGGCACTTCAGAAACTAGGTAACAGTCATCAGCACGGTTTTGCTGTTGGGGCAAAAGTGTTTCATTTAAAAATAACATCTAGCGGTTCAGATTTGAATATGACCTCGCTGCAAACCAGTGAGAAATCCTGGCACTACAAAGGTCTCAGCCCAAAATCCTACTGACTGCATTGTGGCCAGAACTTCACGTGTCCTGCATCACCTTTCGTTTCCTTGGAGAAACTGAGCAAGAAGTGTGCTGGCTGGCATTGCTGAAGCCACTCAGCAGGTATTAGTGCTCAGTTATGAAGGAAGGAAAGCATGAAGTGGGGAGCAGAGCAGGAATCACACAGGTGGGGTTTGAGGGCTGGGGTGTTACTTATCAAATGCCGTATTCTTACGGTTTCACCCTTCTCTTCCACACTATTTTTCACAGAGTGATTTTCAGGGGAGTCCCACTAGCAGTTTGTCCTATGAGAAGTGTGATGATGGGGAGAAAAAAAATTGCATGTGGTCAAGGAAGGTCAGTAGGAGGAAGAAAATTCATTTCTCTCTTCTATGAGTGTATTTTAACGGTAACCTCCATGGGCTATTGTACACTGTGCGGCACGTTGGGATGCCTGTGTGTTCAAGATGGCTAGGGCTATTTGTCTTAACAACCATAACTGCAGAGCAGAAAAACAACGTGGAGATACCATATCAGCGTTTGTTTAAAAACAGAACTGCGTGTTGGTAATTTCTTTAGTTTCAACTGTGTTTGCAAAAGACAGGAACAGTTTACGGGCGGGATGAATTCCTTCACTTGGCAACAAAAACTGCTAGTACGATAGAGGAGCAACAAAGCTGTGTTTAGAGAAATACGTCCGTTACTCTGGCAGGCTGTTTGCGTGCATGTGTCAATCCCTGTCCTTGACTGAAGAGGAGCAGCGTATGGTCAGGTGCAAATATAACAGCATTCATCTGGAGAAGAGGTGATGACTTTTCAAAGTAAACAAAGTGTGGGCACGCATGTCTGACTTATCTCAACTACTTCTTAGTTGTTTTAGGATGTGTGATCGTAAAGGAAAAAACAGCGGTGTCTGACCTATTAAAATCATATAATCCATCCGTTCTGTGGTCATTATGGTGACTCAACAGGCTAAGTATTGAGCTACCCTGAGCGACTGCAAATTTGTTTCCCAGACTTGGTTTTGGGAGTGGTTTCTGCAGCTTAATGTTTAAGGGAACGAACGATGGTCATGGGTAAAATTTTCAGAATTGGCCAGTTACTTGGGAACCCAAGCCCCATTTTTTAAGATTGTGTAGAGTGTGCAGACTTCTGAGACCCTTAATTTGCAGGGAAACATGGAATTGAGTTTTCAGCAGTTTCTGTAGACCGAATGCAACTTCTTGGGATCTAAAATGCTGCATAAGCTGCTGTGCGTGTAAGTCACTTTTGAGAACAAGAGCAAAGGGTAGGTACTCAGACCTCCTGCATTTAGTTTCATCCCATAGGTGCCAAGTTCTTTCAGGTGCTTGCTGCTGGTAACAAGTCTGAGTTTGGAGAAGATGGCACTGGAAAGCTGCCATGATGGATGCAGGCTGGCAGTCAGATGCTAGGCAATAGCCTGAAGCTATTGTTGTTCTAGTGAGAGTTGTGTGCCTTTCGGGTGTGGAGGGTTGGCTGTACAAGCCTCAACTTTTGCATTCCCATAATAAGCCGATCTACACGTCTGTCTACTGAGTTCCTCAGTGATGCTCCTTGTCAAGGCAGTCGGTTCCATGGAGAAGAGCACTGTACAAGGAGGGACCCATGGTCCACGAGGCCTGCATGGAGGAGCATCTTGTCTCCCCCAGACTGTACGAGAGGCAGCAGCTATTTCCTTTTCCAAGTTCTTGGCCTTCTTGGAGGTCAGCCAGGCTGTGCAGTTCAGGGAGGCAGTGAAGCTGATTGCCTTTGTTGTTACAGGTGGGCTGGGTGGGAAGAGATGAAAACATCGCTCAGGGGAGGCAGTTGGAAGTCTTCAGCCGTGGAGCTGCAGGACTGACAAGCAAGTGGACTCTATCAGAGGAAGCTGGGAACTGTTGGCTTAGCAATGCTTTTGCTTTTGCTGACTTGTGTTTTATGCTTTTGATAACGGACTTGGACACCAGCATCTTTGTCAGAGTTGGGGGGGGAGAAAAAAGGAGATAACTGAGTATGAATTAAATCAATGCATCTCAGTGGCTTTGAGATGCCATATTCTGTTTGTGTAGTGTTCTCAAAACCCTTGTTTGTGCTAAGTACTCCGGAGCCTTTTCATACGCTACGGAAACAGCACCAACCCAAACTGCAAAAAATGAACTGGCTTCTTAGTTTGAAAGAGCAGGATCCACAACACCCGTTTAAAGCTGGAGAGAAAATGTAGGCAACCATGTCGAGGGATCCCAAATTGATAACATGCTGGAGTGCTGGTTGGTGTGCTTAGAAACCGCTGTCAGACACTCAGTGGGGTCATTACTATCAATGGGGTCATTACTTTCATATCAGTTATAGATATTGTTGACTGGATGCTCTTAAAAAAAAAAAAGAGATTCTCATCAGGAAGTTTTGTTTTTCTAAAAACGTTGCTAAATGGTAGCCACTGGCACCATATTGCAGTTAATACTAGTGGATATTGGCTTAAGCCTTTTATCCATCTGAACCTTTTAAATTTAGGAGAATACTTCCTCCCTCTTATCGTCTCTTCCTTCTCTGTTTGAACTCGTTGGAATAACATGTGTTTGTCTTGAAACTTATGGCTGGTTGTGTACTGTTGGGCATTGTATTAAATCTTAAAGCAAATCAAAGATTGCACTGAAGATATAATATGCCTACCTTTCTGTAACTCAGACCAGAGGACCAGAGTTTTCACGAGATAAATCACTGTCATTTTTATTCAGGGATTTTTTTACTCTTTTTTTCTTTTTTTTGGTAGAGACTTAAAGAGGAGATGAATAGAGAGAGAGATTCAAGTTCATAATGTGTTGTGTGCTCGCAGACAGCATGCAGACAGTTGATGGTGACGTGACTGCACAGCTAAACAAACACGATGAAAGAAATCTTTATATTCATGATCTTAATTTGGGCTGCCATTCAGCTTGAGGCCTGATGCAATTCACATGGCACAACTGGCAGCATCACACCTACCTATTCTCACAGGACCAAAGACCTTTTTTCTGAAAAAGTATCTACTCTGAAGGGTAAACCATAATCTTCTAATTTAGAGCTGATCTTGCACTGCTGTGAGATGAGAAAAAACCTGACTGTACATTGCTTCCAGGGAAATCAGAGTGATAAAAGCATCCAAAGGACGCTTTACCGGTTGATACATTAGTCCTTTGATTGTATTCTGTAATCCTGTAAATTGAGGATCCAGGTCTCCTTAATGTAAAAGGGCCAGTAATGGAAAACAGTTTTAGGTGTTCAAGAGAGCATTTACTGACGTGCCTCCAGAAATTTGTCCATTCACAGCAGTTAATATACGCATTCTAACTCTCTAGAACCTTTCCTGTCTGTAGGCTCTCTGTCTCTTCCCATCCCAGTCTGGTTCGCTGCAGTTGCAATGCGTGACGCGGTAGGATGGTTGAGGGTACAGTCTCTTCCAAACGATGTGTATCCATCAGTTCCCTGTGGTGACTGTAGCTGTCTCCAGGCTGAGGGGTGGGTATGTGCCGGGGCTCCCTTCTTTGCAGGATGAGGGGACACGCTCCGGTATTGTCCCCGCAGCTGGGGAGCAGCTGTGGCATGTTCCCAGGAGCAGGGTTTAGGAGCTACTACTGCATCCCGGAATTGGGAGAGAGCTGTAAGGCCAGGGAACACACTGAATTTTTCAGTCCCGCTGTTTGTCTTCCATATGCAGCTGAACTGTATTTTCCTTGATATGCCAGAAAAAGAAGGGTTTTGAATATGATGGCTGCATATGTTACAGTTGAGAGCATACTGAAAAGCTGAAGAGTTTGGGGTAACAAGGAAAAAAGGCTTTTGCCTTACGTTTTGCTTACTTTTGTAACTCAGGGCTGCAAACTTAGTGAAGTCGATGAGAATTTCGCCGTTAGCACAAGGATCTCATCCCAAGACTTTGTTAGATGCACATTTGTAGCATATGTGGGAGGTATGTACAAGAAATACGTTTCTCCATTTCCAATTCAAACTCGGCCCCAATTCCTGAGGTTGGTCCACACTGCCAAAACTGAAACCATCGTTCAGCCTCTAGCCTTATTGATGACAGCAATGGCATAACTGTGGTGGACAGCTTTCAACGTTGTGTCATCTGAGTGGAATTGGAAGATGTGGTGATAAAACCTGTGCCTCTGAATCCGGTCCACACCCTGCATCTGCCAGCACTTCCAAGGACGAATTTTGGTAGGCAGTTGCCAGTTAGATGAGAGGAAGTGTTCAGGGAAGGAGGCAGGATGTTTTAATTATAAGAACAAAAGACTTTTTTTTTTCCCCCTAATCTTCCCTGTGTTTCATTTTCCAGTCCATTTGTTTACTAATGTACTTAATTTTCGTGCTATTTCTGTTGATTGTTTAGTATCACTATTGCTTTGTTCATATGACAAGAGAATTTGTGTAGAAGTTTATTATTTTTTGGTTCAGAGGATGCTCTTCTTGTGCTTTTTCCTGTCCGAGGTCATCTGCTCTGAAATTTTTCTCCAGCTAGAGGACTGATTTGTTTTGCCTATAGTAGGCTTGTCCATTTATTAACTGCGTGGGACAGGTTTTCAGCTGGATGCCGTTTTCATAGACAAGTGAAGTTAGTGGAAATGATACTAATTTATGCCCTTGTCTGCATGCCAGCTCATTAGCTGATGCAAAGTTGAGAGATGGGGCTCAAATATACTTCCATCCTCTCTATTTTGCTATGAGCTGATGGCTAAACTTGATGTGAATAGATGTTTCCATCCAGTAAAGGAGAGTGGCATAGCAAATAATACAGAGTTATTCAGAAAAAGCATAAATACACTTATCTGTCACATTCTGTGGGAGAAGGTTAAATTTAAAGGAACTTTGGGAAAGAAGAGTACTTCCCACGGTGGCCAGGTGTTGTGAAGAGGTAAGAGCAGGAACAAGAGGCATGTAAATAAATGTGTGAGATTAGAAACTGATGTGTTTTCTTAAATGGACTGTTGAAAATTCAGGGATGAAAAGAGTAGAAGATAGGACAAGGTTTTCCTTTCAAGACAGATTTTTAGGCATCAGATCTGTGCAAGGACTGGAGGAAGGAGTCTCTTCCCACGCCTGTTGCGTTAGGGCTGCTTTCTGGAGAAATGGACTTGTGGCCATCTGGCCACTGATGTTTGGGCTGTGGATCTGTGTAGCTGCAGCAGCAGCAATCCGGCTCCTGACACTCATGTAGGTCAACTTCATCGCTGTCTTCAGATCACCTTCAGCTTGGCCTTCTCTGTAGATTTGCAAGAAATTGCATCTCTGCAACGTGCCAAGTTCTCTCTCTCAAAGTATTTTTACCTGTTGCTCTTCTTAACTCAAAGGGGAAATTATTTTCTCCTCCAAAGTGTTTTTAAGGGATGGTATGGTGTCTGGCGTGCTGGGGGAGGGGGTGATGTCTGGGTAGAACAGGGCCACCTTGTGCAATACGTTGGCTCTCCTAGAATAAGGAGCATTATGCCCGGCACGGCATTGCATAACCTGAAGGTAACGCTGGCCAGTGAAACTTGTCCTCATCTCTGCCAAGCAGACGTGTTTCCTTCAGCTGTTTTTGTTTACTGCCTCACTTTTATGGCCGTGGGGGAGATGCATGCATGTTGACAGAGATGTCGGATTCCACAGGGAAACTGAGTGTCCTCTTGGGGCTCCAGAGGACGGCTTTTTGCCCGTATCTTGGTCACTGTCTGATACCGGAGAGTCACAGGTCAAGGACAGGATTTTCTGCCTAGAGTTTGTTCCCGTGCGTGAAAGCACAGAAGGCTCAACATGTGAGACAGTCCTTGTTTTCAGTGGTGTATTAAATTCCGGAGTTGGCAGCTTTTATACTTTCATACCTAGGAGTAAATTCGGGATTTCCAACAGCAGAATAACTGTCCTTGTTCAAAACCTGATTTATGACAGGTCGTAGTAAGAAAGAGAGAATCACTTGTTTTCATCTGAACTTGTACTTTTTTTGTGTGTGTGTTTTATAAACATAGATCCTTGACAAACATTTATTTGAAAATCGATTTAATCATTCTTTTGAAGATTATATGCACACATTTGGCTTTGTGTCCCACTTGATTATTAAAAGATGCTTCCTTTGTACCACACAAAGTGACCAAGGTAAGAGTAATTTTTGCAATTCTTGCTTTTGCTCTGAGACTTTTATTAGCAACATTCCTACAGTCAGGGCTGTTCCCATAACTTAGCAATGACCATATTTTTGCTTTTTCAGATTTTATTTCTGGATTTTAATGATTTTCAGAATTTCTGGCATCAGAACATGAATTTGACAGGCACTTTCTTCTTGTACGGTGCTCACACTGTAGTTACTACAATTTTTCAGTCTTTGGCTACCAAGATTTCGTATGTCTCAGGAGCTACTTAGCTATTCATACCGTGAAAGCCTATTTTATCCCTTTCTGTCCTTAGGAAATTTACCCTTTCATTCTGGCATGATCCAGACTATATTTCATGGGCCAAATTCAGCCCAGAGGGAACTTCCACCCAGCATTCTACGTTTCCCCACTGAATAGCTCCTTGTTGCTTTAATAATTGTCTGGCACTTGGATCCCCCAGTGTTGCTGCCCCTGTGTCCATGTCAGAGGAGCAGAAGGGACTGGATGCACAGGTTGGAAATTGCCCCGATCAGTCACCCCTGTGGATGAGGGTCAGTGGTACGCACTGCCATATTGGAAGAGTGATGGAAAAGTCACCGGTAATATGTGCGGATGCCACACTGCATGTGTATAGCTTATTTCTTTTGCGTATAAAACAGTGCAGGGTTGAGTAATTTTGGGACAGTTATAACTTCTTGTCTGACAAAGAAAAAAAAAGCGTGTAAAACTTTGGCAGTTAAGAAGATTTGGATTATCAGATATCATTCGTAGATACCAAATTACTCTAAATCTGGAGCTGTGCATGTTTTTGTAAATAAAAAAAGAACGTGTTTCAAAACTTAATACAGATACGTGTAGAACTGCATAACTGTCTGATTCAACCCAAATGTCCCCAAAGAGCCATCTAAAAGCTGCAGGTACAAAAGCAGATAAGGTTTCTAGAGTTCTGGAAGAGTAGTAAAAAACTCGATTGCTGCCTTCTTTTGGATCTGAGAAGGTTGAAACTGTTTTGCTCTAGCTCCTCCCTGAATTATAAACAAAAGCAATCTCTTCATTGCAATTGAAATTGTCTTTTAATATGAAATATTCAAGAAGTGGCTTATCCTTAAGTTCATTAAACTCATTTGCCCTTCTCAAATGGAAGGTAATATTGCATAATTACTGGACATCTTATTTTCTACTTGTATTATTTATCCTGAGGACAGTTCATAATGAAATGTGATATTGTGACTGATAGCAAAACAATGCAGAAGACCAGTATTGCCACATGTATTGCAACATCCTATATTAAGCTTACTTATGATGAACCTCCTTTCTTTACTCTGTTTAAAAAATAACATTGTAATAACGCTCTGCGTATTTACCATTTGGTCAGTTGAATAGTTCACAAGTAATTTGTTCCAAAAATGGCTTCACTGACCCTTGTTGATTGACTTCTTGTGCAGTAACGTGCTCTTCAGAATCTGCTCCTTTATAGCTGTTGCCAAATATTATTTCATATTTTTGAATGTGTGTTCAAAACACACTGTCAACTGCTTTACTGGAGTTATCAATAAAGCAGGAAAAGTTTTAGAACATCTGTAACTAATATCCCAGGTTGTATATTGGGAACGACCTGTTTTCTAATATATGTATTTTTTTTTAAGAACTGACTTACTTTTTCTTAAGGCTTTACTGGGGTGTCATGGTTTAGCCTGGCTGGACGCTGGGTGCCCACCAAAGCCACTCTATCACTCCCCTCCTCAGCTGGACAGGGGAGAGAAAATACGACGAAAGGCTCGTGGGGTGAGACAAGGACAGGGAGGGATCACTCAGGAATCACTGTCATGGGCAAAACAGATTGAACTTGGGGATATTAGTTTAATTTAC
>Ga0181612_178297_pt1 | contig 11132 bp, 4 predicted proteins | sample HoacroProtozoa21_FD_119630 | JGI IMG/M metagenome (GOLD analysis project Ga0181612, IMG submission 119630) | Hoatzin crop microbial communities from Cojedes, Venezuel. Combined Assembly of Gp0051906, Gp0051904, Gp0051908 | reverse complement strand
TCTCTACAACTTTGCTGTTTATTGTTCACATTACTCATACCTCTTGTTAGGGCTCTGACTACCTGGAACACTTCTTTGAAAGTTCATTAACAAAAATCCAACTTTGGTTTATACAGTATACTTTCCTCTGACACATATATAGAACCATAAGCCTTAACAAGAATAATATTCTGTATTTGTTCTTCAAGAATAGTAACCATATGCTGAAGTACCTGTCTATTCACCAGCATTCATTTGAATAAAAAAACCTACATGAAAGTAACTAAACTAATTTACTCATTCTTTTACCAGTTTCAAATCATGCCAAACTGTGTCTCATCAGTATTTTTGTAAATGAAACATCATAAAAATTCAAAAGAAAATGCACGTTTTAAAAAGAAAGAAGACTAGGGATGCATATGTACATTCCTCCTGTGAGAATATCAGCTGTTAAATTCTGATTTAAATACCCTTAGATGAATTTGTTCAATAACTGTATCAAATGTATTAATAAAAAAAGAGTTCTGTGAAGTAAACATATTCTAATTCTACTTTTACAGCTCTATTCACTCTTAAACATCTCTCAGCACTTCTACCATTTCATAAGCTATGTCCAATCTACCTCTCCTCAATTTGAGGAGTCTGCACTAATCCTGCTTTTTTTTTGTCTAATTTATGACGGTGAAGCTTTATTGAGCATATACCACAAAAAAAAAAAGCTATATATATCTTAAAAGTTACTATGCACCTAGTAATAACGCAGCAAATATGAATTGTCCCCCCTGTTTGTTTGACCAGTGTGGCACAGTTTTAATTCTCTGGCTTTATAGTGTACTAGTAATGCTGCAGATTTTGTCAAAGCAATGAAGAACTTCGGAACGCATTCCTGCAAAGGCACTGAGGTACGTAACCTTCTTTAGCAAGTGGAGAAGAGAACAGCAATGTATCAATACCATGAAACAGAGATACTGTCTTTTTTAGTTTTGCATAACCTTAGACACACTAGATACACCTTATTGATTCTTGTATGTATTCCATATTACTCCATGTGATGATACTTCTTGAAGTGCTTAATTAGATTAAACATCTAAAACCATCATTACTTTACCTCTTTCACTTATAAATGAAACTATGTTCAGTTTAGTCTTCATTTTTCCTCTTGCATGCTTGCACACATAATGTGACTGATTTTTATTCTGTAGGATGTAATTCTGTGTTTATAAATTTCCAGAATACGTTGATTTTTCTTTGATCTTTTTTTTTTCCCCTTTTGATCTTTTTTCCCATCAGTAAAAGCTGTTCTTTACTCCTTTTTTTCCCAGAAAGACTTTAGAACTATCCATTTCTGGTTTGTTTTCACCACATTTCTTTATTTCTTACTTGTTTTATCCTTTAATTTTGCAACAGCACTGCGTAAATTTACTTCACTACTCACTGTTCTACGAATTTTTCTTTTGTAGTAAAACCAATGACTAAACTGTAGAGTGATTTAGGTTGCTGTAACTATTGCTTTCTTTCCCCTATATCACACATGCTCCCTATACTCATTCATTTCTGCCTATTCAAATTCTTGAAAGCTCATATTATGCTGCTATGACACCGTATTCAGTCTTGCTTAGTGCACTGCATTTAACAAACTTAGGGTTACTGTCATTAAATTTTTATACTTCTAATCAGATCTTCTATTAATACTGTGCAGGTCCAAGATGGTTCTCATGCCTGCTTGAAATCTCTATTTTTTGGGTCATGATATAATCCCTCTTTAAGTTTAAGGGTCTGATTTCCCACTTTTAAGTCATCCAACAAGTGGCCATTCATTGTAAATCCCATTTATAAGGTTCTCTATGGTTCCCACCTAACTGCAGGTAATCCGAGCACTTGAAAATCTATCCTAATTTTAAATCCATAGAAATAACAGGTCTTTCCCCACATTTTGACCTATACCACTTTCCACAATTTTTTTTTTCTTCTATCACTAGTTAGGCTCAATGTGATTATTTTCGAAAGGTGTTTAAAGGAAGAACATGTTAGGAGCAGAGGATACTTCAGGTAGGAAGGGACCTCAGGACATCTCCAGTCCAATCTCATGCTCAAATCAAGGTCAGCTCTGAGACAGGTTGCTGCAGCTGGTTCTTGAAAACCTCCAAGGACGGAGATGTCACAACCTCTCTGGGCAACATATTCCAGCACCCCGCTATTCGCATGGAGAAAAAGTTTTTCCTAACACCTGGGTTGACACTCTTGTTGCTTATTGTTGCTCTTCCTGCTGCCATGCACCTAAGAGTGGCTTGCTTTAGGTCCCCCCTGCCGCCAGGACATGCTGTGACCTCCTGTCCAGCTTACTGCCCCAGCCCCCAGGGCCTTTCCTGCAGAGCTGCTCCCCAGCCAGGCAGTCACCAGCCTGTGCCCTGCCAGGGCCTTGGCCCATCCCAGGGCCAGGAGGAGGCAGGTGGGCTCATGAGGATGGAAACCAGGAAGCACAGCGTCTACTTGTCAGAGGGAGCAGAATTGCGCAGACGCTATGTGTAAGATGAGGCAGCAAACTTGAAGTTTGACCCCTTCACACACACCCACTCTCTTCTTTATTATAAGTTTCAATAAAAATTAATTTTAAAAAGGTATTAGAAAAAGCAGAGGTGTTTTGATTTCTCAGTTTGCAGCTTCCTTTCTTAAAGAAAAAGACAGGGACAGAAGAGATCCCTGAATATGACATCCTTAGGATTTGCCATTGAGCTCCAGCCCCACGCTGAGGCAGCCTGAAGCTCACTAATCATGGTGTTTTCGAGCCAGGAATAGCACTGTTATCAGCCACATGCAGGCTTTGACCCCCAAAGGCTGCCTATTGTGCAGCAGGCCAGCAGCATCTTGGGCCGCCAGCAAGGACAATAGATTGACCTGCTCAGCCTTTGCAAATTGCAGCTGCCTGGAAAACAACCCAGATTTAATACCACTAGCTAGCTGAGAAGAAAAAAAACACAAAAACATCGGAATCTTCAGCTGTCACTGGCACAAGCAGATACCTGCAATGAATCTGATCTAGAGAGCAAAGAACAGTGCTTCAGGACGGAACAACTGAATGTATTTAGCCAATTCAGAATGCTGCAGGTTTAGATCACATATTTTATTTTCAAATATATACAGAGATGGGATAATAAACTGCAGAAACATTGGAATGAAATAGAGGTACTGCAATAAATATGCAGCAAAATGCGAAAAAGAAAAAAGATAAAATCAGAATCACAATAGAAGAAATGGAAAAGTAGTTTTATTTTTTTAAGGCTACCAGGAAAAAAAGGAAAAAAAAGCCAAAAAACATTAACCACAAGGAGATTCACTTTTGCATAAAGACATTTTTGTTGCAGAGATAGTAGGGCTTTCTGGAAAATTCTAGCTGCTAAATAGGTTAAAATACTAACAACACTAAGGAAACAAAATTTCAACAGCACTGAAGCTAAGTATTTTCAATTGGGCTATGAACTGCATCCATCTTGGGTTTTCAATAAGGCGTCTGTTTATACTTTTCTGACACACAAAAAAAGAAACATTAATGGCAGTTATACACATTCAGAGAACAGACTATACAAAAAGCATACGGTAAGAGCACTAATTTAATTTCTACCCAGCAAGAGTTTCAAAGGCACGTATCCCTCACATTTTTCATATTTAATGATACATTGCATTATGCTGACAAACTGGTATTTGAGTCGTATTAAATTACGTAGTATATAATAATAAAAAATCATTCCTGAATAGAGGTGAGTTCATCCCTGCACAATGATAGCTACTGCTAACTTCAGTGCTCACTTGTCCAGTGCCTCCTGAATGCAAATTTCTGAACCTTCTACACCTTGAAGATTGGAGAAGTCAGCTGAAAGGTCTTAGCAGAAAAATACGTATTGAAAGGACTAGACCCTGAGATGCAAATGTAGGGACATTAATTGTTAACAATGCTTAGTAAATGATAAAAAATACAATTTGGCTTTAAATTATTATTCTCTATGTATTGAAAATGACCTAACAAAGAATTGCAGCTGGAGAGGAACCTTTCTGGCCTGCAACATATATACAATTTCTTTACCATTTTTTCTTACATTGCCCACAGGAAAATATCTTGACTAATTAGAGCAAGATTCTCAAAACAAAGTAAATATTTATTTTCTCAAATCAAAATAACACATCCCATAGATTTCCAAGCAATAGAAAGAAATATGACCAATAACACAGCCCAAAACACTTTTCAGGTAAAAATTAATGCCAGTTAAAATTCACAACCATTTCCAGACTCCCTTGTATCACAGAGTAATTGACTTTGGAAAAATGATGAGTCATGTCATGCCTAAAATGCAGCAAGACCTGTGACTTTGATTTCAGATCTTCCTTTCTAAACCTCACGTGAAGCATTACCAGTTAACAGAAAAAAAACACTATGTAGTAACCATACTCCTGATACTGCAAAATCAACATTCAAAAAGCCTAATAGTCTCATTTAAGCAACATTATACATTGCAGATTTCAAAGTTATACAGCATGTTATTGCTAATTCAAACAGAAAGATCTTTGCTGAAGAGCTTAAAATCCAGTTCACTGTTCTATCATAAACATATGCAAAGAAAAGAAAAAAGCATAGTTCATGTTGTTATGCTTTGTACAGATAATTACCTAATTCTGTATGCTAGAATTTATTATCGTGCGTTTATCTTCCTTTCTGGGACTCACCTGGGTAATTACATTAGAAAGTAGTCGCTGTGGCTTCAGAGTAAGATGAGGATCAATTTTTTTGACAGGTCACCATTGGAGACAATTAAAAGCAGCTGCTTCTAGCAGTTGGGGTTACACCAGTATGCTAGCTTAATGCAAACTATACAAGCAATCCATAGTGCAAATATCTTCTGAGGCCTGAATTAACGTTTGATTGAATGAACTCAGACATTTTACAAGTCAGTGCAAGTAAAGTACTTAGAGTTATCAGACAAACACTAATTTAAATAATGGCAAGGATGTGAGTACAAAAGCTGAAATAAGGTGGGTAGTTGGAAGCAAAGGGCGGCACAATTATCTTCAGCTCACATTGAATTTCCATTTTTAAATGAAAAGCCACACATGGTAGATGGTAGCAGAAATGGCAGTGCATTGCTGTTCAGAGCCCGGACCCCGGTGACAGCATGGCCCCAGCCTAGCGGGGAGGTGAAGGCCAGCAGCTCCCAGGCTGTCCCCCACACCGGGCTGCCTGCGGGCCTCTGCTCCAGGCTCCTGGGGCCCTGCGCTCCAGCCGCCAAATCTGGACCTGGATGGAAGGCTGAAGCCCGGCGTGGTTCACAGATCTACCAGGCTGTAGGGAAAGGGGTTTCTTCCCTGACTCCCCGTAAAGCGTCCCGGCCTCCCTGTGCTCCCTTTGACCTGTGCACCAGGAAGAGGGAGCGAGAGGGAAAAGACAGTGGACGGCACTCGCGGCACCACCCTGGGTATTGCTCCCCAGCACACACCTGGGGCTGCCTATTCCCCTTCGTACACGAAATCCAGTAAAACCATTGCAACACAACCCACAGAATGCCGCAAAATGCACAAAATAACAAAAATTGAGGGGCTTTTTTCTGCAGCTACTGATGCGATTTCATGTTTTTGTGTTTACCATGCTACAAAATCCATGCAAGTGAATCGAAAATCAGGTTCATGATTTAGTAAAAAAATGCAAACATGAAAACTGATAACTAAACTGAAATGAACATAGTTCATTCTACTTCACATAACGCAGTCAAAATAGTAACACTGTGTTCCCCAATCCGATTTGTCGCCATATCAAACTCTTGGTGTTGCTAATTAGCAAGATGCCTAGATTATTAGGTCCCAATTCTTAAGTTTAAAGCAGTGTGTGGCACAGTCTGGGATACTGGTATATAAGATTTCAGCTTATAATTCACAAACATGATGCCTCTGGTCTAAAATCTGGTAGGTTGACTACAATTTCATAAAAGGAACTCGATACCAAGATTTGAACCATTGCAGAGAGAAACAACGAATATTTTGTGTATTTTACTATGTTAAAATGCTCCTGTGTCATACAGGATTAATGGCAACAGCCCTCACAGAACAAAGCAAAACTTTCATCCAGAAAAGCTTTTTTTGTGCAATTTTTGTGAAAGTTTCATTGGTTTTTCTATGCAGTATATGACCACTTGCTCAGAGCACTAGCAATTTTTCAGAGCCGTATTTATTTTTAGGCTGTTTGCAAAAGCTGGCTGTCCAACCCCAAAAGTGAAAGCATACCTTTAGCTAGATTCTCTTCTATGGATACATTCTAGAAGTCTTTAAGTCACAGTATAATTTAAAATCCTCCATTTATCCCCCTGATTCAGTTGCTTACAGGGTCTCTCATACAGAGTCTACTGTATATTTCGTTTAAATTCTAGTGCCGTCATCTAGGCCAAGAATCTCAGCTTTGGGATTCTTTGCCCGTCACCTTCAATATGCGTTACTATGGGTACTGGAAAGTCTATTACTGTACACAGAGAAGAGCCACAAGAAAGAAAAGGCACACAGATTTGTAGCACTAACAAAAAAAAAGGCAAAGGGGAAGAAAATTCATGGCCACTAGTAGGATATAATTTTGTACAATATCTATCTCTTAGAAAAGCTGAAAATCTTAATGTAGTTAGAATCAAAGAAAAATTGAAGGAGAGGTCAGCATTTCCTACTTTGTAGTGTCACATAGAACATATATTGCATACTATATCTTTCCTATGCTTCTCACCTCTGTTGGAATACTATGGGAAGTAAATATCACCCATGTAACAACAGCACTCTGTCAACAAGTCTTTTTCACCACTGAAATAATCAATGAAGAAACAGCAATCTGCCCTGCAGCCTTCTGCACTCTCTAACGTCTACAATAAGATTTCTACATTGTTGGCAGTCAATACAGTTCAATTAATGTTTAATTCATGTTTTCCTCCTGAAGCAAGATGAAAAGACAGAACATTTATCAATAGCAGAGCTACAGCAAAAACAAATACTTTTTGTTCCAGTATTACCATCTTTTTGAGATGCAAGGCACTATAGCTGAGATAAGCCAAAATGTCATCTGCCACTTATCTCCCAGAGCAGGATTAAGTTCTGCAGCCAATTAAATAAAATATTAGTGTAAAAATACATGTGAAGAGATTCCTTGCGCCAATGCAGCAGTCAAACTAAGGCAGAACATAGCCATTTTTTGTTATTTTCATTGAAGATATTCTGGAAACTATACACAATACCATCATATTTAAGTGCACATCAGCTAAAACCTCAGTCTTGCCAAAAATCTTTTCTTTTCTGTCCTTCTTATTTATGGCTATCAGATAGATTGCTGGTCATCGAAGTGAATGCTGACTGCACCTAAGAGGCTGGCAAAGAACTCCCTGCTGAACTGCCATGATCCCTCTCTCGACAGCAAGCATCTGTCTTACTGAAGATACAGAGTGTTTTATCTCCATAGCAGGCTTGACTGAAGCATCTAAGGCTCTAAAAATGAGAGTTTAAATCTAATTCATGTCTACGGCCCACCTAATCAGCCAGCAGGCTTCAGTAAATGCTTTTTCATTGTTTCATTTTTAGCTTCCTCTGCTTAATCGGCAGATACAGTTCACAGTGCAGTTACACATTAACCTCTTGTACCCCAACATGAATCCAAGCCATTCACCAGGAAAGACTGGTGAAGAGAGAGTGCAAGCCAACCGGGGCTTTCTTATATAATGAACATTTCAATATTTCAACCAGATGTGATAGTTCAGTACAAAATATGCTCTGCCCATTAACTTGAAACTTCTTATATCAAAATTTTGGAGATTTCAAAGACGCAGAGTGAAAAATGCTTTGTATGAGGTGCCGGATCAGTAGGAATGACAGAAGAAAGGCAGGAGACATTTTTACATACTTCTCATAGTACCAGACAAAGTATTTTACACAAAGGTCATCAATCTGTACTGAAGACACAGTCTATAGCACATACTGAGAGACCAAAATGCCACTGACCAAAGGTTAGTTGATTAGAGCAGGAGGTACCACGTGAAGTTTTGCTTGGTTACCACCACCCTGGAAAGAAAACTGTTTTATAGCAGGATAGCAGCAGCAGTTCTGTGCTGAGATACATAACAAGCATAAGTAACAGCATTAAGAAACTTTCGTGCCAGGGTTTGGAAACCCCACCAGAGACAACTGCAGACATCAATAAGTGCATTGGTCTTTTTCACCTCATCTTGAAGACATACCTGAATCTGGGCATGTATTGTGAAAATTTATTAACAAAATGCTGAGAGTACTGACCTGGATCAACACGTAACTGATATATCAAGCAAGATATGATATTCTAGATGAGACTAGTGAAAACATCAGAAGGTCTAGAACACAGGACACAAGAAGAAAGGCTGAAGGAGTGGACATTGTTTAGTCTAAATAAGAAACTATTTTGAAAGAGAAAATAGCAGTCTTCAAACACACTAAAGGTGTAAAAGGCAGGTAGAAAGTGGAAGAGAGAAAAGTTTTGCTTCTTCCACCATAGGCTTGACAAAGTGGATTTAGGTTCACTCCAGGAGAACAGCTCAACTGGGAGTAAGATGCACGTGGAAGGAGCAGGTGACCCAAAGGTCTTTCTTTCACTTTGACAGGTTGGCCCAGCATCTCAGAGAAATGGCATAGATGTTAGGTGACGCTACCCTCAGGCAGGGGGTGGGCCAGGTGATCTGTCAAGATCCTCTCCAGGCTATTCCAAGTGCAGGATTGCACAGACCATTAGAAAGAACAGATGATATCGAGTGTAGGCATCCATCCACCCATGACATTCATAGTCCACATCCTACCTAGTGGAGGCCCCTGGATAACGAAGCACTTGGTGTAGGCTGAAGACCACAAGGTTCAGTATGTTGCCTGAACAACTAGAACAAACCTACTAACACAAGTGAAAACATTGAGGGAAATAGTTCTACGTGTAAAGAGCATGAACGTATGTGACTGATTTACCAGGGGCCACTCACACGCCTAAAAACCTGTCCCCTATAGAGTGGGCCGGATGACCATACATCAACCTTTCACATGCAAAACAGTGAAGCTGGCATGTCAGGCCACATGTTAAGGCACAAAGCCATAATACTTGCGTGGTCCTCACAGTCCTTAGCCCGCTAGATAATTTAGGAGGCAGGACAAATGGGATCACAGCCAAAAGTGTTTAAAAAAAGAATCCCATTCCAAGTAAAATGCTTGAAAGGAAATATACTCTTTTTTTTTTTTCAAACAGCCCTTGTGCATAAAGGTAGCAATGCCTAGAAAACCACTAGCTCCACACCAAACAGTAAGGGACATCTGGTAAAAGACCAGCCAGACTCAAGTAAAAAATTCCCAAGGAAAAGCCTGTCTAGGCAGCTGCAAAATTGAGACCTCAATAAGGCAGTAAATGATATTTCTCCACATCAGGTGATGGATTTTGATTCTTTCACTTTTATCAGATTATGCTGAGTACATGAGAAAATAAAAGCAGAAAGGATGTTTCTTGTCTCATAAGCACAGTTCAGATAAGGATAAGAAGGAAAGTTGTGCTTCCCTTTCAAAAGGCAATGGACTGAGGAGGTATTGTTATTCAGCTGCCAAGAGCTCTCTCCCTTATGTATAGACATCAGTGTTTTCTCTGAGATATTGTCTGATATCTTAATTGGAAGCTACCTTTCACATCTGCCCATAGAGAAGCAAAGCACTGATTCACTTTCTTGCAGGGGGAAAGACTGCCATAGGCTCTAACAAAGCTGATAGTATCTGGAAGGGGGTGCCGCAGTATTACTACACACAGCCTCATACACTGACGGGCTGTGCTTCAAACAGTTTCCTTTATACTGCCCTGGATTTTTATGGCGTGAAAATTAGCCCCTGTTCCAAGGGAAGCCCAGTGCAACTTCCATCTCTTGGGATTTCCTGGATCAGAAGGGCTTGCACAAGCTGGAGGAGTCAAACCGGCCAAAGTGATGAGAGAATAAAACAAACCAAAAAGAACCCCACTGAACTGTGAGCAGGCAAGTACGTCTAGTAACTTCCCACTAAAGCATTGCATGGAAAAAAGAGAAGAGCCCTGTACTCATCTACTGTGAAAGCAAGCGGTCACTGCAGGGTTTTTTTGGGTTTTTTTTTTATGTTGTATCTACAATCCTGAAATTATTCAGCTCTACTTATGGCAAAATTTTGCATTAACTGTGAACTTGGCATCTTCAGCTTACTCTCTAACACCATCATTTCAATTTTGCCCTTCTGCACATGTTTCTGTAAAGTTATATATATATAAAAAAATTAATAACAGAAATTTTACAGCACTAAATAACAGCGCATCTGTACAGGAAACTTTCAATGACAACCAGGCGGTTTTGGGGTGCAAAAAAAAGCCATGTATGACTTACAATACTTCATATACCTCTCTGTCCATGTCTATACTTATCTAACTTGTAGACACCTTATAACGTCAGTCAGCTGAAATTACTCAAACATCTTACTTATGGAAGCACTTTGAGATCCTACTCAAGATGAAAACCCCCATCATAAATCTCACTTCCACCCTGGTAGGCAGCTATAGAAACAAGTGTGCGTTTAAACCAACAGTGTTAGCATGGGATTCACTTGATAAATTAAAATTATGAGAAATACTCCAGAGTTTTATCAATAGTTCTGTAGTAGTAGTTAGGTAAATTTATCGGTATCCAACATTTGCCATATACACTTCTCTTTAAATCGATTAATACTAAGTTTAGTTATTCTTATGTCTCTCTCTGTCTGCTTTTTTCCCTGAAGAGTGTAAAATGACATTTGTAATTGCTGCAGATGGAGAATGAGATTTTTTATAAGGGAAAAAATTACTATAGAAAAGATGATCAAGAAAAAATTTTCTGGTTTCTTCCATTTTTTAATAAAACAAAATAATCCTATCTGCCTTTGATCTTGACCAACCAAATGGCTGTTAGACACCTGCTAGGTGAGATGCTTTTTCCCTTCATAAGGAAAGGATTTCAACACTTAGTTCATCAATTCCATTAATGTTTAATTCACTTCCTTGTCTGCTAGCTAGATTAAAAGAAAGAATATTTGTCAACAGGAGGAAGGCAACAAAAATCCAGCTTTGCACTCCAGTACTAATTTACAAGAGTATC
>Ga0181612_136063_pt1 | contig 11132 bp, 2 predicted proteins | sample HoacroProtozoa21_FD_119630 | JGI IMG/M metagenome (GOLD analysis project Ga0181612, IMG submission 119630) | Hoatzin crop microbial communities from Cojedes, Venezuel. Combined Assembly of Gp0051906, Gp0051904, Gp0051908 | reverse complement strand
TTCAGGAACAAATCTTAGTACCTCCGGCAAAATAAAAATCATATATAAGAAATTAAAACCGTAACCATGGATTAAGCTTTGTAAGAAAATTAATTTAGGTCTTATCTTCCACAGGCCAAACTAAGTTTTTTTGTCTTCTTTTTCAAATAGACCCTTCTCCAGCCAGAAGACCCTAAACCCTGTTCAGCCTTGCAGCCTCAGCAGACCCTTCCCCTTAGATCTAGTTGGATGCTCGACTTCAGAAAAGATAATAGTATAAATTGCTATTGAAACTGCAGAGTGGGGAGAAAAGGAAAACAAAAAAAACAACAAGCAAAAAAAATCACAAGCTCTCTCTTTGTCCCTAAAGAAATAAAATGTGAATTTTTAAAGACAGGTCAGACAAATGCATCTCTAGAACTTCCTGACTAAGCATTTCACATAGCTGCACCAAAACTTTAGAATTTCATACCCTACCCTGTAGATGAGGGCAACCTGTGTATATGGCTTTGCAGAGGTTTAATAGCTTAATCCAGATTCTATTTTCCAAACCTTAAGGACACAGCAGCCAGCTAACTCCTCCGCACACACCCCCAAGCCGCCTTCTGAAGCATGGGCAGGCATGCTATTTTTAAGTAAAGCAAAACCTTGCCTAATTCTATTGAACACAGTATGTAATCATTAATAATTTGGTGTATTCAGAAATTGAATGTAACTTATTCTACAAAAATGAATTTCATGGTGTATTATCCTAACTAGATATTTATGCATTCCCTCTTTCAGAACAGAACAGCAAACCTCTTACAGCAACAGCTGCATTCAGAAATCTCATATAATAATTAGAATGTACTGCAGTATGTTATTACAGGCTAGCAACTGACACGCTATCCAAAGATTACATTAAAATTCTACTCAATCATGTAAGGAAATCATCCAACTTGAACAATTAGTAATTACTGGAATATTGCCAGATTATAAATATATTATCAAAATACTGTCAACAATCAACATGTTATTGTAACATTCCAACTTTGTTTTCACATGGGTTTACTTTTCTGTGCACTTGCTGTGGCTGATTTATTACATTCTACTCATACTAAAATTAATATCAGCAATAAATGGTGTTTCTCATTTTAATACCTTAGTGGTAGAGATACAAAAACAGATTGTACGCAAGGTAAATCATTATTACTGATGAGTATTACCACCTTTTGCACTTAATATACTATATTTGGCAATACAAGACACACAGTACTCAAGAGCCTAACTTCTCTTGACAGATTTAAATCCATGAGGGTTTGGTGAGTAAATTGAAGTAAATTACGTATGTTTGTAAATAAATAAGCATATCATTAGATCTTGTCACACAAGATTGAAGAAGATATTTGTACTTTACCTGGAAGTTTAATATCTCCAATTCGGATGATGTGAGGCCAGTGCTGAAGCGTTTTAGCAAAAAAAGGATTCGTCACCCCTAGAATGACAGATGGTCTAGAAAAATAATGACAACATTTAAAATACGACAGTAAGAGCTTCTGCCATAAAGAATACAAAAGGTCAACTTTAATTCTTTACTTGAAATTATTTTCCTTTTGTATTTATGAGCTACATTTTAAGTTGCACATAAAAGTACAGTATGCTTATCAAAGTTTTAGAAAATAGCAAGACGTATCCATGTGTCCAGACAGTAATGGAGAATAAAAGTGACATCATCTGCTTAGACTCTTGGCTAAATCCTGCCCATTCACAATGATGAGAACAGGGCATTATCTGATTTATTATCTGGTTTGTTTTTTTTTTTTTAATGAGCAGGAATCTGGCCCATATTTGAAAGACAACTTGCTACTTTTCAAGGTTTGATTATAACAAAGTCGTAGTATCTGAATGTGCATGTCAACGTGACCGCTGTTCACATGAGACTTCTCAGTACAGCTACTGCTCAGAAGACACAATTAAGAGACACTTAATAGCCTACTTCCTTTCCGACACTTTAGCCTTCTTTGTTAAAAAGCAATCACCAAGTGATGAAGTACAAGCACATTAATAGCATTGTGCCCAAGCTCACAACCTGTCAGATTTTTCTGTCTACCCTGTGCTTAGAACCTGGCTTCGGGGATGCATGGGAGCACCCAGAGAACAAGAGGCAGTAAGAGCACAGGCCTGCAGAATTTGGGATTTATAGCACTAATATGGTGAAATATCAACATATTTTTCAGGATAGTGGCTGCCATCCATTTTACAGCCGAACATTAGCTAAGGAGAGAGCATAACTGCAAGCCTCATTGGAACCCCCATATTAACAATAGGTTACCATCATTTCTTCAGATTTGTTTTAAAAAACCCAAATTTTAACACTTTCTGTAACACCATCCTTAAGTCTCCTGTTTCTCAAGGCAAGGTGGGGAGAAAACCAACAAGTAATCTTTATATTTTTACTCAGTTCTTCCCGCTGTATCATGACGGCAACAGGGCATCAATTTCTATCTTAACCTACAAACATTTCTGACTTTCATTCCTCCTTCCACTTGCTAATTATAACTATATATATACACATGCACACACACTCATGAGTCATTCACAGATAGGACAAAAATCTGATCACACAGCTCTGTAGCTTCGTATAATGTCTGGGCTATGGAAATAGCCATTTTCATCTCTCCATTCCATCTTAGAATGAGCAACACCAAACTGTATTAGTTTCTCAGAAGTCTTTTCTTGTTTGTCACTGACTCAACCTTCACCAGAACAATCAGTTCTTCCGAGTCCTACTGCTCTTCAAGCACGTTCACCTGAAAACATTTTATTCCAGATATTGTATATTTTTCCCCCCACTCACATGAATTTGGTTTCATTATTTTTTGCTCTTTCTGTAATCCTGTTAAACTCATTTGTATTATTGATTTAAATTCACTGGGATTTGCAAATGTTGTTCATGATTTTTCTGTGTTATCATACATGATTTACAGTCTCTTTTCCAAAATTATAAAGACCAGCACCCATAAAAAGTTCTTAACAGATTCCTCTGTTGTACTCTGAAAAATCAATTTATGATGTTTTACCTTATGTTCTTTTCATGGTCATGTCAGGAGAACCAATGTAAGAAACAAACTGAGGCTCAAAAGAAGCCAAACAATAGGCATTCTCCTCCTCCCTAGCAATGGATCAAGTCTGACCTAGCTTAACTACTAAATCTTCTCATGCCTATTTTGTGGGAACCAAGAAGCAAGTTTCACACAGAATTCGTTTGGACCACTGTTCATAAACTGGCTTTCTTTTACTGAGGGTTAAAGTCAAGTAAGGCTTTCATTTACACACACACACAAATGATAATTCTCCAGGTCAAGGTTAACTGGTAGCAAATCATGGGGAGTCTTGTTTCACTGCTTCTGGTGACATAATAGCAAGATAGGACAAGTGGGTAATAGCTTCAAGCTGAAAGAGGGTAGGTTTAGGTTAGATATACAGAAGAAATTCTCCACTCTGAGGGTGGTCAGACCCTGACACAGGTTGCCCAGAGAAGCTGTGGGTGCCCCCTCCCTGGCAGTGTTCAAGGCCAGGCTGGACGGGGCTCTGAGCAACACGGTCTGGTGGAAGGGGTCCGTGCCCATGGCCAGGAGGTTGGAATGGGATGACCTCTGAGGTCGCTTTCAACCCAAACTATTCTATGAGTCTATGACTTGGTCACTTTTAGGAGCCTTAATCCATCATGTTTACCAGAGCCAATTCTGATTTTAAACCACTGAAGTAATTTCTGAAAAGGCACGATAAATCAAAACATCAAGATGAAAAATAGTCCCTTGCTCCCCTCTTCCTAAAGACAATAAAACACACAAAATGTGCATCATGTGGATTCTTCCACTTCTTAGAGCCACTGCTTTAAAAGCCCATTTCCCATCTTTCCAATTTTTTTGTTTGCCGTAAGAAAGCTAGAGTAATTCTAGCTCTGTTTCAAATACTAACATACATACTGAACAACCCCTCTATTTTGCTACAGAGGAGCAGATGCAGTTTTTAAACATGGGTTACTGAAGTTTAACCAAGTTCTTCCTGAAATTATTTTTAGAAACTAAATTACATACTGCATAACCATTCCCACGGAATACAATCTGAAACATGGTGCCTATGTTTGTATGTTTTTCCACTGTTGTATCTCTGGCAATACTTCCACTGAAAGGAAAAATGCAGGAAAAAAACAATGAAACAAACAAAAAACCCAACACAACAACCACTGCCTGTTCAGACTTTAGAAAAAAATTATTTAGAAAAAGATCAGTGAAGCTAACACATGCACTCCATTCCCAAATAAAGTTGCATTTAAATAACATAACAAGAACTATTGGAAGTGTATGCTCTCAAAATAAGAGTAAGATTAAAAAAAAATAAAGAAGGGGAAAAGTGTGTCCTTAAAGCAGTTTCAAACAGAATTGTTTTTGTAGACTCATGCTCTTAAAAAAAGAATCTTAATTTCAGAATCATTTACAACATTTTTCTAACAAATTTAGTGAAGAGATATTTGCTTTTTAAATTATCGTCTCAGCTAGGACACTGACTGGATTAACTTTGCAAAACAGTTGTAGGGATGTTGAATTCTAGAAGTCACTTTGTTTAGTAATTGAATAAAAAAACCACCCAATTACAGAACAATTTCCCAAGGAGCTACTATGGGGCTGCTGTTGCACAGACAACCTCTTATGGAAAAGCAAAACTTTTCTTGCTTTCGTATTTGCAGTTTTACTTATTCTGTACACAAGTATCCCATGAAGCTCAAATATAGTTTAATTATGACATTGTTTCATAGCTGCTTTATCTGATCTAACTGGAGTGAAACCTTAAAACAGCTATCTACTGCACTCTAAGATAGAACTTATAAATAAGGAGTCTAAATGTAATTCCCTAATGACAGAAATTCAGAATAGTTAAGCAGTATCTTAAAACAAATTTATGGTTATGAGTGGCTTTGAGCAACACCTTCACAACGAAGTATGATTTACTTACGGGGCTTGCGTGCGAGTTGTATATTCTTTGAATTCACTGTCATGTATGGTAAAGTATGGCCTGAAATCGCTGCAGTACTTCAACGGTGAAATACAACTGCAAGGTAGAACGAGGATGTTTGGTGTATGCATACAATGCAAAAGTTCATGAAAGAAACAAGCAAATCCAAAATTCAAAATTCTTTATTATATTCAGGTCAAATAAAGTTGCACTCAGCTGCAATCTACAGTGACTCACTTGGTCATTAGTTAGGAAGCTCCACTACATTTACCTAACAAGTGCCAACACGGTTTCTGAAGATTCTGATGGTGATGGTGCCATCACGACCAGTGGTTCTCCTAGCAGTACTAGTTCCCAAAGCATCTGAATGTGAAAGAACACTGGACAGAAACACCTAAAAACAGATTGAGGTATTTTAATACATTTAGCATAACCAGAAGAAATACGTATTTGATTAAGAACTGGATAAAAAGGAAGTTTGCAGTAGTATTTAATAGTCTTCTGAAAAATATTAAATACTCCTGTGAAATGGAATGTTTAATGAACTTGATTATTTATTGCAGTTTCAGCCTGCATGTTGTTTGAATTGTTTTTTAGACAGCTTTACAGAAAAAAAAATATTAAAAACAATACTGATAAATGTTAGCTTGCAAGCTATTAGATATATTATGGAACCGTCATAAATCTTTGACTTGTGGGAATTCACTAGGAATAAATCAGCCCAAACTCCTACCTGAAAAGATCTACTTCATGAACAGTCGGTAAAGCCATGGAGATCTGAACATCTGCCTAAAAGACATCGCAATGCTTGGGTTTTAGTCATCAGAATACCTAGATATTAAACGAAATAGTTTCCCTTAAATGTTTACAGACAGTAGATGGTATATACCCTAATTATTTACCACCACTGTATTGCTGCAGTATGTACTACATTATCTCCACAAGTACCTATTTTTTGTGTGCTAAAAATCAAGACATCCCCCACCACACTCCCCCCACTTACAGGCATGCGACTTCTGATTCAGAAAAGACATAAAATACTGAAACTGTTTTAAACAACAGACACACAGCACATGAAGGCACGGACTCATTTGTTTTATATCCTTCTTCTATGGCTAAAGATTTTTAATTCAGTTTTCATGCTCAAAAAAGTCTAGTATAGTTTCACCCATTCAAAGGATGTTCAAGTTCAGCAATTTTGTCAGCCAGCCATCCTCTTCCAGCAGCTGGACATCCCTCTTCTGAAGTACTTGGGGTAACTGGGTTAAAAATACCTTTTCCAGGAAGAATCCAACTCTAGTCTCCTCTACTCAAACTTTCAAAGACTATGGACTTCATGATTATCAAAGTATACAAGGATTTGCTACTGATCTTTTATGAACAAGTTTAAAGCAAAAGAAGAAAGGCAGATATTTAGCTTTGTCTTGGGGTTATATACAATAGAAGTACCTAATCTCTACCTGGTGCATATTCTGTACTATTGGCGTTGTTCCAGGCTTGTCACGATATGTTGGAATCCGCAACTTTGAAAGAAAAAGAAAGATTTTTTTTTTTCTCCCTTTGTATCGAATTCAGCAGAGACTTAAAACGCTGACTTACAGACAAGATAGAACATTGTAAGAGGATATACTACAGTATATCCTGCTTTATTTACACTACAGAACACATAACAACAAATACATAGCTGAAGACTACAGCTCATTGCTACAGGAATCAATATGCAATACTATGTAGTACTACACTGCAAACTGAATATTAGAACATGAAAATTATACTTCAGTTAAAAAAGACTGTTGATAACATTAGTCACAACTATTACAATAATTTCAATAAAAATACAGTTGAATGTTGGAGAGGATGATCTGAAGTAAGATTATGGGGTTTTAAGGTGGTACAGAATTACTTTTAGAAAAAATCCTCTCCTAAAACATCAGACATCCTGGTGGGTATGAGGCAGAATCCAAATAGACTGAAAAACACAAATATATTTTTCTGACCTCACAATCTGCATCTATAAGCCTTGAGTACTACAAATTAAATCATACTGGAAGCTGGTGTGCACAAATGGATGTAACTTATACTCAACAATTCAAACTGACTGACCAAGCAGTGTAAAAAAACAGGGACAATATCACTGAAGACTGTAATTACGGCTTTACTCAGTTTAGGAATGCAATTTCTACTCTTATGGATCAGAATTACTGTGAGATAAATGCGGGCAATACCCAAACGAGACATACCTGACTCTCATCATTATCATCCAGCATCCAGAACACTGCTTTATTAAATTTGTGCTTTCAGAACAGCTTCAGAAACTTGTTCCTCTCCCTGGTGATGTACGTGCAGCTAGGCATAAACTTGAGAGTAGCTGCTAAGCATGTACTTCCGACTGCAATCTCTGGATCCACCAAATCCATTTAATTGCACTTCACACGAAGATGCTATGGATCCCAGAGGCCCAGTTCTCCATCACCATTTAACCTCTACAGTTCGTCCCCATGCACTAGGTACAACTTCCTCAAAAGCTTTCTTCAGACATATTTCACTTTCATTGAAAATTATCAACAAATCAAGAAATTAATTTTTGGTGTGTGGGTCAAAAAAGACTTTTACTTGTCAAACTTCAGGAACAAGAATGATTTTCATCTATACATATAATTTGCTTCAGTGAAACTTCATTTTTAGTATTTTGAAGTGTTACTTAATATTTGATTTGACAAATATAATTAGCATTAAAGTCTCCTAGAATGCATATTCTAGAAGGATAATATAGACACTGCAATTAATAGTTGTTTTGAAACATCGTTTTTTAATATCTACAAAAAATACATGTTAACCTATGCACCATAAAAGATCCTCCCCTCCTCCCCCCAATCAAAGAACCTAATCAAGATGTCCCAGACCTTCACTCTGAGTGGAGTACACAGCTATTCCTGTTCTGAAGTATGAGACACTGAAAACAAGGCAGAATACAGTGAGTACGTATACAGTACATGGAGGGGAAAACACACGCAGAGAAAAGTAAGCGCAGGAGTATTTACCTTCATTATAATGCCCATAATAGGCAAATGCAGTATTTTCCCTGGAATCGGTGGTGGCCAACGATCAACATCACTACAAACTTAAAGGAAAAAAAAAGTATAATTTATAAGTAGTTTATATATGCTATAATTCATGATATTGTAGTCACCTTTGTGCACACTGTAATTTTAAATTAGTGCTGATTGCCCATAACAGTTCTACTTACCTCTTGATCACTCCAATCTCTAAACCAGTTTCACAGCCTTTTTGACATTCTTAATGTATTATTTCATTAGAACTATGAAGTTTTTCATTTCAAGAAAACAGTACCCTTTTCTTGCATATTTTGTAGCAACTAGACTTGCAATTAGTTGAAGAAATGTTATATGAGTAACCATGAAAGTACATATTAAGAATATTTGAAAAGAATTCATACATTTATGTACAGTAGCTACTGCAGACCACACATAGTTAAGGAAAAAGCTAACTTTCTAGCTTGGCTAGAAACTTTTCCAGCATTTTGTTGTAAATAGTTACAAATTACAAATTCTACTAGTTTCTGCACAGCTTATTTTGTTCACAATACAACCTGTCAAAACCCCCACGTTTACCTACAGGTGATTAAAAAATACAATTCCTTCATCAAGAACGGCTTCCACAAACTGCTGCTCAGTGAAAGCACAAAGACACGAATGTTGTATAGGGCAGACACAGTACAAACAACACAGTGCTTCTAGGCTAAGAACAAGTAACTTTCCCATTTGGCCCTCTCTTGTTCTTAAAAGTTCTACAGTAAGGCTGAGGCATCTGTTCTCAGCGCTGCTCTTCTGCATTTTCCCTTCGGTCAAAAAGAAAACCCCAAAAAACAGCACCCTCCCTCAAAAAACCCCTCACACAAGATGACATTTGTCCTGTTGCTTAACAAAAGTTCTCAGAATGCCCAATTCTCTTCAATCTGTGAAGAGCGCAAACTAAGGATTGCCATCAGCTACCTGTGCTGAACAGCTGGTCCTGAAACATACAACAAAACCCTAGATGTTTTTTATGGGGGAGCTTCAGCTCTCCCATGGAGGATCCAAAATTACATTAGCTCTGTTCAGTGATCTAGAAATCAAGCCAGTTTAGCTGCTAAAGTTTTGACCGTCTACGCTGCAAGAAGGCAGAAACACAGACCAGAATGTGACAGCATTATTTATTTCTCCAAAAGAAGTATGTAATATTACAAGAGCTCCTCCAGAACAACTTAATAGTACCACTACCTGCTTCCAGGAAAGCTTCACTTTTTTCAAAATATTCTGGTGCTATTTGCTTCAGCATGGTGCGAAAGAGATGGACATAAGGTAGCTTGCTGATGAGGACCAGCGACTGGAATAAAGAGTGACAAAACATAACTGTAATTTTAAGTTAAGCCTTTCCCTCAGTTCTACTGCAGTTCTAGCGGTTATCCACAGAGAACGTCAAGTGTGATTTCTCCTCACACCTGCAAGCCAGCCACATATTTCACTACAGGCAGCTGCAAACAAACTCCCTAAAGTTCTCAACTTTTGTTTTTAAACACCAAAAAAACCACAAAAAACCCTTCTGTTCTGACAGTGCAGCTGGAATATAGCACAGCTGATGTAAAATTAGACCAATTTACTATGAATCTACAATTAATTTAGTTAAGAGAGCAAGATATTCTTTCTGTTCCTCTGAGATCACTGAAAAATAATTAGTTTCTGCATTAACATTTTCCTAAAAGAATTGAAATTACCTTCTGGAAATAGCCTCTTTTTAACGATTTGTCTCGAACTTGTCTGAAATATACATAGCCATAGTAATATGCTGGATCTTTCTGCAAAGGAAAGGAAAGAATTCAGTGCAACAGCCTGATACTGCCCCTTCTTTCTTAAGCATTCAATATGCATTTTAAAAGCTTATTTCCCTGTAAGCTCCAAAGTTGGTTTGATACAATAAACTAGAAGGATTACTCTGTTTATTGGCATTATTGTTTTTAATAAGTACTTGAAAGAGAAAACATCAGTGTGTGGAAACAGCTGCGCCTTCTGGCTTGACTATTTTTATATCTGCATTCTCCTGACACACTATGAAAGCAAAAATAGAATTAATTTCCTGAGGAATAAATCAACATTCCTAATTTTGCACAGTAGCACTAAAAAGATTTTAGCAGTTAAAAAATTTAAAAGCTGTAACTTGAAAAAATAAAAGCTAGTCTTTCAATGTATCAGTTTTATAAAAGATTCTTGGAACATTAAGGAAGCATGGTCTCACATTTCAAAGATAAAACAGCAGCTTGATCCTTCCTACAAACAGGGATGCATGTATGTGCCACATAAACAGATCTAAATTGAGTTTGAGAATCAGACTACCACTAGCACAGTTAAAAGCCTCAATATTCCATAAGGATATGCCTAGAACAACTTTTAGCCACTACCTCTTTCAAGTAACTGCTCCATCTTCCACAAATGAGCAGTGGAAACAGAGCGACACTCCAGCATTTTTTTTTTTAAAGTAATAAAGCACTTCAGATTTCCAAAAATGTAATGCTTCTTACAACTCGATCTACAGGTTTCTAGTCAGCAAAAAAAAAAATAGGTCTGGTCTTCAGTTTAATTCCTTGCAGTTCAAAACCCATAGTAATAAAACGTACAGAATAGTTAATGGAACTAATTATTAGTTATTACGATAACGACATGCTACAAAACCCACATTTGCTAAGCTTTGTCTTTCAGAACATCCAGTTCAGAGATTTTGTTATTCAAGCATTAAATTTAAGCCTGAAGACCCATAAATTAACATTACCCAAAAGAAATTGACTTCATTTTTTCTTATTTCCAACCTTTAAGCAAACTGGTAGATCTCTATCCAATTGGTCCAGAAAACAACACAATGAGACTTTCCTTCCAGGAGAGCGTCGAAATCTAAAACAGAATTGTGTGTCCCCAAGACAACCTACATATGGGGAAGAGATAAACAACAACCAGACAGTATTCTGAGTTTGAGCCTTGTTTAACATGAGGACTTGTTCACAGCCAAAGAGGTATAACAGCTTTCATCCATTTATCTTGCACTGCTATTGTGCCCTGCTGCTGCGACCATTTATATGCTTCTGTTTTTATAAGTGAACAATTTGGCAT
>Ga0181612_102589_pt1 | contig 11132 bp, 7 predicted proteins | sample HoacroProtozoa21_FD_119630 | JGI IMG/M metagenome (GOLD analysis project Ga0181612, IMG submission 119630) | Hoatzin crop microbial communities from Cojedes, Venezuel. Combined Assembly of Gp0051906, Gp0051904, Gp0051908 | reverse complement strand
TGATGCCATCCCTACAAAACCAGGCAGCATCCCTATACTCTTCCCAGGATACCTGCCCCTGCTTCCACTGCCTGTGCATTTCTTTCTTGCCACTTAGTTTGACCAGCAGGTCTCAACTCTGCCATGCCGGTCTCTTGCCTTCCTTTCCTGATTTCTCACGCCTGGGGATCGAGAGCTCTTGCGCTCTGTGGAAATCGTCCTTAAAGATCTGCCAGCTCTGCTCTGTTTTCTCCCTTTATGACTGCTATCTCCTCAGCCATAGCAAAAATGAACAGACATTCCAAATAAAAGGCTTTTTTTCTAAATGCACTGTCCTCAAAACAATTCTTTGGAAATTCATTCACACTTTAAGGATCTCAAATTAAGCATCTCATGAGCTTTTAGCTCAGGAAAAGCTCCTGATGGAATTGATCTCTCTAGATGGACCTGAGTGGAAATCCTTTGATCAAATGGAAGCCACTAAATTGACTTAGACTTTGAATCAAGAATTGTTTATTGGAGGGAGGTTAAGAACATCTGAACATTTTTTAAAAAGTTTGATCCTACTATAATGACTGAAATTAAGCTGATCTAGGCTTCACTGTAGTGAAAATGTATGCGGTTAAGACATCTGACTGTACACTACACTTTATTATTATTCTCTTCAGTAACACAGACATCATAAATTACTGTGTGAATGTCTAGAAAAACACAAAGGCTCTTACCTTGTTTGATGCTGTAAACTACTTTTGCATTTATACCTGTGTCTCCATCTTTAGCCAATATATTCTCTGGGAGAATAGCAAGAGGACCCAACTAGAAAACATACATTAAGTTGATTAATTGAAAAAAATACACATAAAATTGTTCATTAAGTCACAATTTTGATCAACGAAACAAGAAATGTATTTAGTCACTGGGATCCAGAAAAAATTCTGCCATACACGCTTTACAGAGGGGAATAATGACAAAAATGCTTGATGGATACACTGTGTTTGAGAAATACCATGCTATGAAGTCACCAAGTCACTGATGGAACTCATGTTAAGAACATTGAATATTTCAGTTCCATCCCTCTCCTGGAAAACAATACGCAAGTCTGCAATGCAGCCCTAATAAAAACAGTAATTTATTTAAAAGCTAAACACATTTTAGAAGATCTAAAATGATTCCTTTTAGAAAGTTAAAGATGAACTTCAAACAAAAGGGACACCAAAAGTATTACACCGAAAGCATGTGGTTTAAAATATGTTAGCATAAAGATAATGATAAAAAAAATAGGGATAATATAATTAATTATTTTAATTTTAGTGATTACTCTGGTAATGCTATATGGTGATTTATTCTTTTGTCAATGCATACAGAAGTCTGAGTTAAAAAAATACATACCACCCAGAAATTTCCACCCTATATAGAAAAAAATATTACATTATAATATAAATCACAGTTTATCATTCATATTCTTATTTTGCTGACCTGATTGTAATGAAGTATGAAGGAACTACACTATTTAAAACTGAAACCAGGCAGCTAACTCCAGGACTGATGGGCACTTACAACACCTGTTTTTTTCTTTTTTTTTTTCTTCCCCCCCTTCAAACACAAAAGAATCTGTTTTTTATAGCAGAAAGTTGTATGCTTCATACAATACATGGCCTGTTTACCTGGTACTTGGAGGTCTGCTGTTGATAACTTTACAATTCACCAGTTAGCACAAAATAAAGCAGTCCTGCATCTTCAGCTGCTCAGTTATGAAGAATCCTTGAGAGAAAAGCACTGTGGACAGCAATAACCTATTTCCATTTGCAGCATTCAGTGAAAAGCTTTTACCTGGTTTTCACTAATTTTTCCATTGTACACTGATTGGCTGAAATAGGGATTCAACGTATCATAATCTTGAACATTAATTAGTAATGATACAGTATCACTGATGTTTCCAAATTTTTCCAACATCCCAAGAGAAGGGAGAAAAGAAGAAACATTGTAAGAAAAGAGCCATTTCTCAGTGGAAAATACAGCAGAATATTATTATATGTGCTTTGTAGCATCTAAGCATTTTTAACCTGAGAACTCTCACCCTGTCAGATTTTTCCATTTCTAGAAATCCAGTTCTAGGAACAATACTATCAAAAGGTAATTGTTCTTAGTTATTAATTTTGTATCAGGCAGGTGTTATACAGTGGCACCTAGAATGTTGTAATGGTACATTTGCTGCAGCTGTACTATTTGCTAGATACCACAATAAATATGGTGAAGTCACTTATTTTTAGTTCTAAAGGGAATTGAAGGCAAATATATATTCAAATCTTAAAAAAGACATACAAAAAGACTGCAGGTGGTAAGCTGCAGAAAAAAATAGGATAGATTTTCTGGAATGAATAGGTGAATATATGTTAGGGCAGTGGAGAATAAATATGTAGAATGTACATACTTCAGGCAACACACAGAGAAAGAAACTTGGGTTGGTATTTGAGGGGAGACTTAAACAATGGCTCAAATATAAAGAATGTGCTACTTTGTCTGCAGTATAAGCCAAGATGCAAACACAACTTTTGGCTTGGATGCTCCCTAAGTTGTAAATTTGTAGAAACTGGAAAGTTACAACAATGGAATTATCATTGTAGAACTATTGTGGTTCTTATTCTCCTTTTAATTTATATCACACCTTTGCTTGGACTGTTAAATTGAAAAGGCTGATCTTGTTGTAATCCAATATTTTATTCATCATGATGTTTCCATCTCCTTCCCTTATATAAAAGTAATCAGAATCTGGACCCTATTAAATTAATAAATCACGTGTTTTACATGATTAACCATGAAATACATTTTCTTTTCTCTTGTCACCTTTATTATTGTACTATTCTTCACAAAGGACCAGGAATCTCTCAAATACCACCACTGGCAAGAGAAATGCTGATCCTCTTCAACACATTCTATTGCCTCTCCCATCAGCGTCATTAGACTTTCTATCTGATTTATATCATCCTGTGGTCAATAGCTAAAGCAGGTCAGATGAATGATATCAGCTTCCCTTCAGCAGCTATAAAAGGAGCAGATGCATCAAGCTCGGATGTCAAGATCTCCACTGCAGATATCTAAAGTTAGTTGAAATAATCTTACTTCACATTTACATATACACCTCAGCAGGACTGGCAATCAACAGCAAATCAAATACAAACTTCAAAAAGAGGGGAAACTGTTTCACTCCCACTTCTAAAAAGGACCACCAAGTTCCTTAGCTGTAGCTGAAGAGTGCCACAACACATTTCACAAATGTTGAGAAACAAGATTCATGGCTCACTGCATGCTAGGCTGGTCCTGTGGTATAAGTTCTATTTTTAAATGGTCTTTCTGATGTAGCCTTTTGCAGATTTGTAATAGTAACCACACAGTGCAAGACAGCATACTCAGATCAGGTCCCAGGCTGTATTTTGTATGAAATGTAGACTGGTGTTCACAGTCTCTGACAAACAAAGGGCACTCACCCAAAGACTGTAAGTAATGAAGCTCCACAAAGGTGAAAAATCTTTATCCACAGCTTCCACTTTTATAACCGTGAAATTTATTGCAGATACCTAGAGGAAAATAATGATCATCAAATGCTCAGTCACAAGCCCATTTTGGTATACCTTCTGACTTCTGGCAGGAAAGCTGTGCCACCTCCTTATCACATGCAAATTGCTTCCAATTTCCATTTTAGGTCTGGTAGCTGAATGTTCCTTCTTCACCCCATGCCTCCAGCTGTACATGTAGCCCAGCCATTCTTTTCGACATGCATGGGAAGGTGTTGAAAGTCCCATAAAAGTGCATGTAATGATCTAATATGACTGTGGTCACATTAAAACCTCATAAGTTTTGGCCCCGGAAAGTAATTTAAGAATATTACCAATTAAAAACTAAATTAACATTTGCCATAACCCATCTCTGATACTGAAGTGCTGTAGTGAGTTTCTAGAAACTGTGAAGAATTGTCATTTACATCTTCTAAGGCTAAGTTCCGTGTATTCTCTATCTCATTAGTCTTCATAATGGAAGAAAAATACACATTAGAAATGACAGCAGTGAGGTAACAGCACATTGCTACCATTGATGTTCATCATAGAAAATGAGATCTTCAAAGAGACACCCCTTCAGTTCTAAAAACTATAACAAGAGAGTTAGACTACCAATTCTAAAATGGAGTAGCAAGTTCCTGAAAATATTTTTAAATTTACTTTTTTTTTAATTTACCTTATGTTTTCTGTCAAAAACACTCATTCCAATGGGCACATTTAAACAAACATATCTTCTACAAGGTGCTCTTAACTCCCTATACCATATCTTTAAATGAAATAGTATTTCAGAAAATAATAATTTGTATTAAACTTCGACAAAAAATAGAGTTGATAAAACATGTCTTTTACTTACCATTCCAATCCTTTGGCAAACCACAGCATAAAAGAGATGGTCACTCTAAAAATTAACAAACAAGCAAATAAATAATATCCTCTATGAACTCCTAATAGGATTGTCAAAGAATGTTTATGTTAAAATTATACAAAACAACTTTTAGTACTTGAATCACCAGGTGTGCCATGCTGAGTTGACTATTTTTGTCATTTCAATATATTGTACCAAAACACACTGCTTATAATATTTAGCAAAATCATTACAGATTATTAATTGTAAAGTTTGTTTTGCTGCTATTCATCTACTGCTGATATCCACCCACCCACATCATACCATCCATGTACCTGACTGTTCTCCCTAACAAAAAATTGACAGAGAATGGGAGAATATGTGTTAAGAAGCATAAAAAATGTTTTAAGCCATTTGGAAAATATCCAAGTGAGAAATGCGAATGTAAAAGTTGCAAAAGCATTTTCATCAACCAGAAGTCTTGATTGAAACAGTGTTTTTTAAAATATGTATCGTTCAGTTCTGTCAAGTACAGTGCTACTCTGAAATAGTACTTGTATAAAAAATAGCCTCCACTTACTCTGCAGAACTACAGCGTTTTCATATTCAGAGGCAACTTCAGTCAGGAAAAACATTAATATTGCTTTATATATTCCTGGTAGTCCTAAAGAGCAAGAATGGCCTGGGAAGAAGGACCTGTACTTTTGTGCATCAACCAACAGAGGCCAATGGATCTATTCATGTGTGAAGTTAAGCACTTGTACAAATATTTAAATGATTAAAGATTGCCTTCTACCAAATTATATCTGATCAATCTCACTTTCATGAAATAATTCACATTACTGAAAGATGAGTTTTAAGAAAAGTGACACCTATCATAACTGTGCATTTATAACTTTCATTACAAGTGACAATAAATGATTAAGAAAGAACCTGTCTGACTGTCAGATCCAAGATAAGGTTACAGTTATAGGAAACTGAAGACATTTAACAGATGTTACCGAGAGATAGATACTGAATTCTATGTTGCTCTTTCTGATAAGTCACTTTTTTTGAATATCAACCTGTATTGTGAGAGAACGAACAATTAATATAGTGCTACTTTTTTTGATCTGTCAATAAAACATCTATGTCAAAAAACATCTGGGTTTTACACGCAGTGAAAAGAATACCTCAATGGAATCACATCCAGTGACTTTCAAGTCCTCACTGTTGCAAAGCTGCCATAGTGCAATCTACGCTCTTACGGATACCTGTGTAACTTTTATGGTCATGTGTGGGTCTGCACCAAATGCGAAGAGCATCCCCACTCTTCTCCTTGCCATCCTTACCATATATTCAGAGTGACAGTTGGTGAAAGAAGCAGTCAGTTATTTTTTCCTGGCTAAGAAGATGCCTTCATATTTGCGCCACTCTGGAGGATCTCCTTTCTAAGTGAGCAGTGAACAGATTTCCACACAAGTAACTGAACAAACCCTAGAGAATATTTCTACAGTCAGCAGCTGCTGGTTATGGGTCTAATTCGCTGCCTCCATCTGTGAGTATTCAAAAGCCTACTTTGGAAAGCAGGGCTCTGGACTACTGAAAAAGATCCAAAAAAATGGAAGCTTGAAAATAGTTGGAATGTTGCAACACAGTTGAATAAAGAAAATTCAGTAATTAAAGAAAAACTCGCTGCTTTTTTTACAAAGAAAAAATCTCCCTCAGCCATTCCTGGTGATTCTCTGGAGCTGTTGTAAACAAAGGAAAGACACTTGAGCATATTCACTGTTGTGAAGAGTCCTAGGAAGGCTAAAGGATGAAAATTGTATTAAGACCTCAAGTTTAGGCACACAAACACTGCTTCTGCTCCCAGATTCAGCTAAGGGATGGTAGGTACAGTTTTCACTTTCTGGAAGACCTCTCCTCAATATACCAAAGAGAGCTTTTAATGGAGTCTTTACTAATACAGTGAATACCAGATGTAAAAATGGTAACTACTTCAATCTAATTTAGCAGAATAACAGCAGCAAGGAATTCAACTGATCTCAACTTCAAAACTATACATCCTCAGACTCAACTTCAGCCTAGGTATTTTATTTAGTGTCAGCTGCATATATAAAATAACCAAACCCAAAGAAATTCAAAGAGAACTTATAAAAGCCCACTGTACATATAGGAGCAGTGGTTTTCAACTTGTGACACTGAGCCCCTGAAAGTCTGCAGACCACTTCCATGGGCACCAAGAAAATTGCTTGTTGAGATGTTGTTATTTTATCAGTCAACAGATCAATGTATTTTAAACTTATAGGACTGTGATTTATATGAATGTAATAAATTTGACTTTCTTCAATTAAAATAAAAGCAGAAACAGACTCACAAGCATTTATAAAAATCACAATACTTACTTTGTGCATTGAGACAGACAAACCTAACCCAACTGACCAAAGCAAAAAACAGAGATCTAGAAAGTGCCATGAGCACTGCAGAAAAAATATCCTACTGAAGGCAAAAATGTCATTTCTTACATACTATACTTGTAAAGAATAAGTTGATTTGTCATATCATAAGTTAGTTGTTATCTTGACAAACGCTTCAGTGAGAACAAGGCAAAAGCCTGGAATAAACCTTTGAGAGCAATCCACAAATTATATAACATGCTTATCATTTTCAGCTTGTGAGACCAAAGTCCCTTTTGGGCAATAAAAATAAACCAACAAGAAAATACCACTTTTTGTGTTACAGCACAAACAACAAAGTCTATTTTTATTTTAATATTCAACATGAGATGAGAATAAATAAATTAGCAAGATGTCCTGACCAATATGAGAGAAACCTACATATTCCCTAGGAAAGAAAACTAAATGGGGTGTCAAAAGGCAGAGACCAGCATTGCCCCTGTTGATCTCATAAAAATGGCAGAGTATCTTCTCATAACTCTGTTCCACAAGGAATAAGTACAGAATTCCTGTTGTGAAAACAGTAGTTACTATTTGATGCAATGAAAGCACACACCTCTGAAGCGTGCCTAGTATTTTACAGATTGTATACACTGAAAATAGGTTTAGCAGGCAGTTAAAACATTTTACTTCAATGAAGATTCCTCAGAAAAAAAAAGAGACACTAAAAGCTTGCAGAAAACTTTCAAATGATACAGCTAATCATGCAGTTTGTTTCAATCATTTGAAGGTAAAAATACCTTTAATTCAAAGGAGCAACAGATTACGCAGTAAGGAAACTGCTGCCAGACCAAGGTCTTTTCATGTTTGTGCTAGCATGTTTTATCACCATGGATACTAAAGTAATTACTATAGTTTGAATGAAAACATGAAACAATAACACTGCATATAATAACTAAAAATAAAATTATAATTGTGGTTTCCTTGCCCCAAATAGTTGAAATCAAAACATGGAAGCAATTCAAGCAGACGCAATTAAAAAATATTAAAAGAAGTTCAGTCACAGGCACCGTCTCTTTTGAACAAAGGCCAAATCCAGCCAGGATTATTCATTCAGTGGCATTATTACTAGAGCCAAATCTCAGGCAGTTATTTTTCCTCCCCTGCATGATTGTTCCCTGTGTCCATTATGGCCAGGCCTTAGCAAGGTTATGCAGCAAAACACAGAAGACAGATTTGTGCACAAAACACCTCCTGGGAAGAAGAAAAAGGAAGAGAAGTTACCTGATCTTGTTCACTGAAGAGCATCACATACCTTTGTGCTATTATAGCTAGGCCAGAGGCTACATAAGCTGGTACTTGTACCAAAAAGTTCTTCTAGCAACCAAGCCTCCTGACCACTGGAAACATTTATGTGCTGGAATCTTAATCCACTAACGAATATCTACTTTTGGATATTCCAAATCACAGTGAAGGTAAAGCAGCTTCAATATTTTCAGGGACCTCTTATTAGCAAGAGGCATCCCAGAGAGCTGGAAGCTCAGTGATGAGAAGTGGCACGAGACCTTAGAGTATAAAACTCCAGGAGGATCTCCCTTGTTATCTATGAGGAAGAAGCCTAGAAGCTGCAGGAGATAGGCCATTAGCGTGCACCAACCCAGTGCAAAACCAAATGTAAGTTAAAGGTCACCTACAGGCAGGTGTAGAATAAAAACTGCTGCTTGGATGCAGTGTAATGTGATTATACACTCTTTGTAAGCTGTAACAGCTGTTTAGCTGGGAGGGTCCTAGACCAAGGCTGCCATACAGGAGTCTTCCTTATGCTCGGTTGTTCTTCTCAGGGATCAGCACTCCAAGCCCAGACAGAGAAGTATCATGACAGTCTCAGCCATCGCCACCTGTGTCTCATAACAGAATCAGGCCCAGAACAGAGTTCAGATGAAGTTCATTTGTTTTCTACACTCAGCAGGCTGGGAAAGAGGAAGATGGAGACATACATTTAAAGTGAAATGATTTGTAACACCAAACAAACTATAGAACAGGCAGGAATACAACATGGCAAGGGTGGGGTGGTGGAAACTGTAATTATTTCAACTGACATTGAACACCATTAAACCAGAAAACATCAGTCCAGCATCCAGTTATGTCACAAAGGACAGCATTGCTTGCTGAGCACGCAGGGCTCAACAATGGAAAACAGCAGGACACACAATTCTCCCACACCAGACTGACAAGTGACATGCATCTCCTAAGCGCCCAGTCCTCCCCAAACTGAGGATGCTACCCACTTGCAACAGCAGCAGCACCTATCAAATTAGTATTGAAGGTCCCTGTGATGCCCAAATTAGAGGAGCTCATGCAGCCCTGTGCAACTTTCTGTCAGTTGCTGTAGCCTTCAGACTGGCTGATGGTTCTGTCAACCTCCACCATCACAATGCTCAAAGACAGGATGAGACATTAACCTCAGGGACACAGCCATTCTGTGCTGTCACTTGGCCTCAAGCCTGGAAAAGCCTTTGGCTGATTTTATTTATAGATAGAGCTAATAGGGGATTCATCAGTAAATCTATTCCTGTAGTAATATAAATTTTATGTGAGTGCAGTCTTACTTCCTAATCATTAAGAAATAGAGAAAAAGCTCACAACACAGTGATACAGCTCATACAGATTAGATTACACCAAGAACAGCTGGAGGGGGAATGTCTTCAGTGTACATCTATGTATACTGCTCTCTTGGACTTCAATCATAAGATTTTACATTTGCCTAGTGTGGAGAGGGAGTTACCTAAAAGGAAGCAGGGAACTTCACATAATTGCTCAAGCAAGCATCTGATGCACAGGAGCAATTTCCCAACACAATACAGTATGTCCATACACTCAACAGGATATAATGGTTTTAAGAAAATTGATTCCCTTCTGGCACAGAGAAGTATCCTCTTAGTCACATCAGATATGCCCATGCTATTCATAGTTCTGTTTACAGACTGGTGCAACCATATGTCCACTTTTCTCCTAACACATTCTCTTTCTCTCTTGAGGCCTTTGCTGAATTTAAAATTTCTCCAAGATATCTAGACATCAAGCAAATAGGCACAGCTCCACAGTGCAACAAGTTAGTTTAAACACACGTGACGTAGGACATACACTGTAGCCTTCCCACTATACCAATTGCACATATACAGGACATCCACATAGCAATTTCTAAAAACAGAATCATGGAAACTAATCCCAGTTGAAGATTTAACAAACTGTTTAAATGGTATGATCAGCCCTGTGGCAGCAGAAGGCAAAGTTAAACAGGTTTCTAATGATAGAATGCTTTGGGCTGGAGGGGACCTTTAGAGGTCATCTAGCCCAATCCACCTGCAGGGAGCAGGGACATCTTCAACTAGACCATGTTGCTCAGAACCCAATCCAGCCTGGCCTTGAATGCTTCCAGGGAGGGGGCTTCCACTACCTCTCTGGGCAACCTGTTCCAGTGCTTCACCACCCTTACTGTAAAAAATTTCTTCTTGACTTGAGTGTGTGGTGGATCACAGATACATGCTGGTCTTCTTCCCTGCTACGCTCTGATGTAGTCTAGTATATGGCCAACCCAGACCGTTTTTTTTCACAACTTTGTGGTTCTCCATCATCTCACACCAGCCCTTGGGAGCAGGTGATTCTCCCCCTGAGCTGTGGACAGTCCCAGGCTGGCACCCTCAGGGGATGTCCATCTTCCTCCTCCAGGCAGGAAACAGTGGAGTTAGGTTTCACTGTGCCCTGGAGAAAATGCTCTGAAAGCTGTCAGCCTAAAGCAAATTGGAAGAGCCCCCATGCTGTGTTCAATCCGTTGATTAAAGCAGCAGCTGATCTTATTGTCATTCCTAACATATCCCACACTGAGTTTTCCAAGGCTGCTGCTGAGCCCATTGTTAGCTTGGCTGGTTGCAATGATCTGAACTTATCCTAAGGGTTTTTGGTTTTTGTTTTTTTTTCTTACAGTTTTGAGCCTGCTCAGAAAATGACCTCTTTATCATTTTGTGTTCTTTGGAGTTTCACATGGAGGAACCGGCCAGCCTGGTGAGGAACTGTCCAACCTGACAAAAAGCCTTTGGTCATGAGTTCCTGAGGGATGCTGAAGCAAATCAAACTAAACCAAATTCCATAAAATCAGAAAAAGCTAAGCTAGGGCTCAACCAGACCAGATTCAAACAGACCTCATCAGACCAGCCTCAGCCAGACCAAACTGGAGACCTATCTTGACTTTCTTGACTTGAGCAGACCAGACCAGATATATTTGAATTAATATTTGAATTAAGGGGAATAGAAAGGCCTTCGGGCAGGGGAACAGAAGGGCATTTTCTTTCCTGCTTCCATGGATTCCAGGAGGAGCCC
>Ga0181612_169742_pt1 | contig 11133 bp, 6 predicted proteins | sample HoacroProtozoa21_FD_119630 | JGI IMG/M metagenome (GOLD analysis project Ga0181612, IMG submission 119630) | Hoatzin crop microbial communities from Cojedes, Venezuel. Combined Assembly of Gp0051906, Gp0051904, Gp0051908 | reverse complement strand
TCCCAACAGGGTTCCGTGTTCGCCACTCTCAAAGCCCATCTCTAGTTTGAAACCTGGGTTGCTCTACGGCACCAAACTATGTCCCCTCTCGTCCAGCCAGGACTCCATACTTTTTAAATATCTGCCTTAAAAAAATCATTGTGTCAGAACACTGTGAAACAGTGATAGTAGCCTTGAGTCTCTTGTTTGTTTGTTTTGTTCTGCTCTCCCTACTTTTAAGAAAGGTGAAAAAAATGTAGTTTTTCTAATTAAAATATGCTCTCAACACAGTCAGACCCTGCAAAAATATAATGATTTTATCTGTAACGTTTCAATCTAGAAACGCATGAGAATGTATGATTGGGATATTATTAAAACATCAAAGTAGCAGAGAATGAAAGGTACAAATATAAAGAGTTCTCATAAATTTGAGATTTTTGGTACACATATTCTCCACTTCATCAAGCTGGGAGATGAGAAATATCTTCAGCTGAGCTAGAGATACAGTAAAATATTAGCAGCACCAAAATGCAGCAAATTTGGGAGGGTATACTCTCCCCTTGGTCCTTGCAGAGTGGTGCAATTAGAAACCTGACAACTAGATTTCTTTTAACTGAAAGAACTCAGCTTGGTATTTGAAAATCCTAGCAGTGGTCCAGTTGTTTCTCTTCTCAACCAAAATAATGATACAAAAATTGGGACATGGCTCAAATTTTGTTAATGCTTCATGAGAACAAATGAAATATTCTATGTGCTTCTCCAGTTACACTATCTTCTCACTGATGGCAACTAGTGAGAGAGGGGTTAAAAACAGAAACAGATAACAAATCTGAGTTTCCGTTTTCTTAGTAAACTGATTGGAGAAAGACAAATGAGATGAAGATACAGCATAAAACTTTTTCTCAGAGTTTTTTAAACCTTGTATTTGTTTTTTTGATGTGTAAATCATTGATAATATAAGAGAAAGAGCTAGATATGTCTTTTGACTTATATCAACAGTGAGAAGGAATGGTCTTGAAGTTCACAGTTCTTGGAAATGCAAAATGAAGATTCAGGCCCAGTTTCCAGTAACTTTCATAGAACTCCTCTTTTCATTGTAAAAGCCTGTTTTCCTGTGAACAGTTCCTTTTCCATCTTAGGTTATTGTCTTTGAATAAAATCAAGATGTCTTTTTTTAATCAAAGGTTTTCAGATTGCTTGTCTGTGATCTTTCTCACATGCTATTCCAGATGTAATAGAGATACTAGCTTCCTATAGAAAACCTACCTATAGCACTTTCTAGCTTTACATTGTTCATTTTGTATTTTCGTTGCTAATGTAGTCATCCTGCACAACATATGAGCTGAATAGCACTCAGGTCACCTTCACTAATCTCCCCAAGACCTCCAGATCTCCATTTATGTCTCATGTCTTATTTCCCTGTCCTAGGAATCAGTTCTTCTACCAAGATCTTAATCAGTATCTTTTTAATTTTTTTCTGTTTTTTTTTTTTCTATCACTGCCAGTTACATGTCAGCTAGGTGTGAGATGGGAAACACTGTCCCTCAGACATCTAGATAAAGTGGTCTCTCAAAACATCTTCATTAAAGTATGCTCACATAATTAACCACAGTAGCATATCACTGCAGAAAATTACTAAAGTATCAAAGATGAAAATGCATATACCTGTGAAAACTGAACAGTTAAAGCAATAAATCTATTGGCACTTCTCATGAGGAGTAGGGGGTGAGAGATACGTTAACACTACCCTAAAAAGAGCAAATTAGGCCATTCAATTAGAATGTAGAAGAACCTAATCTGTAATCGTCCAGTATGTTAATAAATATTCAATGTGTGATACATTAACCTAGAAGAAAGAAATATCACCTGGTATCTAAGCTAAGGAAGCTTACAGTTTTCATTTAATTTTGATATAGGCAACTTGTTTTGAGGTTTTGGCATTCAGGACTGTAAAGGTTCTTGCCCATTTCTACCATAAAAGAGCTTCTCTGTTCTTTCAAAAGTATTCCTAAAACATTTTTCCAACAGAATCTGTATTTCTCATCTAGCCCCTTATTCTGTCATACAGTGGTAAAATAGAGATACACATAAATTTGGTGGAAAAAAATCCTAATGCCTTCCTTTTGTCAAACAGGCAATTGAAAAGGTAGAAGCAGAAAAAAAAAATCTTTCTAGTGAGCACGAGATCAGCCTTCGGACTGATGCTAATACTTATTTTTACAACTGTCTTTGTCTTCTGAGTTGTCCCCTACATTTGATTGCTGTTTGTGACAGAAATTATTCTTTTGGTTCAAATAGCTTTGTCATACTTTTTGACCTTATGAAACAGAGGTCTAGGTATCCAAAATATGGACCTATTTTTTCCAGAAGGAGGTGACCATGTGGAAATACATATATATAATCTCAAACAAGCTCCAGTATGCCATTGGGCCACTGTGGATCAAAAACTATTTTTCGGTTTAAATCTGTGTAAAATTGCCCGTGCAACAATTATCTGCACAAAGCTGAGTTATTTAAAAAAAAAAAACCAAAAACAAAAAGATTTGAAACAGTGTCTGTGTAACATACATAGAGAATTCTACTTCTTCTCCCTGAACTCAGAAGGGTCTTGTTATTTTAGTTCATGCAGGATAATAGATGTCAATGTCTAATACCCCTTGAAAGCAATTCTACGCTCCTTGTGGCTATCTCTCTCTCTCCCACTGTCCAAACAATTCCCATTTTTCTCTTCTAGACAGATATTCTTCTCTTTTTCCTCTCCTGACCTGACTACTTGTCCTTATATACTTATTTAAAATTCTTCGTAGATTTTTCAAATTTTTCCTGAATACTGTTTATCTCTTAGGCCTTTCACAGACCACTGTATCTGATACTTTAAGCTTGGTGTACTCAGAGCTCTATTAAATTACTTATTTTGCATATTAAGGATATGAAATATGACTCTGAGATATAGCATCATATTTTACTAATCTCAGCTAACATGGAATTTTAATCATGTTAATATCTCTTTCTATATAGAGAGGGGATAGTGTATTTATACATGCATATGAACAAAACAAGGTATTCTGATCATTCTGTTCTTCACCTGGAATACAACGCTCAGCTTTCTCTCCAAATTGTTTGAACTTAAGGGTTATGGTTTCCATAGAAACATATGACAGCCTATTTGAGAATCAAGTATTTTTCTTGTTGTAGAAGTTACCTCAGCAGAATGTACGGTGGCATTAGACAAATTGAAAATCCAGTCTGCTGAAGCATGTATTTTAATAGGAAGGATTGCTTATTTTTCCCCAGTAAACAGCTTTGCAATAACATTGCCTTCAGAGTAAAGGAGGAAATTTTAATTATTTAGTCTGTGCTGCAAACTACTATCCATAGTCACAAAAATAAAAAAAAACAACAACATAATTTTCAGTAGCTATCTTACCTTAGATATGTGATCAACATGATCTACTATGAATTTTTGTCAAAAAAGAAGAGGAAGGTAATTTAACCATTTTAGTCATAATTCACTATGATAACTTCAGAAGTATCTGAAAGAACAGGTGATAGCACTTCTCAGTAATTCATCAAATATTTAATGCATTCTGAGCTCCAATCCAAAGTTTCTGTCTCCTGTACAGTCTCACAGGCACATTCTCCCCAGCAATGACAAGACTTTGTCTCATCCAAGTTTTCTATCTCTCTCCTGCAAACTACGTCTACAACTCAGTTAACAAAAGGGGCAAGGTAACCTGCAACGGCATAACACACTGGATACGGCACTGCGTTGCTCCCAGATAAAATTCTGACACAAGTCAAGAAGTTATTCTTTAGTCCCTAGACGTCCATACCGCTACCTAATGACAGACGAACTCCCAGAAAATGCAGTCAACTCAAGCCTATTTCTACTTTAACAGAGAGTGCTCTATATGCAACAGCAGGTGTAAACGACAAAGCGTGATGCAAGACAGTGGGTACTCTGTGAGTTACAGGTGCTCATTAGGATACATTAGAGGAAACAGTAAATTGATTTTTAAGTTAATATTTTACACAAATATCAAATTATATTGACTGATAGAGTGCAAGAAAATGCCATGAGTATTTTGGGTAATTAGTCCAGCTTCCTCAGCAGCTGCGAGTTATCTTGTCAGCTAAACATTCAGGATTTAAAAGCAGAATATTTGAAAATTCTTATTCTCTCAGGTGGGGATTCAAAATTTTGTGATTTTGTAGGTTTCTATGTTTATGTGCATATACATAAACTTAATGTTGTATGATCGGTTTACTGTGCTCTCTTCAAAACTGTTTCCAAATAATGAAATTTAAAAAATTTAGCAAATAGTAACATTTTAAAATGTTGTTATTTATAGTGTTTTTGAAAAGCCTTACATTCTTAAGCTCCTTATCAATACAGTCACATCAATCCATAATCTGAACAGCTACATAGTCATGTTACTGTGCTTGTAGAAAAATGCATGGAGATACCATCTGTTCAATAGCTAATAATGAGAAGGGGGAATGAGAAGACTGTGAGCTCTTACCAAAACTTTTTCTAAGGTGAAATAAATATTTCAAATGCATATATTCAGCATATCCAAGAAATGCCTGCCAGGAAATCTCAGGAGTCTGATTCAATGTTCAAAGCTGTGAAGCTATATACAGGAGCAAAAAATCAACAGTGTTCTAGATACGTATGCTCAACTATTTTGAGGATGAATAAGATTTCGAAAATTGATTGTGTGCTTTGGTGTAATTGAATTTACCTAAAGGCAAAAAGGTAGTTCTAGGACCAATCTGATGTTTAATATAACCTGTTGTGTCTGCCCAGGGGAAACCTGAATACAGCAGAATTCATCTACTAGTTGTACAAGGGAGACTCATTCCAGCTACATCAGCCCAGGATGACCCAAATGGGAGAAAATATGAATTTCAAACTCAAATACCTCAGAGCCAGCCCTCTCTTTCAAATTTAAAATATCTGTTTCCACTCAAGCCTGTAATTCCATTAGAGCAGGAAAATGAAAGTGGTCTTAAGATGGTTATAGATTCCGCAAATAATTAAGAGATTTGGTGTCTTTTTTTTTTTAAACTGATACCTGTGAACAGGGGCTGCCACTGCTCAAAGCACTGATAGTACTGCAGATTAGAATGAAATGCAGGGAAAAGCTGTTAATTACACAATCTGGTACAAGTTGCTGAAGCAGAATTAGAAGCATACCTCTAAAAGGAGAAACAATGTATTTGACATAGAATACCTTGATAAAGTCTGAATTACATTTGAAACCCAGCTGAGTACTGTCAGAAGGATTATTATTCATCAAAGAAAGTAAACAAGAATGACTTTAGAAATATTAGAATTTTAAGCCTTGCTGAAAAAATCATATCAGAGGAGGAATTACTTTTAATATAATTATTTTAATTTCTTTCTAAGCCTAATGCAGCCACTGACTTGATATTGTTGTGCAGCTATGTTTACTTTTAACTCAAATTATCTTTTACTAACAGTCCATCCGTGAGTAAGAAATAATCTTCTCGCTGTGAGGTGGAGAGGTTCTTTCTGGGGCTCATTGTATTTTTATTAATCAGTGACTTACCCTCATAGGTTGATGATATATGTTTGCTTTCCTCACAATGTACATTGCAGGTTCCTTCATCCTCATCCTGCTTCGTTCATCCTTTCCTGTCAGTAGGCCAGTTGACCAATTCTTTTTGCTGATAAGATTGCTTGGAAAACTCCAACATCTAGTTTTGCTCATTTTTTCTAATATTTGCACACGCCACTGAGTGAAGTCTTTCACAGCTTTATTGTGCAAATACCACACTGCTCCATTTTTTTTTATAGGAAAAGGGATTATTTAGCTTTCGGTACAAAAACTGTTCTGTTAATTGTCACAGAGCAGGTATATCAGTCAGAATCCTAGAAACAGAGAAAGGAATCTGTGTGGCTGATTGCATAGTCCTGGTAAATGAAGTATACTGACACTTACAATAGAGCTAGGATTGAATTATGCAGGCAATGACTAGCGTATTCCAGCTATTTTTAGGACAACTAATTGGATCTTTGTAAATGGTGACAACAGTTATAGGAGTGGTAATCATGTATGACTCATATTTCTTTTATTTATTGGCAAGTTATTTTGTGATGTGGTGCGCTGTGCTATTACACTCAAATGGTAATAGGCAGGCAGGGTACAAGCAGAGAAGGGGAAGATACTCATGGCTCAGAGGAGGACTGCAAGGGCAGAGACGCAGAGGGCTAAGCAGAACAAGTAGAAGACAGGCAGCCATGATACAAAAGTAGCAGAAGGACAAAAGACAACTGTTTTTAGCTACTGCATAATGTTTGGTGCAACCCAGAAACCCACTAAGAGTTGCTGACTTGAAAGTAAACTCAAGGAAAGAATGAGCCCTGAAAGACTGCTGGAGAGAGGAGACATTTGCTTGCATACTTTCTGACTGTTATTCTACTTCACCAGACAATCTGAGTTTTCTCCATCTAAATTAATTCATTTTGAAGATAAAGTTCAAATAAAACAGAGCTATTAAAATTCAAAGATCTTTGGTATTTCAGTATGTCCTCTTCTGAGGTAAAGGTGTAGGCTGTTTTATCTCAGATCTCTAACCAAATCAAGGTCTTGTCTCAACATGTCACCAGTATGATCAATATATATCCAAGAAAAGTGTATATAGAGATTAAGTGATTAACAGATTTTGACAGGTTACACGCTCGAAATCAGAACTCATATTCTTGTAGATGGTGAATACCTCTTCTGGTGGTTGTTTAGCCAGAAAGGCCCGAATACTCTCCTGCTTGTGACAATCCCAGTTCAAGTCGAAGTCCTGACTAGAAAGGCCAGGATCTTCTGGCCAGTGACAGAAAAGGTTCCAGCTGTTAATTTTGCTTGGGATGTCCAATTTCAAATGCCTTTTCTCCTGCTTCTAAAGAGATATCCCTAGCCTGTTGAACTAAAGATTATTCTGCAGCAGGTGTATCTAAATTCTTTTATGGTATATTTTCTCCATATACATTCAGAGAATTTAGATTTTTCATTTCAGTACGTGCAAAAATATCAACGAAATCACAAGCACATGAGAAGGATAAACAGCCAAGTTTGTAAAGCTTTTACCTCCTACATAAGTCTAACTCTTCTCTACTTTTATTAAAATGCCTTAAAACTAAAAAGACTATTCTGGATTGAATGAAACGTTGCAACTGAATGTTTAAATTTGCTGAATGCTGAAAAAATCATTTTTTGTCAGTCATTCAGCAACCAAATAGGTAAAAATCCACATATCAACAGGGTCCTAAGTGATATTTTGATGCTGCAGGGATTACACCTTGTATAAGTGCGTACTTCAGGGTTTTTTCTTTCATTATGGCTGAAATATGCAACAAATGATGCATCATGTTTTAAGGAAAATTTTTCATGATGATCCCCCTACACTCTCACCTCCACAGCTAGTAACTTTATAAAATACTTTCATTGTGATTATTTTTAATTGTGCACATGATAGCAAATTACAAGTATGTTGCTATTTATGAGTTATTCTTCTATCTGTTTAGTTCATAAATCTGTTGCCTTCCAGAAAGTCCCTTCATAGGAGCATTTCTGCAAAATCCCAACTCATAAATTATCCTATTATTTTTCGTAATAGAAAGACTTTTAGGGAGAAAATATTGCTTTCTTATTCTTCTCTCTCCCACCCCCCACTCCAGTAATGTGCCTTAGACTCATTGCATTATCTTATATTCTAATATTTCAGATTTTATTGACTCTTTTCCCCACTGTGTGAACACAATACAATATTACTGAAAGGACGAAAGGAAAATAAAATATTTGTCCAATGTAATATTTAAAACATATTATCATATTCCCTTTTCCCAGTATATTGATTATTTTTTTCTAAATTAAGTTCTATTATGGTTTTGCTGTACTTTTAGTCTTTCTGATTTTCTACTACCCAGCAATCAGCATTTTTCCCATATTAGAGAAACATTGATGTATAGATGTCATAAGTATGGCTATTATAGGCATATATTTTACAGGCTAAAGATCCTAGCGAGAAAGAAATGCTGAATGTAGCTCTTTTTTTTTGATTTGCCCCATCTTAAAATATCACGGAAAAGAGCACTATACCAGATCATGAAAACTTTTTAACTGATAGATGACAACAAGAAATGATAAACAGGAAATCTTCACATCATAGAGAAATCTCCTTTAGATCCAGTGTTATACTTATGCTGACTTGAAAATGACATGAAACTGCGATTAAAACTGCAGAAAATCGTAAGCCATTATAGTTTGGTTAATAAATGATAGGTCAGTTCAGAAATTATTCTGAACTGATAATTAAAATTCATTTGTGTTAATAATGAGTGCTTGAAGAAAGAAAAGTTTTCTTTCACTGAAGTTGAAAGGTCATACATGGGAAAAAAACCACTCTGTAAGTACACTTTCAAGATGGTACACCATACTGTGAATGTACAGACACTGAAAAGCACGTAGGGATGATGGTAATTAACACACTAAAAGGGAGTTCCTTGTTCACCTGCTCTAGTTATGATATTTAGTTATCCAGTTTCTTGCATTAGAAAAGTAAAACTAACAGAAGCACAGGACTGGTCTTCCTTTTAGATGCAATATAATTAGTAACACTGATATTGACATGATGTCTAGGCCTGCCACTCGTATTAGAAAAAGGATATTGTCAAACTAGAAGAGTTTCAAAGAACGACACAAATATAAGCAGAGGCTTGGAAACATGTCTAATTCTGAGAATATAAAGCAGATCAATAGAATTTACCCAATAATACAAGGAGAAGAAGTAAACCAGATATTAACTTGTACTTCTCTTGTCTTCTTCAAAATGAGAAAATATCTTCACCTTTTTTGATAAAAAACCCACCTACTTATGACCACAACTTTTTGTTTATGTCATGTCCACCAAGAAAAAGAAATAGCAAGAAAGGAACATGAATCTCAGCAGACTAGTATCAGTTAAATAGAAACACAAGGGAGGGTGATTTAAGAGTTGAAGAATATATTGCTTCTGTATTGTTCAATCCTCTTACTCTTTTTTTCTTTCTTTAAACATCTAAGTGATAGTCTAACCAATATCAACCCAAATTTTAAAGAAAATGTTTAATTATCATTAAGAAAGAGGCCTTTTTTTCAAAAAAAGTTATTTTGTTGAAAGCTCCTGCTTAAAATATCTTAAAGCAAAATTACTATAAAAAAGTCTGGAAAGAAGATCTGACTTCTTAAATATGCAGCCTTTGTATAATATCCCTGGGACAGTAAATGCAAGTGTCTCTGTGGTAGTTCTTTTGGAGCTTCAAATATCAGGGTACTGTTACGAAGACAGCTATACTGTAGTTTTCTGTATCTGGACTCTTGTTCATGTTACGAATAAAAACCTGCGTCCCTGTTTTCTGGGTCTTCCTGGTCTTCACTTACCAGTACATATCTGTGCTCTCTATTGGGATGCTTTGTTCTAACATGAAAAGGCTAGGAAATATAAGACTTTAATATCAGATCAGATGGAGTGAAATCCACCATTTCTCTGACTGTGTGCTCAGGGTAGGATTCAATAGGACAATCACCAGTAACATGGTGTAATTAAATTGGTTTCAGTGACACAAGAACTAAATGCCCATTCCTGAAATAGTCCTGGGTAAGTTGAGTTATTTAGAGGGGCTGTTCAATTTACAGGACTACACTCAACTTCATAATCTGTGTTCCTAGATGTGAAATGAGAGTTGCAAGAATGAATTTCAGATTTCCACTATTGACATGGGCAAAGGTTATTTAGAGGTCAGTTTCTTTTAGAATATTATGTTTCACAGAGTGATGAACTAATACAAACAAATGCAAAGAGTATGGAAATATTTTGCCTGGCTTTATGAATTAGGTAAACAAGATAACAGCCTTGAGGAGCACAGGCTTCTCTGATCTTTCTCAGTCTATGCTGCCTGTACTCTTACTGAACAATCAGTGGGAACCACATAGAGTATGAAAAACATCTCATCTTCTGTGACTATGAATACTTGTGCACATTTTATTTATTTTAACTGAAGAATAAATACTTAACTAACTTGAAAAAGAGCTTTAATTCAGTTAATTCACTTTTGATTAAAACTGTTTTGTGCAGATTCTCTTACCATGACTTTAAATTCATGTCATAGGAAGTAAAGAAGTGGCATTGTTAACAATCTCCATTTCTGTATTTCTGTGTTTTAAAGGTACAGTTACTGGAAGGAACTGTTGTGCAAGGCAGGGAAAGGTATGTAAAGATACCAATTTTGTCTCTTTTTTCTTCTATTATTTTTTTTTTTCTACATGGTATATTACTCAGTGTGTGAAAGCAACTACTCAGAAACTGGAAATGCCATTGTTACAGTTACTTTTATAACTCTAAGCATTTTACACACAAATTATGAAGGGGATTTTTGATAAATGATTTTCTAGTTCTCAAAAAACACACTGGAGTGAAATGAATTTTGCTGGAGAAAAACCAAAGTGTAAGGCAAAATGTAACAAAATATACTAAAAGATTAATGTCGCTAAATTCAGCTTTACAGTGACCTGAACCTCAAGAAGGAATCATACAATTGGAAAACTACGAGATTGCTAAGGACTGATACCAACTGCTGTAGAATGACAAGACAAAATCAGGAGGGATAAGGCACATAGTAAGCCACTGTGAAACAAAATAACAACAGAAAAAAAGCCATACATAATTTAGTAGAAAAAAACCAAGAAATGACTTTGTGATGTACTCTTTGAAAATGCAAGGATGATGAACCCTGTGTCCAGCAAGATCATGGAGCAGATCCTCCTAGAAACTATGCTAAGGAGGTGACTGGTGACATCCAACAAGGCTTCACTAAGGGAAAATCGTGCCTGATGAATTTGAAGGCCTTCTATGATGGGGGTACTGCAGTGGTGGATAAGGGAAGATCAACTGATGTCATCTACCTGCACTTGAAGTAAAGCATTTGACACTGTCCTGCATGACATCCTTGTCTCTAAAATGGAGACACATGGGTTTGATAAATGGACCACTAGGTGGATGAACAATTGGCTGGATGACTGCACTCAAAGGGTTGCAGTCAATGACTTCGTGTCCAAGTGGAGACCAGTGGCGAGTGGCATTCCTCAGGGGTTGGTA
>Ga0181612_154646_pt1 | contig 11133 bp, 4 predicted proteins | sample HoacroProtozoa21_FD_119630 | JGI IMG/M metagenome (GOLD analysis project Ga0181612, IMG submission 119630) | Hoatzin crop microbial communities from Cojedes, Venezuel. Combined Assembly of Gp0051906, Gp0051904, Gp0051908 | reverse complement strand
TTTGAATATATTTTAAAAAAGAAAACATTGAGCTCACTATATTTGAGGACTTCTAAAAAACTATTACACATTTGAAGGATTTTGTGCTCCAGGCCAGCAGTTTGTCATCTGTGTTTCTCTGTTACATGTGAAACTAGATGAGAAAATCAGATTATCACTCTCAAAGCCCTTTAGGAGAAAGCTAAATTAACATGACAATTCAAGTTCATGGAAGAAGATACTTGTGCAAAGTGTGCATGACTTAGAAATTCATTTAACATTGACTTTGCAATTAAATTAGCTTAGTTCCTAAAAGATACTAGAGCAAACTTGAGAATGTCATAGGTAAGTGAAGTAGCAATGCAGAAGGCTGAACTCATGCAATACCTTTCACTACCATTTGGATAACTGTGTTTTCCAGAAGTCTCTATGTCTTCCAGAATCTTCATCACAAAATTATGGCAACCATAAAAGAAAAAAATACCACTGGGACTTTAATATTTAGAGGGAAAATGGCAGCTGTAGAAGGAAAGGACTAGCATAGCTGCTATAGGCCACAATCTGGCTAGGAAGAGTTACATATTTAGCACAGTTCTTTGTTACTGTATTCTGGAGGGTAATACCTATAAAACTGGTGGTATCTCAGGGCTGGAATATAATGCATTTAACAGTGCTAATATGGTAATGGGATTTAATGTGCTCAGTTCAGCACATTGCTGAAGTGTCCTTTGAAAGACTCAGAAGTACAAAGATTGGTATAAATGAAGTACAACTAGAAATGTGTGTATGTAAGCACCAGATGAAGTAGCAGAACAAAACTTGAAAAGAATGCCCTATACTGATAACAGAGGAAACCATATCCAGCAATAAAATGAGGACTGTGCTGCTTTTGTCAAAACCAGAAATCCTGTGCTCTGATGTGACCGTGGCCACAGACTGCGCGTTGGCAAAGACCCTGCATTCTGCAAGCAGGGCAATAGCATCAGGGTTACGGCATGCCGTGTATATATTACACAGCCTGCTCCTTTTCCAGGTAGCTCACCAGGAAAACAGACTGTCGTCATATAGATGGATCTGTCTCCAGCAGGAGCAAGACAACAGTAGAGCTACCTTGCCTGTGATTTATGGAGATTAATGCAGGCAAGATTTGGAAGCAAAGGCCCACTCCACAACAATTGTGGACTCCAAAGAGTCTGAAAGTCCAAAAGTGAGTTTGCTGTTGCCACGCAAGAACCTCAGAGACATGATTGGATGGGAGACGGGATTCTATAGTTGATGTCTTTGGACCTGTGTCAAGCACAAGTGATCCTGGACAGACTATTTGGGCATACACGTCTGTGCTTGAGTATGTTGGTGTGAAAATGAATGTAAGTTATGAGGCAGATAATGAGTAAAATCAGTTTACTTACAGACTTTGTAAATAGATACCAACTTCTGCAGGTGTAACTCCTCACACTCACACAAGTGGAAAAAAGCAGAGCCTTGAATTTTCAGTGGAGAAGTGGTTGCGAGAGAGGAAAGGTGATCTATGTGTCATTACTTCTCTAGCAAACAGCCTTACCTTTTGCTGAGAGAAATGGTCCTACTTGAAAGAAGTCATGAAACTAGCTATGCAGGATAAATAGATAAAATGATGACAAACTGATAGTTTTCATGCAATATTGAGCTTAATTTCTCTCTTGGCTTTATGTTTATAGACATAGACTACAACATCCAATTTAGGGGAGAAAAAAGACACCTTTGTGCAAGCCCCTACCACTTTTAGCAAAAGCTCTTAGCTAAGGTGAAATCTCCTTACGTTTCAAGAGTTTCCAGAAAGAAGCAGCAGTAGATTAAGTGCAGTAATAGAAGAAAAATCTGTCAAAGAATAATATACCCTTGAAATACATCAGAAAAACTAGTGACATAAGTTTGAAGATTCTGGAGAGAAAAAGGTACTTAGAATACTGCAGAATCAAAAAAAAAGTAAAGCCAAGAGGCCTGAGCAGGCATGCTATGGACTAGTATAAATTGCAGATTTATACTTAGCAGCCTGCTCCTGCTCAGCAACCTACCGGCCCAAGCGTCCAGTGTTGGGATTCATACACAATAGAAAGGTGAGCAATGGAAGCAGAGAGCATGGCCAGGGCTTGACATACTCTATTTCATGGCTCAGTGAGTAGCTGACATTGCATTTAAAATCTGCTGTATTCTAATAATCTCCTGATTATAACAAATGTCAGCATAGCTGAACTTTACATATGTGACTAGCTTATTAACTAGGCGAGTTTAGTGGTATAATTTGTACATTTTTTTTAAGATTGGGTAAACAGCAAGAAATATTTTTGTCCATCACTTTGTTTTCCAAATTCACTTATAAGCTATTTTCCCGTATTTTTTTTCTGTCATTGCTAAAGGTATGATACAAGTGATAGGAATAATCACTGATGTAAAGATCCTGGAGTTCAATTAAAAAAGGGCAGTGAATAATTACAAAGGCAGACAGGAAAGCACAGTTCTGGTGAACATGGGATGCAGTTTCTTGAGCACCTCATGGCCAGGAGGCAGCAGTAAAACAATGCCAAGACTGAGGTGCTACAAGCATTAGGATACGTGAAAGACCAGTTTCCCAGAGGCATCAAACATGCACGTGGCAATTGTCAAGACAGGGGATGTTGGAAAGCTACTGCCATAACTGAGTCTTGAGATGATGCAGCTGTTTGCTGTGACAGGTGTTTCCTTAAACAACCCATATAGCACAAACCTATAACACATGCAAGGGCCTGGAGATATGTCCAAGTCAAAGAGCAGCCCTTTAAGACAGGCAGAATGGTGGTGATCTTGGTCTGACAAGCAGTCAGCACTGCAGGCTGCATATTAGTATCTGTATGCACAGCTTGACATGAAAAAGAGTCAGAACTAGCAAAACCCAAAGACAATAAATTCCACAATGACCACACATCATGGTTCAACCTGGCAGCCAGCAACTAGGAGCACTTGCTCAGTCCCCCTCCCACCTCCCCATTGGGGTGGGGAGGAGAATGGACAAAGAGTAAAACTTGTGGGTGGAGATAAAGACGGTTTAATAAGACAACAAAGGAAGGAATAACAATAATAATGATGATGAATATGCAGAACAAGCTATACACAGTGTAATCTTTCTCACAGCCCAATGACCGATTGTGCAGCCAGGCCCTGAGCAGCGATCGTGGAACTTGCAGATTTTGTGGAACACACAGGTCCACAGAGCTCACTGAACTCAAGGAACTTGCTGAACTCATGGAAAAGTTTTTGCCCCCGGTCAACATTCATAAACTGAGCATGATGTCCATGGTATGGATATTTCCACTGGCCAGCTTGGGCCAGCTGGCCGGCTGAGCTCCCTCCCAGCTCCTGCATGCCTGCTCATCAGCTGAGTGTGGGAGATGGGAAAAAGTCCTGGATTTCTCAGCAACAATTAAAAACATCAGTGTAATACCAACATTATTCTCATACTCAATGCAAAACACAGGACCTACTGGGAAGAAAATTCACTCTATCCCAGACAAAACCAGGCCACCACACTAAGTGACAAATATTAATTTCAGTTAAGGATAATCTCTTTACCACAATACAGACATCTGAAAGTGAAGATGTGTTGCAATATTGAGACTGGAAGAGATCATCATCACCCTCTGAAGCTAGAGCATTTACATGCATTTTTCCTTCAACTTTGGAAGCTTCTTATTCTTCCACTTCAGATGAGTGCAGAAGAGTCTGTGTTTGTAATATAACTGTAGTTGAATTTCACATAGGATCACAGATGAACAGTGTGCAAAGTGTAAAGCTTTGCAGTGACATCTGGTCTCTGCAGCATAGCTGCAGACAGAGAATATCACCAGAGGTTTTGCCAGAATTCAGATGAATAGGAGCTTGATAACTTTGCTTTGTATTTGTCACTTTAGATCAAAATACAAACTTTCTATTTTGCACTTCTAATGTGTCCCCAAGTCACAGGAATACCAAAAAATACAATTATGTACAGAGATTATTTCCTTCATCACTGAAATGAAACCTCCTTTGGGATAATGAGGGACTGAGGAGCATACAGTAAATCGAGAACATTATTATGTTCAAATATAAGTCTGCATATGTAAGTCTAGGAATATGCATGAGCTCTGATTTGCAGACAGACTTAAGCTAGGTAGCTCAGTAGGAGAGAGCATATTTGGTACTTTGAATATCTAGCCACAAACAATTAGAACTTGCTGCTAGTACAGCAAGTTCTCTTCAAAAATGTGATGGTGCACCTGCAGCCAGAGCACTTATTAAGGCACATGTATCAATCACTTCCAGGGAGGCTTTTTGTGCCATGCAGAAGCTCGGAGGTCGCATCAACTCTTCAGTGCTGCCTATTGAACTTTCAACACCATTTCTGAGCACTGGTGTTAACTCAGTCTTAACATGGCACAGATTAGCTTAAGTGCTTTGTACTAATAGGATCGTAACACTGGAAACTGTGACCTTGCCCTCCCTAACCCTTGAAGCCTTCTCAGACTGTAACAGAGTCTTCGAAAGGCTTCAGTTAACATTACTAATTATAGCTGCCTTTTCCTGGGTTTAAAAGCAGTGAAACATTGTTTTTAGTCTGACTGAGGCAATGCTAGAAGTCCCAAGAAAAGATTCTTCTTTTCTCAAGCCCCTAAAATTTTCATAAATGTAGAAGTCTTACTATCTTGGAATGATACAAGATAACTTCTTATTACTAGATTACATGTTAAATCTCATACAGAAAAGCATTAATTTCAGGCATCCCTTTGTCTTATTAAAGCATTACAAAGAGCCTAGAAATGACAATTACTGAACATGTCCACCACTACCTCAATATACAGTTTCTGAAAACCATATATACTATCACCTCAGAGTCCACAGACAGAATTAAACAATTGTCACCAAAGAAGTAGTTTCCCAAGCACATCTTTCTAGTATGTTTCATATGTGGATGCACACACACACAAAATATTACCACCCAGCATTAAAGTCAGAATAAACAAAATCTCACAGAGAAACCATGCCTCCCCCCACCCCCAGTAAAATTATATCGTTTCAAGTAGCTGTATCAGTAGAACTATATCGGTTGTTCAGTCACAAACATGATTGACATCAAATAGAGCAGCTCTTTTCTATCTGTTGTCATCTCAAATAAGAACAACAACATAGTGATCTCAGATTGCAAAGACTCACGAGCACTCATACAAACCTCTGTCTTACAGCTTCTTAATCAAATTAAATGCTTCAACCATCCACCCGTCTTATCACATGTTAAACTTTCACTTCAGAAGCATCAAGATCACATATATAAATCTCTCCCTCCTGGATGCTTTGCACTCTTTAGCAACCTAGCTAAAGGATTTATCTCCAAGTCCAGCTACCCAGGGACACTACCGCATTTCTGCCCAGTGAAGGTGTTTGACCCTCCCTGCAGGAAAGACGTGCCACGAGCATGTGCAACAACAGACATTGTGAGTTTCCCAAAAATCTCTTAACATATAATTAAAAGAAAATTTGATTTGTTTAGTAGACAGAGAGCTATTTGGGATGAGGAGGTGCACATTTCCTCCTTCAATGACTATGTAGTGTGAAATACTGGTGTATTTATAGAAATAAGAATACAAATCTGAATTTCTCAGACATTATGTTTAAAAGTCAGGTTGGTGTGCTCTCTCTCTCACTCCCCCCTCCTGTCCCCTGCCTTTCCTTTGCATCTTTTCTCCAGCAAAGATTTAATTATTTAATGCCAAGTGCAATAACATCAGGAGCGACCAAGAGCATTCTTCCATAGAATACTTCATAGCACACTAATTAGGACTCTTCTGAGAGATTTAACAATCCCTGTAGGCAGAGGAGGGAGCTGAGTCTGATCTCTTCTAATCCAAATGACTGTCCTTATTTTTGTGATATTGCAAAGGGGAGCAGCGGATTTTAGTGGCCACCTTTTGTGAGAAAAATGCTGCTCGTGCCTCACTCCAACTATGGATGGGTGCCTTGTTCAGTTCCAAGAAATGGGTTAAGAGTGACAAACCCCAGTGCCTAGCACTTGGTATTGCTTACGTAGATTGCACAGCCTACCATGTAACATGCTGGCTTTGATCCGGGCATGTTACCAGCTCTTCCTCCCTGGAAAAAGAAACTTAGGTACCGAATTCAGAACTTTGAATACCGCTAGGTCTGCATGTGAGGCTCTGCAACGTTGGCCTTCGCTCCCTCCAGCTGGATGGAGCTTATGCAATATGAAAGGAGCGAGCTGCGCAGGGAGCACATTTTCATTTATGGCGGAGCATGTTGTTGAGTGGTGAGGAACACATGCTGGAAGGGGAGCACCAGCATCAAGCAGCCGCCAGGAGGAAAGCAGCACATGAACTGGCAAGCTTTACCTTCCTCACAGTTTTGAGGATCAGACCAGAACATCATACTTTGGCCAGTACAAATGGGATATTGCAGTGCATCAGGAAAGTATAAGCAAACGAGAGGATTAGCACTGGGCTGAACATTGCATCTGATTGCAAAGAAATATTTTACACACATATTTGGGTAATCTGTTATAGGTGACATAAACCAAAGGCACAAAAAAAATTGCTAAAGTGATAATAATATTCAATTACCTCTCCCATTATTACAGATCACTGACGTTTCTAACGTTTCTGCTCTTCCTTTAACTCTCCAGTTTTGCCATTGAAAATTCAACAGTAACTAATGATGACAAAAAATAAGGACAGTTAATAAGGACTGGATTTTTTTTTAAAAGCACGGCCAGTATTTTAAAAGTTATTGTAATGCCTATGGAAATCAACATCAATGTCCCCCAAAAAACTAATCTGAGATCTTTTAATTACAAAAGAAAGTTGCAATATGAATATGAGTTATGCCACCCTATACTATTGATTTTTAAACCATAGCAAATGTGAAATTTTAATCATATTTTTAAAGTTGCTGCTCTTTATTTTTACCAATTAATGACTTTCAAACTTCATCTCGTGATACTTGATTAGCCCTCTTAAATACACTGGCGGTTATACATTCTTTATTTATGTCATTCATTAATCACTGTCCAATAAATGCTGTCAGAAGGCTGTTGTCTTTGATGTCTCATTGTTCGCTGCTTTCTTTCTTGCTGGTAGTTAATCAAATGCTCCCCTGCTGTGGTCAAAGCACAGTTTGATAGCAGTTTCAGAGTTCCTCCAGCATTAAAACACAGAGCTTATTGCAAAGGTTCATTTTTTCTTATACCATACTAAACTGAAGGTTTTCATTTTGCGGTCCTCGGCAAATGACACATTGTTGTCATGCCCTTATGACTGGGTAGCTTGGAAAATAGTACTAAGTTCTGCCATCTAACTGAAGCACACTGTAATGACTGACTAATTACCTGCAGCTCTGAAATGCACTGCCAAGTCTCCACTGTCAATCACAGTGAAGTAATGTTTCTCATTTTTTTTGGAGATTGGAATTAGAACAATTGTCAAAATGTGTTAAAACTTCAGGGGGTGGTAAGTCAAATGAAAGCATCCAACTGAGAAAAATTTCTATCCTGGGATAAAATGAATATTTTGATTTCTAATGTTTGTTCAAGACAGGTTTATATTGAATATAGTCAGAAAGAAATTCTGCAAAAGCAATAGTTAGTGGGCAGACTGAAAACAAGTGAAGTACCAACTCAGAAGAGAATAAAAGAGAACGAAATGGGACCAAGAATCATCACTAAAAACAAAAACAAATTTAAAAACAGGCTATTAGAAAATACTTTGTGTTTTTATAGTAGTTTGATATTGCCATACTTCTTTGCTTTAAAAGAAATCCTCAGTGTTTAGAGTTTTTACATTAAATTAATCTAGACTAATGATTTCCCGTCTCTTTGTTTTCGGAGATTTTATCCCTGATTACATGATCCGCCCAACAATTGCAGCCGTGCAGCCGAAGAAGCAGTAAAATGTAGTAAGAGATCTATCAGATTAATACATCGTATTATCACCTTTTACTTGGAAGTGAATTTTTGTACTTATGTAAGAGCAGCAGCACAAATAAATGTATAAAGAGACAACAACATTTTGGATATTGTAAATGTAAAAAAAACTAAAAATGCATTTGTAAAACCATGTTGAGGTGGAATTCTAAACCCAGAGATAAAGTCAGATTCAGATCAAAAGGCTCAAGAAAATGACCAAAAGCACCAAAACAGCTGAACTTTGGGAATAGTCGAGATCAAGATATAATTTTTAGCTGCATAGTTCAAGTTGCCTTAAATCCACCAGGATTATTAGGAAAAATGTTTGTGTCTGTGCTTATTGCTTTGTATGTTATTGAAGTATTAGTTTTGCTTCCTGTCCTGAGATCTATCCTGCTTTTCAAACACGAAACTGTATGATTAGCATCTGAACTTTAGACCTGCTTAAAAAGTTCATTAAAGTGCTTAAAAAGTCACTGGCATCACTGATAAAGAGTAAGCATGTTTAGAAAGGAGATTATTATACTAGATAATAATTTTATAAATAATATATAAAAACTACCGTGTTTAGCAAGTGATAAACAGCAGCCCCTAAGAAGCAGGTAATGCACTTTTAGGCAGCTAAGAGCCTGCCCTATTGTATCGCTGTCCCTTACTTTTCTGCAAAAATTCTAGGGATAGTCACCTATCAATAGAACACTCAAATTAGTAAGACAAGGTCTTGAGAAGAGTATAGAAGTGTCCTGGAAACTCTCAGGTCGTGGCAGAGGTGGATAAGTGTAATTTTTAAAAAAATGTTGCAAAAGCATCTTTGTAGTAGACATCTTGGGATCCAGACACGGTACAGATCATGAAAAAAAATCATCTGTATAACTTTTGGATCTCTGTGCTGTGTGGTTTTGCTATAGCTTTCATGTAGAATATACATCTGTAATTAAAATGAGAGCTTGGTGGACTATTTATATTCTAACGTTCTCTTTGCTACCTTCTATTTCCCATTTTTCCCCTCATTGGAGACTGAATAGAAGAAAAGATGACTTTTTAGCCTGAAGGCACTTTCTTTAGATTCTTTTTCAAATGACTGAGGGAACAAAATATTTTCCTTTCTCTAGGCACTAGCATTCCACCTGACTCAAATCCCCACGGTCTCAAGTACCGTTTTCTTTTCTGTTCAAGTCTAGAAATAAAAGACTAAGTCAATACATAGTCAGTCAGTTCATTCTTGTTACAACACACCTCTTGGTGTGCATTTTGATCTTAATAAGAGCAGTATAAAAAGATAAGGAAAAAATCTGAAGAGTGTAAATCCCTGTTGTACTAATAGCTGGCACTGACCTACTGAAAATCCGGAGGCTAATTTGCTCAGGTCACGAGGCAGTAATACCACCTCCATCGATACCTGCAATGCTCCCAGCAGTTCTCCTCCCAGCAGCATCTGAAGTTCGCTGACCTGTTTTGCCCATCTCTTAGCTTACATTGCTCACCTTCTGTGTGATATCACTACTGTCAACTTGCGCTGCTCTCAGACAGGTAAAATTGGAACAAATGTTTCGAGAAGAACGAAGTGACGTCATGATCCTGATTCAGGATGACCTGTACGATGGAAGCCTGTTCAGCAATTCAGTGCCAGCAAGAGATGGGCATTGGGAAAGAGGAGGGACCCACTAACATGTTTTCTAGTGACCTTTAAGTTAAATTGCCTGATTTTGTTTTTCTCTCCCAGGGACCAAATTTTTGGTGTTGTATCATTGTCTCCAGTGTAGATACTCTATGTTTAGCAGGAATATCATTAAAAATTACTCAGGCTAAATCTGTTCTGGTGTCTACTGCATCAAACTTCAGTGAAGTGTAAGCCAATAAAATTGCATGAGGATGAATGTGGACCCTTATTCTTTAAGCACCATGAAGGACTTTGCTACAGATGCAAAAGGACAGATTGCTGATGGCTTTTACATGTAATTTATGAACTGAATTGCTCATAAATAATTATGCCAAGCAAAGAAAACTCCTTATAGCTCGTCCATGGAGGAAACTCTGAGAACATTAAAAAAACACCCCACAACAATGAGGTAAAGCAAGGAACTAACTGAAAGGGGCTCATTTTAATTTTTTTGCAGATTGAGCTATTATTAGGGGGGGGGACGGGAAAGCTGCTCCCAAAGCAACTTTCCAGAAGGTTTTCACGAGGGTGCTTAAATGTTAAGATTTTTGCATTCTGAGCCAAATGCAGAAGAAAATCCTCTGCTGAGTGTCCAAATCGTGGAATCAGGAAGATTCCTTTCATTTAATCTAGTATAGCTCTGAGTCTTTTCATATTAAGAATTTCTTTACTGTTTTCAGGAAAAGCAATCCAACAGGGAGAAGGAATTTGACTCGGATTGCGCTATTTTTCACCTAGCAAATCTGCATTCTCAATGTTAAGTTCTCTACTCTCTTGTAACAAGTGTTCTAAGGTATAATTATAGGGAGATTGAAAACCTTTTTGTTTTCTCAATTTAAAACTGTTGCTGAAAGCTCCTCTTCAGGACACAGGCTGGCTCAGTATCTTGTCGCAACCTGTAAGATGTCTTCAGTGTCTTCATTGTCTCTTTGTTCTTAAGGTTTTTGTCTTTCTGTGATTATATTTTTTTTCCCCTTTCTCTTTTTCTTTTTCATTGCTCATTAGGTGTCCATATTTCCCTATGGGCTTCCAGAAGACTGTCCTTGGTTCACATTCTCCCCTCTGCTTTGTTTGCAACAATTTTCATTTTTAAATTTAATTTTCCTTATTAGCTGCTTTCTCCAGACTGATTTTCTTCTGTTTTGCCTGTTTGATAATCTAACCACATGAACCTAGTTTTCAGCTGCAGCTCAGCCTGTTTTAAACAGAGCACTTAACCCTTCACCAGAACTTCATTTCTGACCACCAGACAGACCATCATCTTCTTGCCTGGCATGTACAGTTATAACATAGGCAGAAAATTTGATATGGATTTCACTTCTTCAGGCTATATCCTGTTAATTATTTGTGCATACTAGCACCCATTGTCCCTTCTACAGGAAGCAGCTGCCATTCATTCCTGTACCTACAATTACCTTAAGTATGTATGCATCCTACCGTGGGTCCCAAGTGATTCTGTCCTGCCTCACTCATGGGCATAGAGAATGCTTCTCATCCCTTACCCATTATTGAAAAATTAAGTACCTTAAAATAA
>Ga0181612_147666_pt1 | contig 11133 bp, 8 predicted proteins | sample HoacroProtozoa21_FD_119630 | JGI IMG/M metagenome (GOLD analysis project Ga0181612, IMG submission 119630) | Hoatzin crop microbial communities from Cojedes, Venezuel. Combined Assembly of Gp0051906, Gp0051904, Gp0051908 | reverse complement strand
TGACGTTGCTCAAGATGGACAGCGTGATCGAGAAGGACTTCACGCCGGTGCATCCCGACATGAGCCTAAAGGATATGGTGGACGTGATCTCGCGCAGTCACCGCAATCTGTTCCCTGTGACGGACGATGACGGCAAACTGATCGGCGTGGTGCTGCTCGACGATATCCGCAACATCATGTTCCGGCCCGACTTGTATCGCCGCATGCAGGTGAACCGCTTCATGTCGGTGCCGCGGGCGCGTGTGGTGACGGGTACGCCGATGGAGGCCGTGATGAAGACGTTTGACGACACCGGAGCGTGGAATCTGCCGGTGGTGGACGAGGACGGGAAGTATGTGGGCTTCGTGAGCAAGAGCAAGATCTTTAACAGCTATCGCCAGGTGCTGAAGCACTATACTTACGATTGACGTAATCCTTTAACATTGAGGGTACTAAGATGGCGGATCTGATGCCGTCGTTCCAATCGGGGGCGACGTCGTTGATTGTGCTTGTGTGAGATGCTGATGCGCTTTATCGGATCGGGTGAGGCTATCACGAGCGCGGGGTGTGTAAGGTGGTGTTTTGCAAGTTTTTTGAGGGTTGTGGGTTGGGGTATGGAATTTTTTAGTACTTTTGCGAGTTAGTATCTAATCGTAAAAAACGGAAACCGGTTGTGAGTAAGAGCAAGAAGAAGGGATTTGCGGGCTTCAGGGAGCGTCATCCTGTGATGGTGAACCTGGTGCTGATGCTGTTGTCGCTGGTGGTGCTGGGCTATATTGCACTGCTGTTTATTGATGTGTTCACGAGTCATGGTCAGCAGGTTAAGGTGCCTGATGTGCGCAACATGCCGCTTGAGAAGGCTATCGAGATCCTAGACGATGCGGGGCTGAAGTGGGACATCAGCGACTCGACGAACTATGAGGAGACGTATGCGCCCGGGACGGTGATTGACCAGGACCCGAAGGCGTCAAGCTATATCAAGAAGATACGTACCATCTATCTGAAAGTGAATGCGATGCACGCACGCATGGTGTCGTTGCCCAAACTGCAGGAGATCTCGGGCCGGCAGGGCATGGCGACGTTGCGCAGCATGGGATTCAAGAACATCACGATGGACAGCATCGCGTCGCCCTACAGCGGCCTGATCTTGCAAGTGACTGTTGACGGGCACAATGTGGCGCCTGGCACGAGCGTGATGGTGACTAGCGCGGTGCGCATCACGGTGGGTGACGGCAGTCTGGCCGGCGAGCAGAATCCCGACGAGGTGATCGATGCCGCAACCATGGACTCGATTGACAATGTGCGTTTTGAGGCCGAGGAGGAGCGCTATATGCAGGAGATGGAGGCCGAGCAGGCACGCATCGAGCAAGAGCAGCGTGAGCAGAGCCGCCACGAGCGTCGTCACGAGAACAAGGAGTCGAAATCGAGCGATAATAACAATAATAAGGACTCGAAGTCGTCGAAGGACGTGAAGGCGAAGGACTCGAAGGACGCCAAGACGTCGTCGAAGGATAATAACAAGGACGCCAAGTCGTCGAAAGACAACAATAAGGACAAAAGCAATAAGGAAAAGAAGTGACGAGCATGCGCCGCAGTGGCGCGTGCGTGAGCGATGACGGAAGAACTGGGGGAGAGAGCCTTATGACTGACGAGACGACTGGCAGCCACGAGCCGATCCAATACGATTACTCGGAGCCAGACTTCACCGAGGGCGGTCGTGACCTGTGGGAGCACTACCGCTATGAGGTGGAGCCCGGGCAGGTGCTGCTGCGCATCGACAAATATTTGGTGGAGCGCATCAAGGGCACGTCGCGCAACCGCGTGCAGAATGCGGCCGAGGCGCAGTGCATCCGTGTGAACGGGCGTCCGGTGAGGAGCAACTATCGCGTGCATCCGGGCGACGTGATCAGCGTGGTGATGGACCGTCCGCGCTATGAGTGCGAGATTGTGGCTCAAGACATTCCGCTCAACATCGTGTACGAGGACGACCAGCTGCTGGTGGTGAACAAGCCGGCGGGCATGGTGGTGCATCCGGGGCACGGCAACTTCGACGGCACGCTGGTGAATGCGCTGGCGTGGTATCTGAAGGATAATCCTGACTATGACGTGACCGATCCGCGGCTGGGATTGGTGCACCGCATCGACAAGGACACGAGCGGCCTGCTGGTGGTGGCTAAGACGCCTCAGGCCAAGACGTCGTTGGGCAGCCAATTTTTTAACAAAACGACGCGGCGGCACTACATCGCCGTGGTGTGGGGCGAGATGAAGCAGGACAGCGGTACGGTGGTGGGCAACATTGGGCGCGATCCGCGCGACAGGGTGCTGATGAAGGTGTTTGAGGACGGCGAGCAGGGCAAGCATGCCGTGACGCACTGGCGTACGCTCGAAAATCTGGCTCATGTGGCGGTGGTGCAGTGCCAGCTGGAGACGGGGCGAACGCATCAGATCAGGGTACACATGAAGCACATCGGGCATCCGCTGTTTAACGATGCGCGCTATGGAGGTGACCAGATCTTGCGCGGCAACCGGTCGTCGAGCTATGCGCAGTTTATCCACAACTGCTTTGACGCGTGCCCGCGTCAGGCGCTGCATGCCAAGACGCTGGGTTTCAAGCATCCCACGACGGGCGAGGAAATGGACTTTGATAGCGAACTGCCGGCCGATATGACCGAGCTGATCGAGCGCTGGCACACCTATGTGCAGGGGCTGAAGGCGTGACGGCAGCACCCCACACATTGAAGCACACAAAAATATTGAGAAACATCAATTAATTCACTCAAAATATTCCTGTTATGAAATATAGCACAATAGCCATTGGCGACGAGTTGTTGATCGGGCAAGTGACGGACACGAATTCGGGCTGGATTGCCCGTCATCTGACGCCGCTGGGTTGGGAACCTGCGACGGTGCAGGTGGTGGCCGACGATGCCGGTGAGATTGAACGGGCTATCGACCGCGCGTTTGCCGACACCGACGTGGTGCTGATGACCGGCGGACTGGGGCCGACCAAGGACGACATCACCAAGGGGACGCTGTGCCGCTACTTTGGCGGTGAACTGGTGCATAATGCTGACGTAGAGCGCAATGTGGAGCAGGTGATGGCGAAGCGCGGCCTGACGGTGAACGAATATACGCGCACGCAGGCGATGGTGCCCTCGACGTGTCGCGTGATCCAGAACGAGGTGGGCACGGCGCCCATCATGTGGTTTGAGCGCGACGGCAAGGTGCTGATCAGCATGCCTGGCGTGCCGCACGAGACGCGCACGATGCTTGAGCGCGGTGTGATTCCGCTGCTGCTGGAGCGTTATCACAGCGGCGAGGACATTGAGTTCCGCACGCTGGTGGTGATAGGGATTATCGAGTCGGATCTGGCGATGCGGCTGGATGAGTTTGAGCGGGCGTTGCCTAAGGGCATACATTTGGCCTATCTGCCTGAGCCTGGGTTGGTAAGGCTGCGTTTGACGGGCATTTCGACTGACCGTGAGACGCTGAATGCCGATATGGAGCGCCTGGTGGAGCAGTTGCATGAACTGCTGGGCACGGCTAGCGCTGGCGATGGTGATCTGTCGGTGGCGGAGATTGTGGGCAACCGCTTGCGGGATAGGAAGTTGACTTTGGCCACGGCTGAGAGCTGCACGGGCGGCAACATCGCTCACCTGATCACGAGCGTTGCCGGCAGCAGCGACTACTTTATGGGTAGTGTGGTGAGCTATGCTAACGAGGTGAAAATGAATGTGCTGGGCGTGAACGGAAGTGATATTGAGGCCGTTGGCGCAGTGAGTGAACCTGTGGTGCGGCAGATGGCCGCTGGCGTGTGCCGACTGATGGGAACCGATTGCGGCATTGCCACGTCGGGCATTGCCGGCCCTGGCGGCGGAACGGACGAAAAGCCCGTCGGCACCGTGTGGATGGCAGCCTGTTGCGGCGACCGCATCGTAGCCACCGTGAAACACCTCCCCGGCGACCGCGCCCGCGTGATCGACCGCGCCAGCACCGAAGCCATGCTGCTGTTGCTGTCGATCTTGTGACGGCACAAGCGCGAGAGTACGTAATAAATTGATATATAAAAACTGACGTTTCCTTTGCCACAGGGTGTGGCGGGAAACGTCAGTTTTCTATTTGGTCCCGTTATGGGAGAGTGGGAACGTTACTTCTGGACGCGGATGCGGGCATCGACTGCTGTGACGTGGGTGTGGTCGGCGAGCAGGGGGTTGATGTCCATTTCCTGGATCTCGGGGGCGTAGTGGAGCATGGTGGAGAGACGTACGATGATGTCGGTGTAGAGGTCTTCGTTGAGTCCTTGCTTGCCGCGGGTGCCCTGGATGATCTTGTAACCCTTGAGTGAACGTACCATGGCTTGTGCCTCCTGTTTCGACAGAGGTGCGAGTCCGCAGGCGACGTCCTTGAGCACCTCGACGAAGATGCCGCCGAGTCCGCAGAGGACGTTGTGGCCGAATCGGGGCTCGTACTTGGCGCCGATGAAGAGCTCGGTGCCGCTGATCATCTTCTGGATCATGACTGCCGTGGCGTCGGGGATCTGCATCATGCGGTCGAACTCGCTGGCGAGCTGCTCGTTGGAGGTGACGTTGAGGGTAACGCCGCCGACGTCGCTCTTGTGAACGGGGCCGACTACCTTGACGACGATGGGATAACCCATCTGCTGCGCTGCGGCGATGAGGGTGTCGCGGTTGTCGCTGACGGCCTCGGGCACAACGGGTATGCCGGCTGCCTGCAGCAGTTGACGCACCTGGTCGGGGGCGATGTAGCTGTCGCCGGCGGGGATGGCGTCGATGATGTTGCGCACGGCCTGCTTGTCCACGTCGGGCGACAGGGCGTCGGCGGGAGCGGGCTTGGGCGTGTCGATGACGCGGATGAGTGCCTCGGCGAGGTCAACCTCGTCGGCGAAGTTGACGTGACCCTTGGCCAGGAACTCCTTCACCTCGCGTCCGGCGGTGTTGAGGCAGGGCAGGACGGGGAAGATGGGCTTGGTGCAGGTGAGCATCTTGTCGTGCAGCACGGCGTAAGCCTCGTCGCAGGGCACGAGTCCGGGGGTGCCGAAGATGACCACGATGGCGTCGGCGTCGGTGAATTGCTTCTCGCAGAAGTCGATGGCGATGCCCAGATGCTCGGGCGTGCCGGTGGCGAGGATGTCGATGGGGTTGGCCACGGACGATCCGGGATAGAGCTGTGCCTTGAGCTGTTCGCCGATCTGCTTGTCGAGCATGGGCACGTTCATCTTGCCCTTAGAGAGGGCGTCGGTGAGCATAACGCCAGGTCCGCCGGCGTGGGTGACGATGGCGACGTTGCGGCCCGTGACCTCGGGCAGCGTGAGCACGCAACCGATGGTGGTGAGCTCCTCGCGCGAATAGCAGCGCACGATGCCGGCCTTGCGGAACAGGGCATCGACGGCGGTGTCGCTGGATGCGATGGCACCGGTGTGTGACGAGGCGGCGCGGCTGCCACTCTCGCTAGAACCGGCCTTGACGGCTGCGATGCGGCAGCCCTTGTTGATCAGCGAGCGGGCGTGCTTGAGCATGCGCTCGGGGGGCGAGATATTCTCGATATAGAGCAGCTTGACCTTGGAGTCGCGCTCAGGGTCGAAGTGTTCGTCCATGTATTGCAGCACGTCCTCGATGCCGATCTGCTTGCCGTTGCCGATGGACCATACGGAGTTGAACTGCAGGCCCTTGATGACTGCAGACTCGAGGATGAAGACTGCCGTGGCGCCCGATCCGCTGATGAAGTCGACGCCCTTGGGGTCGAGTGCGGGGATGGGCTTGGTGAAGACGCTGTGGTGGTTGTTGGTGAGCAGTCCGATGCAGTTGGGGCCGATGAGAGCGGCGCCGTATTGCTCACAGGTGTCGAGGATGTGCTGCTCGAGCAGCAGTCCCTCGTGCGTCTCCTCGCCGAAACCGGCCGAGATGATGATGAAGGCGCGCACGCCCTTGTTGGCTGCCAGATAGTCCACATAGTCGGGGCAGTATTTGGCTGCGACGACGAGGATGGCGAGGTCGGTGTCGGGGATGTCCTTGACATCGTGGTGCACCGTGATGCCTTGGACGACATCCTCCTTGGGGTTAACGACGTGTAGTTGTCCTTTGAATCCGCCGTTCTTGAGGTTGCGTACGATGGCTCCACCGGGCTTGTGCTCGTTGTTGCTGCCGCCGATGACGACAATGCTCTGGGGATTTAATAATTGTTCGTTGATCATTGTTATAAAAAACGTTTATTTAATGGAATTGATGGTTGGTGTTGTCTTAGAATTAATGATTTTGGCGCAAAACTACAAAAAAAATTTGTATGGTGAATAATTTTGCGTAACTTTGTCACTCAATAAATTCTTCTAATACGAGTTAAACCAAAAAAAGATGAGGAAATTATTATTAGGTGACGAGGCAATCGCCCAGGGTGCACTTGATGCAGGTCTGAGCGGTGTGTATGCCTATCCTGGTACTCCGTCGACCGAGATCACGGAGTATATACAGAATTCACCGTTGGCGGCTGAGCGCAATGTTCACCGCCGGTGGAGTACTAACGAGAAGACGGCGATGGAGGCTGCGCTGGGCATGTCGTTCATGGGCAAGCGCGCGCTGGTGTGCATGAAGCACGTGGGCCTGAACGTTTGCGCCGACCCGTTTGTCAATTCGGGCATGACGGGCGTGAACGGCGGTCTGGTGGTGCTGGTGGCGGATGATCCGTCGATGCACTCGTCGCAGGACGAGCAGGACAGCCGCTTCTATGGCAAGTTTGCGATGCTGCCGACGTTTGAGCCGAGCAGCCAGCAGGAGGCCTATGACATGATGGAGCGTGCTTACGCGCTGTCGGAAGAGGTGTGCCTGCCGGTGCTGATGCGTGTAACGACGCGCATGGCGCACAGCCGTGCCGTGGTGGAGGTGAAGGAGGAGGCTCGTCCGTGTAACGAGCTGAACTACAACTCGAAGTCGAGCAACTGGGTGCTGCTGCCGGCCAATGCGCGCAAGCGCAACATCGTGGTGACGGGCCAGCAGGACGATCTGGAGCGTCGCGCGTGCGAGAGCGAGTATAACCGCTATGTGGACGCTGCCGACCACTCGATGGGCGTGATTGCGACGGGTATTGCGTATAACTATCTGATGGAGTGCTATCCTGACGGATGTCCGTATCCCGTGCTGAAGATCAGCCAGTACCCGATTCCCAAGGACTTGATCCGCAAGATGACGGCTGAGTGTGACGCGGTGCTGATTGCCGAGGAGGGTCAGCCCTTTGTTGAGGACCAGGTGCGTGGCGTGATGCCGGGCAACACGGTGATCAAGGGCCGATTGACGGGCGAGCTGCCGCGGACGGGCGAGTTGAGCCCCGACGCGCTGAAGCAGGCGCTGGGCATCGCTGTGAGCGAGGGTTATGCGAGCTGCGAGGATGTGGCTCCGCGTCCCCCCGCGTTGTGCCAGGGCTGTGGCCACCGCGACGTGTACACGGCGCTGAACGAGGTGCTGAAGGATTATCCCAACGCACGCGTGTTTGGTGACATCGGTTGCTATACGCTGGGATTTTTGCCGCCTTACAAGGCGATCCACTCGTGTGTGGACATGGGCGCTAGCATCACGATGGCCAAGGGTGCTGCCGATGCGGGTCAGTGGCCTGCTGTGGCGGTGATCGGCGACAGCACGTTCACGCACTCGGGCATGACGGGCCTGCTGGATGCGATTAACGAGAATGCCAACATCACGGTGATCATCAGCGACAACCTGACGACGGCGATGACCGGCGGACAGGATTCGGCTGGCACCAACAAGTTTGAGGCGATCTGCCGCGGACTGGGTCTGGACAACGAGCACCTGAAGGTGGTGGTTCCCATTCCCAAGAATATGCCTGAGATCACGCAGATCTTGCGTGACGAGATCGAGTATCGTGGCGTGAGTGTGATCATTCCGCGCCGCGAGTGCATGCAAACCCTACAACGTCATCTGAAACAAAAGAAAGCACAGGAGGCTAAGAAATAATATGAAGACTGATATTATCTTGTGCGGTGTGGGCGGACAAGGCATCCTCTCCATCGCGACCGTGATAGGCGAAGCGGCCATGCATGAGAACCTGTACATCAAGCAGGCTGAGGTGCACGGCATGTCGCAGCGAGGCGGAGACGTGCAGAGCAACCTGCGCATCAGCAGTGACCCGATCAACAGCGACCTGATCGCGCTGGGCAGCGCGGATGTGATCATCAGCATGGAGCCGATGGAGGCGCTGCGTTATCTGCCGTATCTGAATAAGGAGACGGGCTGGATCATCACGAGCAGCAAGCCGTTTGTGAACATTCCGAACTATCCGGAGATGGAGACGGTGCTGGCCGACCTGAAGGCGGTGAAGAACGTGGTGGTGCTCGACATCGAGCAGCTGGCCAAGGACAATGGCGTGCCGCGTTCGGCGAACGTGATCTTGCTGGGTGCCGCACAGCATGCGCTGGGCATCGAGTACGACAAGCTGGAGGGCGCGTTGCGCCGCGTGTTTGCCCGCAAGGGTGATGCCGTGGTTGAGGCTAACATCAAGGCATTGGCCATCGGAAAGGAGGCTCAGCAATGAAACCGACGCCTATCGACAAGCACATTATCGATCGCGCGATCGAAGAGTATGGCATCCGTGACTATGCCAACGCGACGATCCGCGAGGTGAAGGCGATTGCCGAGCGTGCCGAGCGCGAGTCGGGCGTGTCGTTCATCAAGATGGAGATGGGCATCCCTGGCCTGCCGGCGGCGCAGGTGGGCGTTGAGGCACAGATCAACGCGCTGAAGAAGGGCGTTGCGAGCCTGTATCCGGCCATCTCGGGCGAGCCGATGCTGAAGAAGGCCGCGTCGCGGTTTGTGAAGGCATTTATCGACGTGGACGTGTCGCCCGAGGGGTGCGTGCCCACGGTGGGCTCGATGCAGGGCACGTTTGCCACGCTGCTGACGATCTCGCAGTGCGACAAGAAGAAGGACAAGGTGCTGTTCATCGACCCGGGATTCCCCGTGCAGAAGCTGCAGCTGCAGATCCAGGCGGTGCCGTTCGAGACGTTCGACATCTATGAGTATCGTGGCGAGAAGCTGCGCGCCAAGCTCGAGGAGTATATGAGCAAGGGCGACGTGAGCGCCATCGTGTACAGCAATCCTAACAATCCGGCATGGATCTGTCTGACGGATGCCGAGTTGAAGGACATCGGCGAGCTGGCGACGAAGTATGACGTGATCGTGCTCGAGGATCTGGCCTACTTTGCGATGGACTTCCGCATGGACATCTCGCAGCCGTTCAAGGCTCCGTTCCAGCCGACTGTGGCGAAGTACACCGACAACTACATCCTGCACATCAGTGGCAGCAAGGCATTTAGCTATGCCGGCGAGCGCATTGCGGTGGCTTGCATCAGCGACAAGGTGTATAACCGCGTGTATCCCGATCTGGCGGCGCGTTACGACGGGCTGCCCTTCGGCAAGGTGTTTGTGACGCGCATGCTGTATGCGCTGTCGTCGGGCACGAGCCACAGTGCGCAGTATGCGCTGGCGGCGATCATGGATGCGGCGAGCAACGGTGACTATCACTTCCGCGACGATGTGATCGAGTACGGACGCCGTGCCCATAAGCTGAAGGAGATCTTCACGCGCCACAACTTCCGCATTGTCTATAGCATGGACAACGACAAGCCGATTGCCGACGGATTCTATTTCACGATCGGCTATGGCGACATGACGAGTGGCGAGCTGGCTCACGAGCTGATGTACTATGGCGTGAGCGCGATCTGCCTGGCGACGACGGGTTCGTGGCAGCAGGGCCTGCGCGTGTGCACGTCGTTTATCAAGGACGACCAGTACGACGAGCTGGATAAGCGCATGGCGATCTTTGCCGAGAATCATCCGCTGTGATGAGGGGCTAGCGCGACGAGGCGCATTGAACTGAGAATGACGATCCCCGCGGGATGGTGGCGAATGGAGGGCTGCCGTCGCGCGGGGATTGCTGTGTGTATATATGGGTGGAGGGGTGGATTTCGCCTTATATATTATAATGTGTTGAGTGGGTGTTGGTCGATAAAATGGGGGCGTTGGTCGCCCATTGGCGGGCTCTCGGCCGAAAATGAGGGGTAAATGACTGAAAAAACGTTAAACTAGGCTCGAAAATTGCAGTCTAAACGACAAAGAATATTAAATTTGTTGGACTATTTAAAACAACACGACAATGAAAACTACTGTTAAAAACATGATGATGGGTTTGACGCTCATGGGATGCCTGATCCTGAGTGCATCGTCAGCTTCGGCGCAAGGCCGGGGCCGTTCGGCAGGTGGCAGTTCACGCAGCAGCGCTGCCACAGTATCACGTTCTAGCAGTTCGTCGAGTCCTTCGGTGAGCCGCAACAGCGACCGCAAGGCTTCGAGTCCGTCGGTGAGCCGCAGTTCGAGCAGCAGCCGCAGCTCGTCGAGCCCCTCGGTGAGCCGTAGCAGCGACCGTCGGTCGAGCTCTAGCCGCAGCTCGTCGAGTCCTTCGGTGAGCCGCAGCAGCGATCGCAAGTCCAGCACGAGCCGCAGCAGTTCGTCTGGCTCGTCGGTGAGCCGCAGTTCGAGCAGCCGCAGCAGTTCGTCGAGTCCGTCGGTGACGACTCGCAGTAGCGACCGCAAGTCGAGCACGAGCCGCACGACTACGACCACGAGTCCGTCGGTGAACCGCAACAGCACGACGCGCACTAACCGCAGCAGCAACAGTGTGAGCGATTGGCCCAGCAGCCGCAGCAGTGGCAGCAGCACGGTGAATCGCGGTGGCACGGCCGGTAGCCGCAATGGTGGCGGAGGTTCGTCGATGGGTAATCCTGACGACAACAAGAATAACAACAAGCGCGGTGGCAACTCGACGGGTGTGACCCGCCACAGCGATAATCGCACTGGCGCGACCACTCGCACGCGTACCAACAGCAACTCAACGATCAGCACCGATCGCAACATGGGCACGAGCGTGAACACGGGCGATATGAATGATCGTGGCAACCGCAACAATGGCAACATGGGTGGCGATAACGGCAACCGTGGTGACAATGGCAACATGGGAGGCGACAATGGCAACCGTGGCGGCAATGGCAACATGGGTGGCGACAACAACGGCAACCGTGGTGGCAATGGCAACATGGGTGGCGACAACAACGGCAACCGTGGTGACAATGGCAAC
>Ga0181612_103733_pt1 | contig 11133 bp, 8 predicted proteins | sample HoacroProtozoa21_FD_119630 | JGI IMG/M metagenome (GOLD analysis project Ga0181612, IMG submission 119630) | Hoatzin crop microbial communities from Cojedes, Venezuel. Combined Assembly of Gp0051906, Gp0051904, Gp0051908 | reverse complement strand
CTAGCATAACTCGGGGACTACCAGTCTTCACGCTCCAAATAGCAGCAGAAAAACTAGACCCAAGACAGTTAGAAAGCCAAATCGCTCACTCATAGGCACCAGAACAACCCCTTCCACCAGACAGCGCTCAGAGATACAAGACCCGCCTGGACAAGGTCCTGTGCAGCCTGCTGTAGGTGACCCTGCTTTGGCAGGAGGGTTGAACTAGATGACCCACAGAGGTCCCTTCCAACCCCGACCATTCTGTGATTCTGTGGTACAGTGTCTCCATGAGAACCATTAAGGAGCCCAGTGCCTCTCTTTTCCTCATGGGATTTACCTTCTTGTCGTGCACCAGCTGGCTTGGTCACAGGAAAGTATTCATTATGTTGTGGGAGATATGGTCCTCTGGGCACTCCTGCTCATAGCATAGAAGAGAGCCCAAATGTCTCACTAAAACAGTGTGCTGAAAGAGAAATGTAGTTTAGTGTTTTATTGCAGGATGAAAAATTAAATGTTCTTTGTAAATCTAGTAAAGTGTTATGGATTAGCCATTTCCACTTGGATCAAATCAGCTAAAATCATATTTTGATTTTTTTCAATCTCTTTTGCAATTTTAGTATTTTCCTAATTTTTTAAGGTTGTATCTTGCATCAGAAAATAATTTTTTCAGAAAATTTGCAACAGATTTTAATAATCAGAGTTAGGCAGTGAATTTTTAGTCTGACAATTTGAGTAAATAGATTTTTGTCATAGATACCTGGAAGACTTAAAAAAAAAAAAAAATTTGCCCCACACTGAAGCAATCTAGCACAGAGCTTGACTGCTCAGAGGGAGAATAAAATCAATTAAATAGCATAGTAACAAAAAAGGAGGGTCTATACATTTGATGTCTGTGTCACGAGCAAATCTACTAGCAATATTGTAAGACTGGTCAAAAAGCCACTGAGGTGGCTGCAGTCAAACTCCCAGAGGAAATGGACTCACCAAAGTGTATGTGACAACAGCAACTGGTTAGCACCTAGCACAAGCTACTACGGAAAGACATCAGACCGTTAAATTTCTGGTTGTTTTTGTGTATAACTTTCAATCACAACAGCTAAGATGCAGAGGAATAATTGGGAAGGGACCTTGCTGTGCAGCTTGCTACACAGACACAGAGCTCAGCCCGCCCTGGAGGCTTCCAGTTAAAAGACATGTGGATGACAGGTAAGAAATGTGAATAAGCCACATGAGCAAATGAACACAGTGGAGTATTAGCCCAGCACAGTCCTCCTGCATGCTGTTCAAGCCACCGCAGGGCACAAACCGTTATTAGGTTATATGTGGAGTAGAATAAAAGATTAGATTGAAAAGCACGTTCAGAGTCACATCCTAAATTAGGTAGAAAGAAAGATCCCTGTCTAAATGTTGCAGAAGTTTGGGGGTGGCAGCCAGTCTGCCTCAGGTTTTAGGCCTGTTTTCTCCTAGCGCACGTTCAACTCATCAGCTCACTGAACAAGCTTTAGCAGCGAGCAACAGCGAAAAACCTAACTCCAGAAAAGTCTGCATGGAGAGGAGGAAAAAATGCAGTGTTGTTGTCCAGAGAGCAGAGCTGTCCACTCAAAACATAAAAGTAAGCTGATCTCTCTTAAAAAGAAAAAAAAAAACAACAACAAAAACATAAAACCCCCAAACAAACAAACATAAAAACCTCCACCTTTCTTTGATTGTAACAATCCTTAAAAATGTAGGATCACCTTTGGATGCAGAGGTGGCATGGAAAATTCCAGTCCAAATGGTGAAAGTTTGAGGAAGTTAGAGACATTTGAAACAAGGGGGTCATAGGTGAAACTAGGTTTTCAACCCTGCCTCAGGCAGATGCAACCAGTCTTCTCACTCAAGGGTGTCAAACCTATTTTCTCTGGTGGACACCAGCCAACACGTTGGCAAGCCATATTCAGTGGAGCCTAACAAGAGAGGTGGATGCACTGTACAGTAAGTGAAAACTTCCTTTGCTGAGGTTGCTGCTCGCCGATGTCTCTCACGCCTGGTGAGTACTGCTGGGAACAGGCGAGGCCAGCACAGGGCTAGTAATGCAACACACAACATACTGTGCCCAAGCCAAAAAGGCCCAGTCCTTGGGTGCAGCCCTTGGCGTATGCAAGCATGCTCTTTCCAAAACAAGCTGCTGTGCCCACCCAGCTCTCCATACATGTTCATGTCTTGCACAATCGCAGGGTCCTCTGTAGAGGCACAGACAATGTTTCAGGTTGATTGCAGAATCACAGAATGGTAGGAGTTGGAAGGGACCTCTGTGGGTCATCTAGTCCAAACCCCTTGCCAAACCAGGGTCACCTACAGCAGGCTGCACAGGACCTCATCCAGGCAGGTTTTGAATATCTCCAGAGAAGGGGAATCCACTACCTCTCTGGGCAACCTGTTCCATTGTTGGATTAAACTGAAAACATCCTCTGGTTTGTAACTCCTCTCTTCTGTGTCCATCTGTAACTACTGATTGTGCTCTTAAACTGCCCAGAGACCTCAAACAGCATCTGGCAGAGTTTCTGTTTAGAATGAATTTTATATGACTGTTTCACATGTTTTTGTTCTCCTAGGACAGGCTTAACGGCAGCAGAAGTCCTGTTTCTAAAAATACAGCTGACAGACTAACAGTGGTCACCACAAGCTGCCTGTTGGGTCTTCTCTGATGGAGTCATGAACTGATACTACAGCCACCCGTGAAGACCTCACTATAGAACAGCATCCTCTTTAAACGTTTTCCAGAGTAAAAGCAGAAAATGGTCTCTACGTGCTCATGTCATAGTGAGGATAAAGCACAAACTGCGTAAATGTACATGTTTCATATGTGTAATGCTTCCAGATGTTGGTATCACCTTGCTGCTTGGACTTTGTTTCTTATATATTTCTTCACTATCTATCGTTAACCAAGTGGTTTGTTTGGTTTTGGTTGGATTTTTTTTTAATTCTCTTTCGCCTTTTTTTTTTCATTTATGTTAGGCATTGTTTCACAGGACACAAATCAAGCAGGAGATATTGTGAGGTATCTTTTTATCTATTTCTGTAACATGTAGCTTAAAAAGCTGAGCTTGTGTCCTCTTCAGGTATAAGAGGTTTTTTTGTTAAAATACTCAAAGATCTGGAGAATTCTGGGTACAAACTTCACTTGATCAAATGAAAAACTCTCAGCTGACATTTTATTGAACCTGAACACAAGCCAGAAAAATAATTCCGAATCTTCCAGAGAGGACATAAAATGTGTACCAGAAAAATAAAAAATAACCTAAGACAAGTTGTGAAGATTTTATAGAGACTACTCATCTTATTTGCGTAACATCCATATTCTACATACTGCAGTATACGTACATACAAGTATATGTAACTACTTTTTCCATACATCCATACTATATCCTTTTCCATATATGTACCCCACATGAGCATTTTAGCAAAATATTTTTCACCTTTGTCTTTATAATTTGTACTAAAAGTGTTTTTCTCTTCTGTAAAGCAATCAAAGCAAGCAATAGCATTGTGTATCTATAAACTGGGCTGAGCTTGTCAGCAAGCTCACGCATACTGCTACCAGCCCAAAAGATGTTCTCTTAAACACAAAGGACCAAGAATTAAGGCACCTACCTCAACCTGAATCAAAATCTAACCTGTTCTCCTGTCCTAGCAGTATCCTTTATTGTCCAAGTGCTGTAAGCAAAGCACCTTCCTTATACATCACTAGTATTAAAGGTTCTCCAAGCAAAATTAGGTTCTCTACTAAAAATGTGCTTTATTGAATTTGCATGGAGAAATAGAATAAAGTTTAGTAAAATTTTTTTCCTGATGCAAAAGAGCATCTAGGTCAGTCACTGCTACTATTTCTCTGCAGTGCTAATGAGAGAAAAAGCTAGAAATTTTTGTCACTTCGAATACGACTCAGAATAAGAGACAGAAGACCTACTGATTAGGAAAGGGGTTTTTTGTTCATTTAATTAAGCAGTTACTTAATGAAGTAACATGGCACTTTAAATCTAAATATCTAGGCCTGCAAAGAGTTTAAGAACACTGTAAGTGTTTGTATTTCAAAAGCAGTCTGGGTTAAAGTTATTTCTCCTTAAGAGGTGACATCTCGTTTTTACAGATGGAGCAAGGACTTTGAGTTCTAGCGAGATTAGTCATTGCCAGTAACATCACCAATGTACGGTAAGGAAAGCATATTTTTGGGTATACTGTTACTTCCTGCTACACAGGGACTGCAGTTGTATAGATGCAGTAATAGACTTTTTTCTTTTAATTAAAAATGTTGACAGGGAAGACAATCTTGTTTCAACATTTTTTCTTCAATATTCCTTTGTCCAAAATCTCAAACCATAAAGTTTTGGACATCTACAAACTGAAGCATTGAAGCTGAAAATAGCTTGTGTAATTTTTTAGCCAAATATTTCACCAGCTTGGATGCTTAATGGCTATTATTGAAAAGTTATAACGTTTAGCTGTACTTTGGAAAGAAATTGCACTTTCTTAAGAAAATAAGTTTTCATGAGAAAACCAAAATAATATCAGATTTAAGTCTTTGTGCATGATACAGAATTGAAAACAGACATTTCCCCTAGGAATGTCCGTTTCATCACACTTTCCATTTTGACCAAGCAGTTGTTTTCCTACGCACGAGGTGAGGGAGGAGTTTTACGACCATTTTTCTATTAGCTCTGTTACCATTTCTTACTCCTTGCCGCACGCCCACCTTGGGCTGGGGTTGCAGCGCTCCTAGCTGTCCACCCCCATGGGGTCTAGGCACCTGCCTGCTAGCTGCTGGGAACAAAAAGGCTTGGCTCAAAGCTTATTTACAATTCACTCATTTTAAAGCGAGCTCTCTTCCACCACAGCTCGATAAAAGCGATCGCTTCCTTCACACATCTATTAGCGAGCAGATGCCTCCAGCTCCTCTGCATGAGCAAAATCTCCACTCCATTCCTAACACCTCTTGGTCACTTACAACGCCGTTTACTCCAGGAAGACAGGTACTGGACTGCCTCTCCTCTCCTTGCCGCGCTTTTCCACAGCTGTGGACCTTACGTGGAAAGTCAGCTATTCCGCAAGAGGCTTAGGCTGGATTTTTTGCAGCCATCTCTTGCAATGTTGTGTAGTGGTAGGGAAAGAGGCGGCTGGGGCTCCCTGGGCGACGGCTGTGCTGGGGCAGCTGCGGGGTGGCTGCCTGCCAGGACCAGCTGTGCGGGGACGGGTGCAGGTTCGGGTACCGCTGTCCTGCGCGGGCTGAACCACAGGATTATTCGCTCACGCACGGGCAGACATCCTGCCGCGCTGCAGCGGGGACAGGAGGGGGGGGAGCGAAAGAGAAAAGATGGGGGGAAAGAGGGCTTGAAATAAGGAACCTATATGCAACCTATAAACTGCAGGAAAAGCCAGGATTGTGCCTGACAGTCTATTTTTAAATTGGCTGACAACAATCCGATGTGTTGTTTGGGTAAGGACACTGCGCTGGCTTATAAGCAGAGCCAGTCGTGGGACGGGGAGAAGACTGCAAATCCGCATTTATTGCTCCTGCTCATCTGTTCTGCTCAGATTCCCAACCAGCAACACTGGCCTCTAGCTGCCACAAGAAGCCCGGAGCACTGGGCCTGAAATAACAGGTATTGGAGCTTCAGCTAGTAGAAAGCCCGCCAGCCTCCCATGATTTCCCTGCAGCTTGGTGGCTGAACACAAGCTGAAGACCTAGACCTTCGTTATAAAAATCTTTGTGCTCTGTTGGTCCTAAGGAGAGAGATGACATCCAAAGAGGACAGCGGGCTGCGAGGGGATGGCAGGCGAGCCAGGCTGCCTAACGTCATCTGAAGTCTTGCCACAGGCTCTCCATTCTGCCAGAATTTGTCTTTTAATTTCTACTCCTTCGTGGAGCGAGCTTCGGCAAACCATTTACGTTTCGTGCCTTGCTTTACCCATATATGAAGCACGAAACAGTAAACATTGGCTAACCTCTGGGTCAAGGGAAGCCCGTAACTTTTAGAGTCCCTATTGATTTGGCAGATTTCATTTGTTCCTTTCACACAGACTCTCAGATAGGTGAGGTACTTTGAGATGTCAGTGGCACTTCAGTATTTCTGTATCCTGCCTCTGATGGGTGTGCAGTGAACCAGCCATAGCTATATACACCTGGGTAGATGGATCAAGAGACAGCATCAGCTTGGTTCCAGCTATCACTATTTACTCTGCACGCAGAGGCTTTACTTAGAATATTGAGATATTTTACAAAATAAGCTTCAGTAGTTCCCAGGAATATCATCAACATACGTAAACAAGCCTCTCGACTTCTTTCCACGGGACACTCACTGAGAACAAGATCACTCTTCCTGACCTGACCAACGTGGTATGAATTACAACCAGAATTTCTGCCAGGGACATCTTTGGCCCACAGTTTCACTACCTGTTTCCTACTCAGAAAATACCATCTATTTCTGAAGCCTGTAAAAATCAAAGATCTTCAACCTTTCTGGAACATTTCCATCAGTTTCATCCAGACCAGCTTAATTTTCTTGTGCCCAAAATGGAGATACACTGTGGAAGAGAGGACAGATGGACAGAAGAGGAGCATAATGCACAACTTTACCATGGCCCTCCCCACACAAGCACCTCCCCAGAAGCCTGAGGGATACACCTTTGCTTACATAACCATACCTGATGGTCAGGTTCACTGCTTTCATAAGTGTCAAATTAACTATTTAGCTGCAAAGGAAAATCCTAGCACTTTCTTACATTTTTCTTCATGTATGGTATTTTTTTCCGTCAGGCTGGTTTTTAATTTTTCTTGGTGCCTCCATCTCTCCTTTCTATACTCTTACTCTTCCACTCACAACCCTATTTCAAACTCCATTTCCCAGCCATTCAATTTATTATCTCTTTTTTGTTCTTCTCTTCCACTCCAGCCATGGGCAACTTAGAAAAGTCATTCTTGGACAAATCACCCTCTTATTTCCCAGCTACCCATCAGGGCAAAGCTCTGCAACAGGCCAGGCTCCACCTTTTTGCCCCACTCAGCTGGGTAGCAGTGTGGATATCTGCCCTTGCTACCCTGCAGTGTTTCATACTTCGGTGGCCAGAAAGCTGCTGCGGCACAGCAGCCACCACCAAGACTTACAGCCCAGCCTAGATACGGGCTGCTGCCCAAAAGCACAGCCTTGGTCTCATCTTGGACGCCAGTCTCACGCCGTGCCCTTCCTGCGTGTTGGCTCCCATAGCCACAACATAAGCTGGGTCAAGAAAATGCCCCAGCTGAAAATTAAGCACTACCAAAAGGTGACTTCTGGGCTTTTGGGGCTCAGGCTGCTCCCGCCTGCACGTGTGGGGCCACATGGAGATTGGGGTCTTCCCCCTTTCCTCCGCAAACAGCTTTTTGCTGATCAGCTCTGGCTGGTGGGGAAATTGTGCATGGCAAAGCTCTACCCTTTGCTGCACATTCTACTTGCATTTGCCAGTAGATTTGGAAGAGAACTTCCCAGTCTTACTGTTGTGTTTCACTGAAATGGCTCCAATTTTGCAACACTTGGTCTGTGGTACCAATGTGTGACGGCCCAGCTCCAACCTGTTAAACCGTGACCCTCCCGAACAAAGCTGTGTGAGCAGACAGCTTGCATAGCTAAAACTCAAAAGAAACACCTTTAAATTTTTTTTTTTTTTCCATTTAGAAGGTGACAAAATGGGCTCACTTTAGTAGGCGGAGCAATGATAACACCATTATAACTGAAACACTGTTACTGCTTATCATTTATAGAGTGGATGTTCAATGGATCCAGAATGCAATCCTACCTTGAAGAAAATTCAGAGCTATGGAGAGGGACTGAAAATGTTTCCAAATCTGTGCAAAATTTTGTGACTTCAAAAATTGGCATTGGATTAAAAATTGACTCCAATTCTTTTTAGAACAACCAACATATTTCCAATAATTCACTTGGATAATGTTTATCCATCTCATCTGATCTTCTCTTATGTTAAATATGATGTGTTAGCTGGTGTATTTAATATGGAGCATGTTAAAGATATTTTAATATAGAAGGAAAATGAAATTAAAACATGATAAAGTCAAAACAGTTTTATCTTATATCAAAACAAAATGTTTTGATATTATTAAAATAAATCAAGAAAGTAAAAATGAAATGTTTTGACTTTTTCCCTTTAAAAATATTTGTCAGAATTGACACTTTCTTGCAAAACATTTGGATTTTGACAAACCGAATTCTATTTTTACAGAAGAATTGTTTCACTGAGCTCTAATTAAAAACTGGCTAACTCACAGGTTTCAAAAAATAGCTGTCACTAGTGAATTATTACAGTGCATCAGATCTGTGGTGAAAGGGGTCAGCTCACAGCCCAGTGCTATTTAATATTACCATCTACGGTCCTGAAATGAATATAAAATCACTTCTGAAACTTTTCTAAGCAATGAGGAGTTTGGCAGAGTGGCCAGGGCCACCGCAGTGTGATGGGGACCACCTTGGAGATCACCAGTGACTCCAAACATTGCACGTTTCAACCCAAGAAAGCCTCAACCTTGCCCCCAAGAACAAAGGTGCCAGCTCTGCTGCCTGATGGCAGCTCTGCCTTGGCACAAAGGGATTGAGGAGTTTTAATCAATAAATAACTAAGCAGTAAATTAAAGCAGGGGAGAAACAAGTAGGATATTGAGAGGGGACCAATAGCGGAATACGGTGTCCTGCTCTGGTATCAGCATGTAAGCATGGAAAACTGTGATGACCAAAGTATTTATTAGCTGAGTTAACGTGCTTCATTGTTTTGCCTGTCAGAAAGAAGACGGAAAGGTGATAGGGGAAAAATGAGGTAAAAATGTCACTTTGTTTTAAGCAGAGAGTTATAAAAAGGAATTTCAGGCAGACAAATTCAGAGGAAAAATGAAGCAACTGTTTCTCCTGGTGAGTCTGACTGACCAGAGGAACGTGGTACCTGTCAAAGCAGCGAACTCGCCATTTCAGGCTCTCTTTAAATCAAGACTGGCTGGTTTACTGAAGGCACAAGCTATTTTATTTCAGCCTAGCAGTAGCGGGAAAAAATTTGTATGTCCTGAGTTATAGAAGAAATCAGAGTAAGTATTCTGTTCATATCCATCACATATAAAATCCATGTGAATCTACGCATTAATTATCTGCACATTGCAGACAATCTGAAGGTAGCCAGGAAATTGTCAGTGAATCTTAAATTATGCTGAAAATCACGAATTTATCATCAACATTTTCAACAGCTTTTGAAGGTGGAGGTTTGGATTTAAAATACTGTCCTGGACATCACAAAAACATTTCCGATTTTCAAAATTTTGGTACTAGCTCTAATGGGACTGAGTTTTTAGGGGAGTAAGAAGAGACCAAGTCTAGAATCACTGCGCTGATGGCAGGGAGACTCACGCAGATGCAAGAGAGATACCTGCTTTCTGTCCTGATTCAAAGCTTCATCGGTGCCTCCTATATTGCCCAAGATTTCAGGAAATTTTCAGGAAACAGAACATAATTGTAGAAATATTTCATTCTCGGAGAGCACCATTTTCTCAGGAAAAAAAAAAAAAAGATGTATTTGAAAAGCTTGATCAGTTTAATATCTGTGTTTAATTCCTGTTCATGCTACAAAATTCATTGTGTGAAGCTAGGATTGTAATTTATAATTCTATTATGTTTTTCTCTACTTGCAAAATGAGAATATGACCTTTTTCTACCTTTATTTCTATTGTAAGGTCCTTTGGCAAAAGACTGTCTCTTTCCTTGTGTATGTATATTTACACATAAAGTAAAAAGCAAAACAGCTTTGGGTGTCTAAGCTCATTTGTAGCGTAGATAATGCTTGTTCTTCTACTGTTCTATTTAAAAAATACAGTCAATAGCTAGAAAGTGCAACTGAGAAATATTATCTACCATCCCGGACTTGAATATTATATATTTTAAAAAAACACTGAATTATTTAAAGGAATGGAATAATTTTATGCCATGTGTTTCTTTACAGAACACTATGACAGTAAGATAATATTTTGCAATTTGAGATCATTTCACATGGCAAGGAAATTATGTTTGCCAGCTAGCTGATTTTTTTTGCTCCATTTAATGTACACATGATAGATACTGGTTAGAACTGAGGTTTTTAGTAGAACATTGTTCACAACTAAGTCTAATAACTTCTACAGTCATAGAAAATCATGTATGAGCTTTTGGTATTTTCAGCTCTCAAAACTTAATCATGCTTTTCAAGTTCAGAAGTCTGTTTTCATTCTAAGTAGGATGGCTTTTAACAAATTTAATTATATGCTATTATAATACACATTATACAATATAATGTAATGCACAGTAATAGACGTAGTGTAGCACACAGAATAATATGTATTCTATCATATATATTAATAGGTTTAATAATATTCACTATATTTACCGCTATATTAATTTTACATTGGTTTGATTAATTTTGTTATCCAGAATTATATATAAAGAAAGGTAATTGCTTGTTTTAATTGTGACAGTAGTAGCTGATTGTATCTCTGACACAGGGGACTCCTGCCATTGTTTATCAATATCTAGGACAAATCTAGGACTTTGGCAATCTAAATATGCAAAATATGTCAGGAAGAGAGAAATAGAGAAAATGAGACTGGTCCAAATCAGGTTAGTTAACAAGTAATTAGCAGAGCAAGTTATTAAACTGAATCAGTTGGTCAGAGAGATACACATTCCCGCTAGTGAACCCAGCTGTTACTACGTATATTTGTTCACAGCCCAAAGGAAGGTTTGCAGCAGCAGTAATACCCTACTTGGTCCAGCATTACGCAACATAACATAGCAACAATAACATTACTCAGTGGCAAAGTTTAAAATATCACTTATTTTTGCCACTCAAAGTAATTCTCCACATGCAATATCCTGACACAAGCATGTACTTTTCTACCGAGGCACACATAAATCAGGATACTGAATGGCACGACTTACAACACCTTGGCACAAAGAAGTGATCTCAGTAGGCTCCATCTCACCAACTCATTGACGCAAACTGTACGTAGAATCATAGAATGGTTTGGGTTGGAAGGGACCTTAAAGATCATCTGGTTCCAACCCCCCTGCCATCAGCAGGAACATCTTCCACCAGACCAGGTTGCTCAGAGCT
>Ga0181612_143938_pt1 | contig 11134 bp, 5 predicted proteins | sample HoacroProtozoa21_FD_119630 | JGI IMG/M metagenome (GOLD analysis project Ga0181612, IMG submission 119630) | Hoatzin crop microbial communities from Cojedes, Venezuel. Combined Assembly of Gp0051906, Gp0051904, Gp0051908 | reverse complement strand
TCCTGTTTCTCAAGGAAATTTTCCATCTAGCAAAGCTGTTCGCATCCTGTTTTGCCAGGCTGGCTGATCACCTGCACCACTGATCAAATTGCCAATTGACAATATTAAGAACACAATCACATCTATGTTAAGTACATTCAAATAACTGGACTGCGTCAGAACAAAGGTCCACTCCTGTACAGTATCCTCTCTCTGACAGTGACAAGAGATGACAAGGAAGAGCATAAGAACAGAGCAAACATGTAGTTTCTATGCTCACAACGTACAGCAAAATCTAGTAGGGAAGTGGTATCAGTAGCATTACAGTATGCATAAACTCTAGCTGCAGTGGAAATAAACAGAACAACTGCTCCTCCTCTCATTTGTTCATTTACAAGATTACAAGTAAAAAGCACTGTTTAAGAGTTATTTGCCATGCAGGAAGGATTCCAGTTCCAGAGTAGGAAAAAGGCTGACAAGACACAAAAACAAAACTAGTTAGCTTTCTTTTTCCAAACACAGTGAATGAGATCTCAAAAATATATGAAAACCATTCACAAAAAATATGGTAAGAAAAATATGGAAAGAGATCTATTAAGATCCTAACATATTGAAGGGTGGACAGGGGGTTATTTAACTTTCCAGCCTCCACTTTCTTTGGCATATATTTTAAAAAGTATCCTTTATTACCACTTTATAATGAGTAACATATAAACACTGTTCTTGTGAGCCTTGCGCTGCAAGCGCTTACAGAGGTTGCTGTCCTTCAGCAGACCAGAACTCAAGAACTCAAGAAAGGCTGCGTTGATACAGCTATGTTTTCCCTGTTCAGCTGAACATCAACTTGTATCTAACAGTCTGAAGTTCCTCTGCACATCTCAGTTCTTCCATCCCACTCCACAAACACCTTTCTTATCAACATGCACCACAACCAGACCTACTCAGAATAAAACCTCCACCCCTAAAACCTCCTACACTCCACTCCTACCAGCAGCACTTTTCCTTGCCTGCCTCCATTGCCAAAGTGTGCCTCTCCCCTTCTGGACAGCTGGACTGCCCTATTTCTTGCAAGTGATGCGAAACACAAAAAATAATTTCTTTATGTAAGGCATTGCTACTTATTGGCATCTTGCCGCTGTGCAAGCTAGAATTTCCCAATGCTTCAACTGCCATTATAAGACAACAGATACTCAAGGTACATTTTAGCCTGGAGGACATAAATTACATCACCTGTATTTTATCAGACACTCTCTAAAATGGTAACAGTTAGCAATTTAGTAGCCACTTTTGTAAGTTTTTTTTTAAATACCTTAAGACTCTTTATTGATGGTCATATACATAAAACATTTCCTATTTATGAAACCCAACTGGAAACACATGAACAATCACTTGATTTTAAAATCAGTTCAGCATAGCTGTACACTCTGAACATTACCAGGGAACATTCAATAATACCATTTTAAGATATATCACATTATATATGGTGAATTGCAACAAGACACAGGTAGAACTAATTCCTCAACCCCTTTTCTTATTTCATAAAAATGCTTCGGAAAGCTATTAATTCTACCCCAGCTTTTTCCTATTCTTTCTGAATTATGCTTACAAATTAAAAGATCCAACTCAAAGTTAAATCAGCTCCATTAGAAACCATGAATATTTTATTATATGTGCAGTTAAGTCATAACTTGAAAAAAAAAAATCCAGGATAGCAAATTCTGCAGCACTGCCAAAATAAAGTTCCAACAGCAACATTAACTTTTGCTCAAATTGACATTCTAATTTTTTAGCCCTGCAACATTAACACATTTTTTAAAACTTTACTTAGATAGAATAGTTTTTCAAGTAGAAACAAAATGCATCTCTTTGTGGAGAAAGCTCTTCCTGACAGACCTAGAAAAGAAAACCTTTTATCTGGCCTGTACCTTCTATACCTTTCCATTTCCTGCTTATTGAAGAGAGGTGGAGAAGTGGCAAATTTACTTGGCGATGAAATATCTTACCAGCAATGTCTTGTTTCACAGCCATGCTCCACACTTATTGCCTACAAGCTGCCCGTGATAGTTTCAGGTTCTGAATTTCAGTTACTCAGTTCTCAGGGACATGCAGCCTATCTTGTTGAAAGACTTGGGTTCTTCCAATAGCATTTTGCTGAAATACAGCTAAGCTAAGAGAAGGTATCCAAGTTTCAGCTGGGAAGCTGGTGACAGGCTATACTCCCTGCAAGACTCTCAGAGCTCTGCAAAAACCTACTCACCCAAATGGTCCCAAATAGTGCCAATCTGTTGAATGAGAAGCTTACATTTCTTTTTCCTAGGTAAAAATCTGAGATTAGAAGGTAAACCTCTAAGACCAGAACGTGTATCTCTGAACTACAGACCACTTCTAAGACATAAAAGACACAAAAAATTCTGCATAGGCTTATTTACACATTGGTCATTCACAGAGTGTAAATACCCTAAGTTCCATGGCTCCTTTTCACGTTTGTGATGTATTTTGAATTTACGTGAAAAGCATCTGCAGAAAAGTCTCAATTCTGTTTAACATATTCTTGTGATGGATTTAGATTTTATTGGAAGTTAGGCAAAAATGCTTCAGTATAATTTGTATCACTAGGCTATGAAGTCCACAGCTTATAATGATCAGTACTCACACCTCTAAAATAAAGACTCAAAAGTCAAAAGTTTTGTAGGACACTTTGGGAAATTCTCATGTCACATTTGAGATACTTCACCCTCAAACTGTAACCTGTCTGCACAGCTGCAATATAATATCTTTAAAGGTAGAGGATGCATTTTGCACACCTATCATAAGGTGATAAAACCACAAAAACAGATAGTATAAAATTAACATAAGCGTAGATAGTTCAAACTGTGATTTTCCAAGCATTTCAAAAAAGCTTTTCAATGATTACAGGTAAACTTCTTATTAACAACACTAAGCTTTAAGTTGTTTCAATTAATTCCAGCTTTAAAGAAAGTAATGGAAAAGCTGTAAAGGCACATACATCAAAAAGAGTCTATGTCAAAAACTTGTCCTAATGACTATAACTTTATAGTCTTCTTAGCCATGTTTCACATCTGTTTTTTGTTTCAGCATTGTCACTTTTATCATAAGTCCCATGGTATCTGGGTTTACCATAAAAGTTCTCCTCTCTTCTGCTTTCTTCTGTCTCATGGAGTTTTCTAAAACCACAATGACCCGTGCCAAAGATGAAAAGCTGAAATACTTCCCATGATACAATACATGATTGTCATAATAATTGTGTAACGATGATACCGTATCTATATTTCATGGACTTTATACCAAATGGGCTTTAGCCTACATGAAGATCCTTTTTAATCAAGGTATTACCTAAAAGGGTGTATTATAAATTGGTACACAATTCACAAGGGTGAACACAAGGGTACAAACCCCCTTTCTGCTAGACTAACATGCATTTCAGAGCAAGTACAAATTCCCTATTTTCCAGTACAGTATATCTGTCTTTTATTTTCAGCATCTTAAGGAGATCCTGTCTAAAAATGTGTAAATTTTGAATAACATTAAAATAAAAAAGTAGTTATTACCCTTTCTTCTCTTGCCACTTTATAGTGTTTTACAATGACCACACACACACAGAAATATACACTCCTCACTCTCTGCAAAATCCACGGAGATGCAGAAAAATAATTATGTTATTACTCAGCAGCACTCACAATGCTACTCACTAGTAACAGGCATTCACTACACACCAAATGCAAATAGAATACATAAAATCTATCAATTCTACTCTCTCTCACTACTTTTAAGTGACTTTTTTAATCAAAAGCACAAAATGTGCTTCCTAAATTCGTGGTGGTGTGTTACAATCAGATGTTCAGTCACTGCCATCAGCAGCAAAACTCATGAACCTGACACAAGTCCCTCCAAGTGCCACAGCTTTCTCTGTAATGTAACAGGGTGGCCATCAGGTTCAAGTGACCACCTCTCTGCATGCCAACTACTCTTCTGTTCTTGTTATCAGAAATATCAACTGGCTACAGACTCTCGCAAAAATACTGTCACATCACTCATGGAGTGCACTTCTTCATCTTATGTCACTGTTTCCAGAAAAGTGAGTGCATTTTCAACTACTGTACACTTGCCCTTTGCTCTCCAGAATGCAGCAGAACTGATAAACCAACTGCCAAATGCTGAAATTATGTGTTCAAACCCCTTTTCCCCTCCCCTGCCCAAGAAGCTCTTGCCCAGGTTCTGGTTGAGTAAGTTATAGCTTAAAGGATCAGAAAAAAAAAACCACTTATGAAGAACCTGTGATGAAGGAAAACACACCCCAACACATGAAAAAGCTGTGTATTCTGTGGAAGAGATGAAACCTTAGCAGGAAAAGACCATTTGCTACCAAGTGAATCTTCTGGACTTCTCCATTGTTGACTGGAGCACTTGGTATTAACACAGGTCATGAATATTTTGTTGAACTAATGATATTATCTTGAAAGAAGCATCACCCGAGACAACAACTGGCTGGTTCCTCTAGTGACTTACCTAGCACAATGGATTTTCAGTTTTTTTATTACTGTCTCACAAGTTCTAAAAAGCCATTTAATCTTTTTAGTCCAGCTAGGAAATCAAAGAAAGAGAATTATACACCACCCATGAAATGTAGGTTTGCTTACAAATTTCACTTGAATATTAAAAATAGACCCAGCTAAACTCAACTTGCTAAATGAAATCCTATTTTCTCTTTATGTCATGTGCAGCATGCATTATTTCATTATTCTCATTGTACTGCCGTAGTTCTCACTGCTTAAGTCCTGTAGTACTGAAAAATTAATAAAGGATAAGAAACAGTCTAGAACAGAGAATGCAAACTGCTTTTGTGTTTTAAATTTGTTAGATCCACAGATCAAGTCCAGCTCCTTCTGCATTCAAGACTTCGTAAAATAGAGGCTTTCTTATACTTACTCTTGTAACACAGATCCTTTATCAGCCTAGATTTCTTTTTAATATATTTCCTTGCTGTTATTGTTAATTAATTTGAATAGAACTACTGCTCTACTATTTAAGTATTCCTATTTGAATTTTGTTTCAGATTTTTCTCTTCTCACAGTCAGAAGTATTTTCCATTTCCTAACCTTAATTTATTCATGGCCATTATTTTAGTTCCATCTGATCCTGGGTCTACATTGTTTTCCTCCTTTGCCAGCTTTCCAGGCTCCTTGATACTCATTCCAGTATTTTTAGAAAAGGTAATCATATCATATCACAGTTTCTGCTGTATGATGATAAACACATCAGCCTTTGACTGTTGCTTGATGAAACAGGCCTTACTACTACAATTGTACTTGTAGCCAGAACTGAAATCCTCTCTCAAAAAAACCTGCAAGCCCTATTTCAGCTACCATTTTACTGCAACTTTCTGAAATGAGAATAAAATATTTGTATCCCCACTGAATGTCCTTCACCTGTTAGATCCATTTTTCACACCCACATCATGCCTGATGGCTCATAATGATCCTGTGATCAGCAAATACACAATCTTTTCCTCCTCTTGTCACTGCCATTAGTCTATAAAACAAACCTGTGAATGTAGTATAAATGTAGTCAATCACACGAAAAGCCACTTAGACCACCCTTTGGTCTCTTTAGTTCTCCTGTACCTCCCAGTTCTGAATTTACCACTAACGCAAAGTCAGCTCCCCAGCTGTTGCTTTCAATTTGCTCATATAAAGCATCCAAGCTAGGTTCTTCATGACTAGAACTAGCCAGGAGCTTTCCTGCAAAAAAGGGTTTTTTCCTTCAAAAATACTGAATAATCAAAAAGAATATGGTCTTTATCATCTAAAACATTGCCTTGTCTCCATATTAGTATGAACAAAAGTCACACTGAAAACCATGCAAAATTTACTGGAACCCTGTCTCTCACTCTGCCAGCTAAATTTGTGAGAGTGGGACTTCAGAACAACCATTTCAAGTTATACCAAAGGTACATCTTCCACCGAAAGGCAGACAGCTTCACATGGAGAAGGAAGTCTTTATGAACTGGGAAAGCACAGAACAACGGTCAAACACACAACAGGATCATTAGGGGTAACAAAATTCCTACCATTTGTTATTTCCAATTTGTTATTTTAAGGTCATTGTTACATCCAACATTCTGTCTTTACAAAAATACCTTTTTTCTTCTCTGTTTCTTACATCTAACTAGTTTTGTCTGTTAGTCTTTGACACTACTTACTTTTCCTGTGTTATAAGGCATACAGCATGTTACTAGCTAGATACAGTGGTGAAAATGTTTCTAAGTAATGTGCCAGCAGGTTCATTACAACATCATGTATAAGCTTTCACAGATTCTCCCTTTTTTAAAAAAAACAAACTTTAAGAAGAAGTTTACTGAAATTAAACATATGTTATTCTTCTTGCAGATTTATTGCTTTAACAGCACATTGTAAATGGACTCCACTGTACACTCTTTTTTTGGCAGCAGTTACCCATTAGTATAGTTTAATTGCAGTTTGCTTTAGTCAAATTAGTTGTGTCAAAACATTGGAAGAGGTTCAGTGTTCTGAAACACAGAACTCATCCCAAACCCTTTTAAGTCTTGCACTGAGAAGCACAGCATAATTTAAACATACATAAAAAATTTCAAAATCACTAGTGCACCATAACTCAAATTTCAAAATATTAAATATTAAAAGGAGGGAAATAGGACACTGGTGTTGAGAGAAACTCTACACTTCTTAAGATGACTCTATTTGGAACAACTACAGAAGCCTCTGTAAACAATTACAACCCTACACAGGCTGTCCTACGAACTAGATGTGTGCATGATGTTCTCTCCATAGAAACAAGTCTAATCTGTTCCACTTTGAGGTAACTGAAGTATCTTTAATAACAATTCATCAAAAACTACTACCAGAGGGCAATTCCAAGTGCTATGTTCAAACGCTTCAAACAGAAATGTAACAAATATGAAGTACAAACTCCTAAAGCTAAATGTACCATTCCTGTTGTATAGTCTATTTTTCTAAAAAAATAAATGGCAACCAAACCGTGTCTAACTGCAGATAAGTATTTTCCAATGTGTCACATGAAGATAATTCTGTTACCTAATGATTTGCACTACAGATACTAGTAACCCTCAGATAATTTAATTTTGGGGGTTGAGGAGATACGACTGGACGAAGAATGTCATCTATGAGCCAGATAAAAACATAAAGAACAAGGATAGCGAACACGAGCCTCAGCATCTTTACTGAAGCTACAGAATGATGGAAATGTGTTTCTCATGGAGATACCAATCATTCACATGACCTCATTTTAGTGCTATCCAACCTACACATATAAAATATATGTATAAATATATATTTATGACTAGTTATCAGCAGGAACTTCATGAAATTCATCAAGGATGAATCCAGGTTCAGCCCCTGGGACAGATTCACCCCCTGCACCAGTACAGACTTCCCATTGGGTCAGTGGGTGGATGGATGGATGGATGGATGGATGGATGGATGGATGGATGGATGGATGGATGGACGGACAGATGGTGAGCAGATCTGTTAAAATGCACCTGGTGGTCCTTATGGGCAGTAGATGGAGCATGGAACACAACAAGGGGATGTATTCAAATAAAGAGAAAAAGCATAATGAAAAATTTACATAACCCTACTGAAGTGTAACGTTTTGAAAGAAAGATTTAATCAACTATCTTTGTCCAAGGTATTAAAAAAAAAAACCTACAGTGCTGCAGTCCTGCATGAATAATAGAACATTTCTGTGTATACAACTTCTGAAACATATAACAGCTCGTTCAGTACTTCCTCAGTTTAGGCTGAATAATCCCTACAAGTCTGTTCTGCTGGAATTTGTTTTCTTCTGGTACTAACAGCTGATCTATACCACTGCCTACATCAACATCATCACCTTCCACGGAGGGGACATGTACTTGGCTGTATTGTTGTACTAAGTTAATACTGTCCTGATCTCTAAATTCTAGTCCAACTCTATTATTTACTTTTTCTCTGTCTTTGTTTTAAGTTTTAAATTCTAATCTTGTTCTGTCACTGACTTCCAATATAAATTTGGCCAAGACATTCATGCTCATGTATTCTTAACTAGCACTCATTTTAAGGAGTGTATATGTATATGCTGAATACTAACATTCTGAGACATTCAAAACTAGTGACTGTATTTTAAAATTTTGACAAAAAACACAGTTAAAAGCCTAGCTTTCAATTGCAACACCTACAAAACAACTGCAGTTGCATGCAAACGCACATAGATGAAAAATGTTTCACAGAAGCATACTCTAAATGACTCTTTTTTTTCTCTTACCATATTACACAGCTAAAATTACTGTGTAAATAAACATTTTTTTAATAAATTGCAGACAATTGGATTCCGAATATATATTCTCCACAGCTACCCATCTATTAATTTACCAAGTGTTTAAGCTCTACATCGTTTAAACAAAGGGGGAAAAAAAAAGACAGGGGAGAGAGACAGAGACTATACAATACAGAGATGATCTGGACTTTGAGTTTGCAGTACATGAAATTCCTGTTACCTTCACATACACAGTTGCAGTATATGAAATTCCTTTTACCTTCTCATACACGTACACATACAGTTTTATGTTTGCTCATGAAAAGTATTCCCCAGAATATATCCTTAAAATCATAAATTCAGAATTATTAACACCTAAAGAGCTATACTTAGAAAATACAAACTATGAAATGCAGACTTACCACAGGAATGTTCTTATTTCTTTTCCTTATGCAGCACTCTGGGAGTTTATGAGGTACAGAAAGCCTATCACTCTTAGCACAGGTGACTTTATTTTATAAAATTCTAAAATCAAATTAGCATTTCTGATCCAAGTGCTACAAGCCATTGTTGAAAAGGGAAGTCAAATTACACATTATGTATGTGACAGTCACTTTAAAACCTATTTTCAAGACATACTGGATTAAACACACACTGAAAAAACTTGATTTTTAAGTTAACTTAAATTAAAAAACTGTATTGTATGCATTTGCTCCAGGTAACTATGCAAGGATTGACTAATATCACTACGAATAGAGACAGCTATCGGCAAGCCAGACTTCATCAGTGGTGCAACTATTAAATGTATAGAATACCCATAAGTACACACAGGGAACACTCTGCAATCCTTAAGAAAACAAATATGATATTTCCAACCTCAGATGCCTAAAACAATACAGATTTTATGACAACCATGACTATGTCACAAAAGACGTCACGTTTTCTGCCAACCCACCACGTAACAAATTACTGGTCTCTCTTTGATCATTTCTCCCTCCACTCAGTAGCTCCTACTCTCTATCTCAGAAGGTTGAACTGATTAGTAAAACTAGTTAGATACTGGAATTATTATCTCACAAGTAGTTTTGTTTTTATTACAGAAGAAACAGAAGCTCTGAGGAAGGGCTAGAGAGCCTTAAACATTGTCTATTTATTCCAAGGACATGAGATGAATTAATAAAATAGGTACTTTTTGCTCTGAAACCTTGCATAATATTGTGATTATTATTTTTTTTTTAGAATAATGACACTAAAGACCATCCTATGTCTCAAAACCACTGTGTTTATGTCAACTATGGTCAAGCCCTGATATTACAGTAAGAGGGTATCCACATCATAGTTCAGATCAAAAGAGACTTTATCAATTTTAGGATTGTAAAAGGGAAGACAAATGAGGTTGTTGTTATGGAAAAATCATTTCATGGATGCAACCCTCAAAAATCTCAATCTGCTCTGGTCAATATATCCTCAGTAAAGAAAGATACAGTATTCCACCCTCTCTATCTAAATCCTAAGCAGATACAGATCTCATTACATATCAATTTAGATCAACCATAGTGCTGTGATAGTAAATATAAAGTTATTCTATATAGCTAAGATTCTGATTTTATGGTGTGTAAAAAAATTCACATCTTTCTGTTACAAAATAAATGTATTTAAAAAATAATAATCGATAAATAGAGCTAGAGCTAATAAAGAGAAGGAAATGAGAAGGTAACATCTGTGCAAAAGTAATGAACTGGTGACCTATCTTACTTTTCTTCACTTGCATGAAAAAATACTATTATTCAGAAATCAATTTAATTAAATGAAATTTATTATTCTACTAAGGGAACACATAAATTTTCTGTACTCGCAGCTCTAAATGGTCAACTACAATCAGAACCTTTGTTTTTTTCAAAGAAGTTCTTTCAGTGGTCTCCCAACATTTTGGCCTTCAGGTTTCATACTTTGATTTGTCTTTATGTGTGCTAGAGAATTACTTTTTTATTTTTATGAGTTTTCATTTTCATGTAAGCCTATGTTTCAAGAAGCTGGAAGACACAGTAATAGTACAGCAACTCATGAGGGCCATGATGATCCCAGCTGACTGTGATTCAAGAACTGTTTCCAAATGAACTAAAGGAAGTTACTACCATTACAAAAGGAAGCATTAACCAACTTTCAAGGCTGCTAAACCAATGGGAAAAATTCAAAGATATCAAACCCTTGAGTCCTATGGACAAAGATCTTCATTTTATCCCCCACATAACCCTACATACAACAGATATTTTATACGGTTGCATGTCTTCAACTCCATTGTTGGTGCATGCACCAGCTGACTAATGAATAAGGATGCTTCTTGTCTGTTGCCTGAAATGTTCTGGAAAGCCTTATATTGCTTCAAAAAGTATTCTTGAGCAACATACTCAACCAACCACAACTGACCAATATAGACCCATTAAAAAACTACAATCAAACTGAAAACCAAGATACACTTTTACTTGAACATGCATGATACAGCCCTTTTCTTGCACAATTCAAACCAGAACTGGCACAAAAATCCACTTTTAAAACAGCCACCTAATGGTAAATTATGTCTATGATGTTGTCATAACTGAGTGATGCACGTTAGCAATCACTTGGTTTTGCACATCAAATACATGCTGTATTAAATAGAACACCACCACTGATTTACTATTAAAAACAAAAATCACAACCCCAGCCACATCCCCTTTCCCAAATAAATACAACAGCTTCTCTAAAGTAGGCCAGGATTTAAAAAACTTTATTCCATAAAACTTCAGTCAAAATTCTTTACAACGAACGGCAATTAAAGATTCAGTGCTTGTAAAGATATGTTTCT
>Ga0181612_123399_pt1 | contig 11134 bp, 4 predicted proteins | sample HoacroProtozoa21_FD_119630 | JGI IMG/M metagenome (GOLD analysis project Ga0181612, IMG submission 119630) | Hoatzin crop microbial communities from Cojedes, Venezuel. Combined Assembly of Gp0051906, Gp0051904, Gp0051908 | reverse complement strand
TTTTTTTAGTTTATGAGGGCGGGGTTGTGTTGTGCAAATTGCATAAAAGTTTTTTTTTTTGCCCTTTTTTTTTCCACAAAAATTTCTTTTTTTTTTTTTTTTTTTTAACAGAAAAGACTTTTTCTAAAGAAAAAAAAAAAAAGAAAAATAATCCTCCGTTTAATCTGTTCCACCATAGTAGAGTAGTTTCTCTTGAGTTGCACTTTTAGTTCAGGTTGAAAGAGTAAACCTTCCTGCATTTAAAAAAGCCATTTCAATTTAAAAAAGTATAATAGTTTTACACATCAGTCCACATCCATCTGAGCATTGCAGGGTTTCTTTTCTTAAAGTGTGGATGAAATTCCTTATATTTTAATGGCAAATATGTTACAAGTATACAGGTTCAATGCCCTGTGCTTTGTCCGGGGCAAGTGACTTACACAAATCTTTCTTCCAGACCTCTCCAGGGATCGCTCAGTGAGAAGGATGACAGGGGGAAGCATACTATCCAAAAAGCAAGTTGTTAGCCTTTCCATCCTGACTGCTTTGCTCCTGGGCATTGTAGTCCTTGTAAGCAGATGTTTGCAAACTTAGAGATGAACATGGCTGAAAAAGATTCCCTTTCTTCTCTATGTAATAAATACCAGAAATTCCTAATGACGTAATCTTTTCTTTCTCTGTAGGCCTAGCTGAGCACTGGTGTAGTAGATTCTTGATTACTTTTGAAAAAGGGTTCATCCTTTTTTTTTCTTTCTTTAAAAAATTTTTAAAAGACAGATTTTTGTTTTTTGATGACAGGAAGAATATAAAATATTTTTCAAAGGAGTCTCACCGGAACTGTAAAACTTTCTGATGTCAATCGATTTAAAAAATTCCAGCCAGTTCTTTGTTTATCTTGTATAACATTTAGAAGAAACAGCTTATAGCATCATTCCTACTGTCATACCTGCATCCAACCCACCATCCACGTAACTCTTTAGCATCAGAATTTAATGGTCAGAACTACTGGATGAAAAGCAGCAGCTATTCGATTCCCACTGTTTCTTTTAGTCATTCTCCGGATAATGTAATATCTCTCAGTTGATGTAATTCTAAAAATGTGCCTTGGATGGATTTTTTCTTTTTTTAAAGTGATAGTTTCCTCTACTGTCTGCTCCATCCTGGATCCAGTTCAGTACGGAGGAAGGTAATTTATCATTCTGTAGACTGATTTCAGAAGATGGCATGTGTTAGCTCCTGCAAAGTCAAAATTACTGCAGTGTCTGCAAAAACTAGCACCTGGGAGCGATGGCCTTGCAGTGATCTCATGCTTAGTGAATCAGGATTTTTCCCATTCTAGAAGTCTCCAAAGCACACTTGTTTTCCAGTCCTCTCCCTAAAAACCTAAGCTTCCAAAGACAACACCCTGCTGCTGAGACAATAGCTGTGTTTCCAAAGCAGACCCAGTGACATCATGCCATTGCATCTCGATGGACAAGAGCTCAGATCTACTGCTCTGGACCATCACTGTGAGGTCTCCACTTCTGAAGAGGGAAATAATGTCCTACAAAATTCCCAGGTTCTCTCTGTCCCCTGTTCAGCCTAGAAAGAAGGTAGTGTGATGAAGACAAAGCTGACTTTCTTGAAGTCTGACAAGATCTGTCATCCCCAATGTCTGGTAAAGGGAAGTGAATACACACTATTATGTGACTAATGGTGGTTATGAAAGATCTAGAAGATCCTTCTCTGCAGATTTTCCTGCTGTCCGGTGTGAATGAGAAGTGGTTGCTTACAGTGCTTTTCCTTATGTGGCAGTAAAGCCATCAAACATTTTGTTTCCCAACAATTTTGGCTTGTATCAAACGTGAAGCTGGCTCAGAAACAGCTTGTAAAAGAGAGAAAAGTAAGACTCTCAGTGGCAGTAAGTGCCTGAACATTCTTTCTCATTAACTTGGCATGAGTATGATGGTATTTCAACTTGACATTGACATGAACATTTCAATGGCTGGACAGTAAGCTCTCTGATAAAGCCATTGTCTGACTAGGAAACAAGGCTCTTTTACAGGGCAGTCTCTTTACAGCAATTACAGTAAAAATTAACCTTTCAGAAGTTAAGTTTGTGTTTGAGGGGCCAAAACAAGGAGTGAAAGCAAGGATTAATTTCCCAGCAACAATCTAAGCTCTTTCCTATTCAAATGAAAATAAAATCCAGGCAGGATTTTATGAGAGGTATTTAGATGCACATGAAAATATCAGTCTTCTAATATTCCTAATTAGGCTCTGCTTCCAGATATGGTCACGAACAAGGAGTCTTACAAACAACCCTTTCCCAAACATCAGAAATTTGAAGGAAAATAGAGAAGAAGCCCACACAGAAAATAATATTTTTTAGAATATGACAAGCTTGTATTTTCAAGAATAGACTTTGACAGAGTTGCCTCGTTATGCTTGGTATTTTTTGGCTTGCAGTTTGAATATAGTACTCTTTCTGACTACACTGCATAAAAACATAGCTTTGATACAGCTTAGGATGCCTGTTCGGTGGTTCTTTGTATATTTCTTAGTTTTGCATTAGTTGCCATTGTGTGTTTCTCCAAAATGTACATGCAACTCTTTTCATCTGTCTCTGCTTCTTCCTGTACTTTGTTTCCTTCCTTTCGGTTATAAGCATTTTATATCAGCCTTCTGAATCTATGTTACTATACTAGAGCAGTGCCATAAAGTGATACCATCTGGAAGTTAAGTAGAAGCATTATGTATTGAAATTATTCCTAAATCATGTATTCCACATCAAGAAAAATCTGGGGGAATAAAATTTCTGTCATGGCTTGTAACTAATGTTTGAAAGATTTGCCCAATACTGTCAGAGAGTAAGTGATATCCACAGTGAGAGTCCATCCTATTTACTTGATTGGTTTGCAGTCCTTTCAGTTATATTTCTTTCATTTTAAGGTTTATTATCACTGTACATTTATCCACTTATTTAGGTTTCACTCATCTTCTTTCTGAATGTATGGTCTTAAACCATTTATTAATCTGAAGATTAATCTGCTTTTAAAGAGTACTTTTCCCCCTGATTAGCATCAAGAAAGCCTTATTCCTTGCTGCTTTAGATGAATGCAAGTTGTTTTGGTTTGGACGTGATGGCAGCCTAGGACTTCTGCCAGTTTTCTTGATTGTTTTAGAGACGTTCCAGACAGCTAGAAAGTAGTAGCTCCTTAATGCATGTTTAGTATTGTAAGTCTCCTATTGATGGTGCATTAATAGCTGTCATCAGAAGTATCATTTGAAAATGTTGGTGTCAGCAGTGCTATTCCTAATGCCAGTCTCCTTGTGAACAGGCTGCAGAGAGAGCTGAAAAAGGATAGATGATTGTTTTAGACCCTTGTCCTTTATTTAGAGGAAAAGAGAGGTGAGACTGTCACTTCAAATAATAGTTTTCTACTTCAGGAGATAGTTTGTTGGTTATTCTGTCTTCATGTTATGCCAAAGTTGATTTTTGTGTACTGGAGACAATAAATGTAATGCGGGAGCCTGATACATATTCATAATTTTACTCTAAGGCTAAAGTGCTTTCCTTGTAAATTCATCTAGCTACAGATATTGTGAGAACCGAAAGCAATTACTTCAACCCATCAGTTTGGTCTAAAAAAGAATACCATTAAACTCCTTGTTCTATATTTATTGTTCTAACAGGGAACAAGAAGAACATTCTGCTGAGACACCAATGCAAGAACCAAAATTAGGATGCTTTTATTCAATTATATTTGACAAAGCTGGACACCTTTTCTTCAATCCGTAATGTAGTAAATTTATGTACCTATCAAAAACAATTCATAGAGCTCTCCAGCATTAAATTGTGGTAAAATGGGAAGGCTAGGCAAATTTAGGAAAAGAACAGTGTGCTTTCTATTTGCAAAGACAGACATGAGACTCAGGAAAGAACGTTAATTTTTCAAGTTGGTGTTTCTATTGCCTGTTTTTTCAATATGTAACACCTAGAAACAAGAATCCATTGACTGGATTCTGTACAGAGATCAAAAAGATGTGTCCTGCCCTCAACACTTACATATAACACAGAATTAAAATCCGTATAATATCAAAGGGACAGTGGAAAACTGGAAAATGAGGAGCTATTTTATAGTAAAGGACAATTAGAAGTGAAAATTTGAAAAAGAAGAATGGACTAGCCTTCTAAGTGGGTAGCTAGGGCGCATTTCACCAAGCTTGATAGACATACAGAGAGGTATTTGTTTAAAAGTGAATAGAACAGAGAAGCTGGGCTCACAGGCTCAACAGAGACAGAAGTCAAACTCTCAGTGTGGGAGAAGAATTGACGGAAAGGTGGAAGGTCAGCTGTGAAAGTACTCGAACATTAAAAAAAATTTCTGTCGCAAAGTAAGTAATACATGTGAGACAACCTTTGAAAGGAGCATAAAGCCAGTTATATGATGAAAGTGTTAGACTGAGTCAATTATCTTTTGCATAAGTATTTTGTATGACTGCTAGTGTATCAAGATAGCAGTTGTTGAGGTGGGGGTTGGGGGACAATATGACAATGTGAGGTGGGGAGAAGCTGCATGATAATTTTTCCTGTGTGCTTTGGGTGATACGATGTACAGATGCTGGCCTGCAACTGTCCTAATTCATGGAGCTGCCTATGTTAATAACATAGTGGTCACTGGTTCACTGTGCAGTCAATGGACAGAGGCACCTCCAAAGTATCATGTGTCCTAAACCAGTCAGGCAAAGTAAATGAGATGAATCATTTTTCAGGGATTCCTGGGCTTTTTGCTGTACATGGAAATTTAGTGACTTCCCCAACTTACAGCATAAACGTCATAACATTATGCAAGATGAATCTTACCACTAGCTGGATGGTGAATGTAGATTTTCACTGCAGAATTGCCAAAAGGTTCCACACTATGTTAAAATCTTGTTGTCCAGGCACTGTAAAATACAGCCGTTTATACAAAAAGTCATGTATCCTTCTGTGCGTGCATCATGCATCCTACTTGGAGACTTCTGAAGCAAGAGTCTTATGGACCAGAGGCAGAAGCTTTATGAGTTGAACCACAAAGAGCTTTTGAAATGTTTGTAAGTGGGCTGAATTGTGTCCAAATATGTTCACAGACCTTGTTTATTCTCCATTTAATGGTAAATTTCAGGAACTGTTTTTCTGTTTGGGAATGTAGGTAATGTGATCTGCTGCAAAACAAATTGCATTAAATATATTTGTATACCATATCAGATAAAATATGCAATTAAAATTGCATATTTACCATGAAAAAATAATAGTGAAAAAGAAAATTATTTTAAAAACTAATTTAACTGGTTGTTTTTTGTAAGGAGTCCTGACAGTTTAGAACTGGTGTATACAGGCTTAATTTCTACAGTTGTATTTTTTTTTTAAATGTGCTCTAATCAATGTGGGAGTGTCTGTAAGTACTTGTAGCTAAAGAAGAATTTAATGCATGTAGAAAGAACATATTTCAAAGTATATACAAGGACAAACCCCTATTTTTACACATATTTTCAGATTTTATTCTGTTCTGCCTCAGGACAAAGACTTGCTCAGGGAAAATAGAATTTTTATATTTAATAGTTTTATTGTTTTTAAAGTTAACCTCAGAACAAAGTAGTTTCCTATGCAGTACTGGACTTCTACGTTCACTTACTCCTGTGTAAAAAAGAAACTGTATCACCTAGATCTGTATCTCAAGAAATGACTCTCCACAGCCTGAGCTATTACGTGATAGTGAGGAATGGATGTGCCATCTTGGTGGCATCAGAAATGTGGTTAGAATCTGTTGTTGCCCTTATCACTGTACTATCTCAGCATAACACTTTGAATTTAGCTATTGTCACTATCATCTGTGAAATAGTAAGTTGTTGTCCTTTTGTCTGAGCTGGCAAACATGCTGGATTAAGTGATTTGGCCAAGAAGACATAAGGCATTCATAACTGTAGTAGAAAATGAACACATGCCTCCTTAAGCCTCTTCAGTTTTTGTTTAGTAGCAGTACAGGTCAGTTACAGTTACAAGTCAGTAACACGATAATTCAAAAAAATCCAGCACCCCTAACACCCCCACCCCACCATCTCCCGCGCGATTTTTTTTTTTTTTTTTTGTATTAGGACAGGTATCTCAGTAGCATGCATAGAGAAGCGCTTTGAACTTTGCTGAAGTTGAGGTTATATGCCACATAATTCCTAGAACCCAGTAGCAAAGATAATTTTATGAGACTGGCTAATTTAGGAGGAATGTTTCTACTTGGTGTGATATCTGTGAAAAGAAGTCTTGCCTAACTGCCAAGGAACTAGAAAGAAGAGAATGAAGTACAGGGCCTCCATGCTGGAAACTCTTGCGGTTAATCTAGGAGGGAGCAGACATCTTCGTCTTTCTGTCTTTTTTTTTGCTATTTAAAGGTCTTAGCTTGTTTTGTATGTCAGTTTTAAAAACACAATTACAAATCTTGGCTGGTTTCTCTGTTCCTAAGCTTCCCACCCAACACATTACCATCTGAACATGCTCTCTGACTGGACACCCATTACAAGGTCTGCTTCGTGTGGTAGGTTGCATTGCAAATGATCTGTTCCCTCATCTGTCCATGTACCCAAGGGCTTTTTTTTCTGCAAATGCTTTTTGGTTTTTGAGCAAATTCTTGTCAGTGTGAACAGGATCTGCCTGTGTCAAGGTGGGAATGAGAACTAGATTTGGCTCTGGATGTCCATCTGAAGTAGGTATTCGAAATTTGGCCTCTATTCATCAGAAGTGCTGGCCATCCATTAGTATTCAGGAAATATTTTGGACATTAACCTCTGTTGCTTCAGTTATAACTGTACTAATGAAAATTCTTGTAAAACTTTTACAGGAAAAACTATTACTGGTAAATTTGAGACAGGGATGCTTTCAACTCAGTGCTTCTAGTAAATTAAATAATATAAGAAATTAAAAGAAACTAAGCCTCTTCTGTGAAGATGCTGTAGTGCAAACAGGATAGTTACAATGAGCTATTGCAGCTATTGTCAAAAGCCCTTTAAAATAAGATTAGATCATTTTATTGTGGCACCATTTTCAGCTGGCGAATTGTAACTTTGTTTTATGAGGCCTATTTAATATACAAATTTCACTGGTAGTTGTGATGATTTAAGATTAGAAGTGTTTGGATAAACACAGATGATAGTTGTAATAGATCTGAATTGTCACCTGAGATTATGTAACCTGATTTATCATTTCACTGAAGAATTGCAGATAACAGTTTACAATATATTTTCATACGTGGTCTTGTCATTGTTTCCCTTAGTAAATTATGCTCCTCTACATAACAGAAACAAGAGTTTTATTTTGTCCTGAGGATGTGTAAGATTTATGGAAAATAGGTAGAAGAACTGATATTATTTGCCCATTCACTTTGATACAGGGTGGGACAGTTATGATCTTCATATGCTTATTTATATTTAATGCATTTTGTTTCTTCTTCATGTTCTGGAGTTGCTAGAGTAACTGCATTTGTGAAAATCTGCAGTTAATTCGATATCCATTTGCCAAAGTTAATAAAACCACTCAAAAAAATTTGCTTCTTTATCAACCTCTTCTAATGGTTACAGTGACTAGACAGGTTATGTCTCTTAGCTTCTGTTCTCAGAGGGAGACAAGAAAGGATTCTGGTAGGAAAGTATAGTTTGTGCATAAGTGTCTTTGCGTAGTATTTTTGCATAGATTTCCCAGCCAACTTATACAAATTTTACTATGAAAATTTAATAGCTTGTTTAGCAAAGATTTTCTGTTTCGGTGGTCATGAGTCAGATGATAGCTATTTTCTCTGCTCCAAGCAGGAGTTTGTTTGACACAGAAGACTGTTTTTCTGAGCACTTTATCACAGAGAGCGCTGCAGGCGAACGAGCGCGTGGTCAGCTTCCATCCTCCCGCCACACCCAGATCTGCACAAGGGCAAGACTGCACCTCATCTTCCTCATTCACTCAGGCCTGTAGCCTTTTCTTCCAGGGCACTGAAGTACATCCAGTTTTTACTTTCTGATGCAGTTTCCTGCTGACTGAAATCTAGGTCGACGCCTGGTGACCTTGTTCCACATGCATCCTTTCTGCTCCTTGACAGCAGCGCTGTTCGATGGCTGCACCGCGAACTCGTGGCAACCAACGGTTTTGGCTGCGCGTGGAACTGTTGTTACAAACCTTTCTTCTGCAAGAGCTTGAGAGTTAATGTGCTGCCTGTTTAAAAACATCCCATTCCTCCACGAGTGCTGAGGTATTTAGGTAGCGATCCAGCAGTGTCTCCTAGTAGAGGAAAATAGCTTTCTGGGGTCACAGCAAAGGTCCTGCTTCTGGCAATGGACAGCAGTGAGAGTCAAAGGAATGACATGGTGACAGAGGGATCCCAGAGGTGACCTTCTGAGGTGGGAGGTTATTTATTTCTTGCTGCTCTATTCAGTGCAGTTATTACTTAGTACAGGTGGGAATCAGACCTCCTTCATTTGATAGCAGAGCAGAAGGATTTAACGCAAAGTAATGGGAAGTACAACATGAATCAAGCAGGAGAAATATAGCTTGAGAATCAGAGAAGCTACTTAGTGGTAAGCTACATTACAGAATCAGGCAGCTTCCCAAGGAGAGATGACGGATTTGTATTGTTAGTGGCATTTAAAAGTGAGCTGCACACAGCACATGAAATACGTTAAGAGATATCTCACCATCTTTAGCAGAATGACAGATAAATGTGCCGCTACACAGGAAAAGATTTAAATAATTTCCAGAACAGCTTAAATAAACACAACAGAAACAAAATTCATTAACTCTTCTTTGAGAACTTAAAAATGTTTCAACTTTTGTTTCCTGTTCATCTTGCAGAAATGACCTTCCTTCTGTGAACCACAGCTTTGCGTGTATAGCTTAGCTATTGTAACACTTGTTCAGTACATGAAGATCATACAATAATCTGTATTCAATTACATGCTGCAAGACATATACTTAAAACATATATGCATTTTTAGAGCACCAGGTGACTGAAAATATCTCGCATCATTTTATTGTACAAAACCAAATTAGCATGTACTGTATTCTAGCTAATGCCAAACAGTGTCTTACACCAACTCTAGCTCCACAGGAGCAGCATACCATTCAATATAAATATGCATTTCACAACCTGGGCTTTCATTTTAACCAGTTCAATGCATCTGCCTTGTGTCTTTTAATGAATACTTTGTCCAGAATGTCATACACCCTCTAGTGAATTAAATTCTCCATAGTCTGAAGCATTTGCTTTTAAAAATACTTAATATGCAGCTGCCTGCTAACGTATATAGCAAATCTCCATGTGAAGCTATCAGGTAGAAGTAAGGCACTTAAAAACTTCAAGACATCACACAATTTTGCTATTGAAGACTGTTTAAAGCTTTAGGCACTTAGGTAACTTAATTTTTATGTGAGGGAAGAAAGACATTTAAGTATTCAGAAGAAGATGAAGTCAGAGAGTGCTGTGCCAGGTGTTTCAGCTGTAGGAAAGCTTAAAGCATGGAAAGAGCAATGTAGCAGCAAAGCAGACCTGCTGAATAATTCATCACTGTCTTACACACTTCTGCTGCTGTACCATTATTTAGGAAAGAATATTATATTGTTATTGATTATGGCACTTGCTGACACGTTTCATTTGCTGGGAGGTGTGTGTTGCATGCTTTGTATTTCCGACACTTACATCATCAGCAGAGAAACCTATGTATGAGCTCGATTAAAATTTAAGAGGCCGGATGTTATATACACACACACATGCACACACACGCACACTCACTCAGCATTTACCCCTAACACTCCCAGTTTAGGGAGGGAGAGCTCGCTTCGTGTGTCAGAGGAACAAGCTTCCCACAGATAGTGTTTCTGAAGCGATGAAAAACATTTTGTGAGGGAGTACAAGCGGCTTTGCGTTTGCCATAACACCGCTGGGAAAGGGACTCCTTCCGTCTGCCACCCTGCCACCCCGCAGTGCCGCGGGAGCGTGCGGGAAAGGACCCAGGAGCATCCTCTTCTGCGAGAGCTGACTCCGCTGTGCCGCGATCGCAGGCGGCCCCACTTACACAAGCCAAACCCCAAGGGTGCCCTTTACTTAGGCTGCTGCAGTTGCTGATACAAATACCTGTAGTTGGCTAAAGGCCAGAGGAACTTGATGGCTTTTGCAGCTAGTACATGTTATTTGAACAATGAAATGAAATCCTGTTCCTTACACGCTTGAAAACTATCCTAGTTTTGACTGGCATAGAGTTAATTTTCTTCTCAGTAGTTGCTTTATTTTGGATTTAGTATGAGAATAATGTTGATAATACACTGACGTTTTTAGTTGTTGCTAAGAAATCAAGGACTTTTTTCAGTTTCCCATGTATGGCTGATGAGCAGGAGCTGGGGGGGAGTACAGCCAGGCAGAGAACACATTGCCCAGAGAGGCAGTGGAGGTCCCATCCCTGAAAGCATTCAAGGCCAGCTTGGATGGTGCTCTGAGCAACCTGGTCTAGTGGAAGATAACCCTGCTCACTGCAGGAGGGTTGGACTAGATGACCTCTAAAGGTCCCTTCCAACCCAAAGCATTCTATGATTCTATGATAACCCAAGCAGGCCAATAGAAATATTCCGTCCCATAGAGGTCATACTCAGTTTATAAACAGGGTTGGCGGGGGCGGCAGGGACCCCTTTTTTAATGAGTTCACTCTTTTCCGTGAGTTCAAACTTTTTCTCTAGTTCGATGAAATCTGTGAGCTCTGTGAAATCTGCAATTTCCATGAAATCCACAAGTGCTTCTCGGGACTGGCTGTGCAATCAGTTGTTGGGCAGTGAGAAAACCTGTATTGAGTATATCTTATTTTATGTTATATTATGTTGTCTACCTAGACTTCAGCAAGGCTTTCAACACAGTCTCCCATAATATCCTCCTAGGGAAGCTCAGGAAGTATGGGTTGGATGAGTGGTCGGTGAAGTGGATTGAGAACTGGCTGAATGGCAGAACTCAGAGGGTTGTCATCAGCGGCGCTGAGTCTAGTTGGAGGCTGGTGACAATTGATGTCCCTCAGGGGTCAGTAGTGGGCCCAGTCTTGTTTAACTTCTTCATCAACGACCTGGATGAAGAGTTAGAACGTACCCTCAGCAAGTTTGCTGATGACACCAAACTGGGAG
>Ga0181612_116776_pt1 | contig 11134 bp, 8 predicted proteins | sample HoacroProtozoa21_FD_119630 | JGI IMG/M metagenome (GOLD analysis project Ga0181612, IMG submission 119630) | Hoatzin crop microbial communities from Cojedes, Venezuel. Combined Assembly of Gp0051906, Gp0051904, Gp0051908 | reverse complement strand
TGGCAGTGCCGCTGGCATGTACTGCTGCTCAGCACAAGTGATGTCATGGGGTGACTGTGGCTCTCTGGTGACATCACAGGGCTCTCAGGGGCGCATCCAGGATGCACCAGGAACTCCCCCAGACGCAGAGACAGACCTCGTGATGCAAAGCCCATCTGGCAGCGTGCTTCACACCACCGTGGCATCCACCAGGACCTTCTTGGCAGAGCTGCTTTCCATCTAGGCTTCATGCCACTGATCAGCACCCTTTACTGAAAGACCTAGACCATCAACATTCATCATCAGTTCCTCACAGATCTGAGACTATTTGCAAAGTTCTGCATCTCCCAAGCCTTCTGCTCTCACCATTCAGCCATTTCATCTTCAATACAAGAGCCCAGGAATAGAATGTAGGATCTACATGGGTTTACAGCATTGGGCTGTCTGCCCCCTCCCTGGAAGTGTTGAAGGCCAGGTTGGGCGGGTCTTTGAGCAACATGGTCTAGTGGAGTGGAAGGTTTCCCTGCCCATAGCACGGGCTTGGAACTACATACCTTCAAGGTCTCTTCCAATCTAAATCATTCTGTTAATTCTGTGACCTGTTGAATTTTTTGCTACCTCTTCTACTTTCCCTAAAAATACTGTTGTAGCACTACTTGCTGAAACTGCCTCTCTGAATCATTTTGTGCTCCCTGCAAATACATTAGGGACACCACTGCAAAAGCTCAGGGAGTCACCAGAGCAGACATTTCCAAGACCCAAGGCCAGTCTTGGGTCCCAAAGGAAGCTACAGGTGCACACCAGACCCACCATGCCCTCATGCACAGCTTCTGCACAATGGCTGTCATCAGCAAGCTTGTGAGAAAGAAAAGTCACTGCCAAGGCCTTCCCTAGAGCCACACAGCCACCCCAGGAAGCCTTTGGAGATATTCCATGGAGAAACACAGCTGAAACTGTCTCTCCTACCTCTGTTGTAGAGCAGCAGTGCAAGACCTTTGCTCTTCTCTCTGCTGTGGGGCTCAATGGCAGATCTCATGAAGGTCAAAGCCTGCATCATGACTCCCGAGTTCAAAAAAAGAACTGCTGAAATCCATCCCCACTGTTTGCAGTTTCTTTTGCTGCCCGTTGGCTCACAGTTGTCACCCAAACTCTTGTGAGATTCTGCACTGAAGCTAGGGGAGGTCTGGTCTTGACCTCCAGGACTGCCCCAAGTCCTTTCAAGTCAGCTGGACAGCACCACCAGGATCAGGCCCTGCCACGGTTCTCTATCCCACAGCAAGAGGCAGGCGCTTCCTCCAAATGTTTAAGCTGAGTTTCTTTAGGCAGGAGCTGGAGTTCGCAGGGTCTGCCCCTGCAGTGCAAATCCATGCCTTATCCTGCTACTTCCACACTATTTCAGGTTGCAGAGGAGGGTCCAGGAGGCTGAATCTGCAACCCAAGGCCTACTAATGAACAGGCATCAAAAAGCCCCTCTGTAACTACTGCCAGAGCAGAGGGATGCTCTGCAATCATGCCCAAAGACACAGCCATAAAAATAAAAGCTTTTTATTTTTTTTTTTTTTTAATATACCATTACAGAAACATCCGAGTAACATTCTCAACAGGACGGGTAGTTCAGCAGCCCTCGGGGTGAGCGCAGGCAGCCAGCTCCAGGGTTTGCCACGCCGTGCTCCTGAGCTGCCGCTGCTCTCGGTGCACGACGCCCTGCTCCTTGCCCTCAGTGGGGAGACCCGGCCGTCCCAGCATCAGGGCGTCACCTTTTTGTAGGTAATGTGGAGGTGCTGAGTCATGGGCTGTGTAGTGGTTGCCATCGAGACAGTTTGTTCGAGTTTCCCATCGGAATTGAGCCTGAATTTTCTGGTAATCTAAAAAGGGGGAGAGAAAAAGAAATAATAAAATCAAGCAAACGGCGTCCACAGGCCAAATTCCTTACCTGTGCTTCCTACGTTCCCTTTGCCATACTCCTGTTTGCTGTCAACGCACCACAGGTGGAAGGATACACTCACTAGAGCCATGCGTGTAACTGAGGAGGTTTCTCTCCTAAAGAAGGCAGCCCTTCCCAAAGCACCAGCTCCAAATCCCAAGACCACTATCCACAGAGCAATGCAATGTCCTGGCACAATGTACTGGCATCACCTCAGCAGACAGGCCAACATTCCTCCACCAGAAGAGTGGCTCTAGGCTCAGGGAGATGCTCTGTGCTGGACAACGTCCCCATGGCAGCCTTCAAAACCACTCAGGCTCTCGGCAGGCCACCACACCGTGCCAGAGTAAGGCGTTGCTCACGCTACATGGGGAGAGCCGCAGCCTGCATTGCAGCCAGGTGGGGATTGAGCCCCAGGGCAGGAGAGAAGAGCGCTGCCGTCCATCAAGAGGGCTCGAGAGGCGACATCGTCCCCATCCCTCCACCCAGGCAGGCCGTGGGTCTGTGCTGCACTGAACCTCAAGAGAGGCAATTTGGGGTTGCCCTGGGGAGCTGGACCCCTTAGGACCCATGCAAGCAGATACGTGAACCCAGGCTTCAGTGGCTTCCAAACCGGAGGAGGCAGCAGCTAAACATCCACAGCACTCAGCACATGTTGTAAGTCTACTCCTAGCTGTCGCTGAAATAAAGAAGCGGGACCATCCTTTTTGAACCTCAGCTCCTGTTCCAGAATAATGCTCTGGAGGACATCACTCCAGCTGCTCAGCTCGGCAGGAGAATGGCAATGCAAGCACGTGGATGACACCAGGGCACAGCAGCCCCCCAGGCGAGTGCTGCTCTAAGGAGGCAGCTTGGCGTGGACCCCGCGCACCCAAAACTTTGGCCCTTTGGGTGATTTCAGCACAGACCTGCCCTGCATCGTCCAGAAGAGCTGCTTACACTGCCTGGTGGCCACCTGCTCCTTCCCATGCCAAACACAGTCCCAGGGGTGAACAGAAGCAGAGTCCTGGGGACAGCAGGATAACCTGCAAGCATGACTCGTTTGCAGCCACTTAAACCAGTCCCATTTAGAAACTCCTAAAACGCGGAGGCTTTTGCAAATGCATGCAGTCACTCCAGGGCACGTCCACGAGCTATCGCCAGTCTGCACGCTCCCAGACAGCATGCTCTCCGTTAGCACACCCGTTCCTAGGCCCGCAGTGCGCCCGTAACGCCAATGCCCAACACGTCCTCCTTCCAGGAGGTTACTGCCAGCTGTGAGCGAAGCGCCGCTATTTGACATTCACAGGGGCAACAGCAGGAACGGGGTCATACACAAATGATATTTTCATTAATATTTGCTGATCAGATGAGGCTTTCTTTGTAATGCACGACAGTGTTCCTCAAACACCCTAAGCAGGGAAAGGCAATTAGAAGGATTACAGAAGACACTCATCTTTAATAAGAAACCATCTCACAGCAGGGACCTTAGCTCAGGGCTCCTGAACGGCCCATTTTTTTCTGAATGGACCACTGCAGGTCAGACAACCAAGTCTGAATGACAAAAGGAGGAAACGAAATGAACTGGGCAAAAGAGAAGAGGGGGCTTTTCTCTTAAAAGTGAGCTTCAGTCAAAGGCTGGCTGACGGTACTGTGGGAGGGCAAGCTCCGTGTGCATTCGAGACGCTTGGGGAAAACTGCTGCTTCCCATGGGAGAGGAAACATGAAGCACTGGGAAAGGGCCGTGGGAAATTGCTGAATTCAAGGTAAGCGACATCCACTGCTCTCCCCTCATCCAGAAATGCAATCATTTTGTCAAAGAAGAGAACCAGGTCAGCCAGGCACCATTCACCCACGGTAAAACTCTACTGACTGCGCCCAATCACCTTCTCCTTCGTATGTGCAGAAACCTCCAGGGGCTGAAGTGAGGCTGACCAGCTTGGAGCTCACCAGACTGACCTTCAGGCGCTTTCCAAACACGGGTGACCCACGTGCCATGGGTCTCCAGTCATCTGCTGATGTCCATCACCTTTCAAAGATAACATAGCAGCCTTATAGGTGCATCGGCTAGTTCACTCGGTACCCACATACTGCGAGCAGTGTCCCAAAGTCTAAATATATTAGACAACATGCCTGTGCTCCAGACGCTCGCAGGGGAACACAAGCAGGGTGTCTAAGCATGCTCCTCTGCGCTGTGCAGAGCATCTCTTATCTATAGGCACAGAGTGGGAGCTGCGAGGCACTCGCTCCTCAGAGAGGTAGGAAGAGTCTAATACGCGGCAATTGCGCCTTACGTCCCATCAGCATCGCCTCTAGCAGGGACAGACCCCCGGGGACTGCTCCTCTCTGTCCACGCAGGGAGCTCCCTGCACATCAGCACAGCCACACCAGCGAGCGCCTGCAACGCAGCCCTGGCCCAGGGAATGGGTCTTCCTGCCCGAGCGATGGCTCAGCCGAGCCGCAGCCATCCCAAATCACTTTGCCGGGGGAACACAACATTATGGTGAAGTTTTCTCAAAAAGAGCAACTAAAGCAGCAGCACGTGCCCTTCTCGCAACACCTGTAGTCTCTTCATTCCCATGGGCAATTTAAGCTGTTCTTGGCAAAGAAGAAAACACGTTGGGAGCTGGTTACCTGCCATACCCTCTCATTCCGGATCCTTCTTCACCAGCAAGGGCCTCCCAAATACTCACTGTGACCAGTACCTGGGTCAGAACTTCCCTCAGGTGCCAGGTGAGCATGGCCCTTCAGCTTGGCACGTTCCCTCTTCCAGCCTTTGGCCAAAGCCAACCTTGGAGCCCTCAACCAGCAAGACATTTGCTGGCTTTCTATTGCTTTCCCCCCTCTCCTCCTGCCAGTCTATCTGCTCACATTTCGAGAGGGACGCAGAGGGTGGTCCATTTTATTTAAATGTTTGAAGCAGGTGTTGGTCTCTGCTCCCAAGTAACTAGCGATAGGACGAGAGGCAATGGCCTCACGTTGCATCAGGGGAGGTTTTGGTTGGATATTAGGAAATATTTCTTTACTGAAAGAGTGGTCAGGCATTGGAACAGGCTGCCCAGGGAGGTGGTGGAGTCGCCATCCCTGGAGGTGTTCAATAAATGTGTAGACATGGCACTTCAGGACATGGTTTAGTAGGTGTGGTGGTGTTGGGTTGATGGTTGGACCTGGTGATCTAAAAGGTCTTTTCCAAGCTTAATGATTCTAGGACTGGTATGAAATATGAGTTGAGACATAATATGAGGATTCTATGTAAAGGCTATTTTGCATTCTGAAAACAAAAGCCTTTTATGTCTGATACACCACTAACTATACACCTTCTAGGCAGAGCATAAAAATAAGTTGAGGAATGGTAGGGGAAGTACTGCAAATAAAAGAAATAGTTTCTTCTGCACCTGAAGTTTTCCAATGGAGCTACCACAGATTGGAAATGAGAGTAGGTCACAGGAGGGGAATGATAAAACAAAAAAATAATTCTTGGAGTATTCATAGCTAGGATCATGAATAAATGGCAATTAATAAGGATACTGTGAAGCGTCTGACATAAAGGTCAGGCTGACATACGCTATAATCACTACATCAGTGTTTGTATTGCTTCTTCCAATTTCTGTAGTGAGATGACTGGATTGTGAAGATAAGGACTTTAAGATTGTTCGAATATGCTAATACTATTGAAAATGGAAAATGCTATGGATAAGAGTAAGACGCCAAGTACTGAAAGCAGAATATGGAGGGAGACAGGGAGAAAGACATGGGTGTGCTCCTTGAGGTTGCAAACTTCATAAAAATGTGCACAGAAATACATTAGTGCAGGAGATCAGTGCAGTCTAGCTACAGAAACATACTAGCAAACTAGAGGCACTTGCTGTTCCCCATGAAGCTGGTGTACATTCTGCCATGTGTATGCTTCTACAGCTTGTAATTTCTCTCCTGTATAGGATATGAACCTCCTGCGGGTTTACGTCAGCTGGGAAGGAAGTCTCGCATATACTTGTGGCAAACTCATACAATGTGGAGTGAATTGCTAGCATGGGGATGGCTCTGAAATGGGAGCTGAGAACAGAAGTTCCCTGGTAGGAAAAACTGTGTCATTAGTGCTCTGTAAACCTTTTCAAAATGATGCACAAGGTAATAGAGAAGCTGTATTGGCAGTGTTGATGCCAGGTGCTTTTCCTGCAGTAGGTAAAAGGCCAATAAAAAGGTTTACGAAGTCCTGGTTATAACTCATTTACACATAACAAAGCTGAAGGGGAAGACACTTTTTCCTTGTGATTTTGAGCCCAATACACTGCTCTAACGGATCAAAGCCATTTGAGTTTATTCTGTAGTGATAATCCTTCTGATACACAAAATTCACTGCAACATCAGGCAACACCTGTTTGTGTGATGTGAGCTGTGGCAGTAGTTGTCTGACAACTGCTTACTTTTTGCTTTTTCTCATGTTCCAATGGTTACAGGATGCAACTGTAGGCACGTGATACAGATTTTGCTGTTTCTGTTGCCAAGAGTGATGTTTATATAATGCCTTTGTATAAACATGCAATCTGTAGTGTCAACAATGTTACCATGACACGACTGCTGAATGCTGTCCTCCAGTGTGTGCGTAGCTAATGGCCTAAAGCATTGCAGAGAAGAACAAACAAAATATGATTAATTTTATTAATAAATTTGAGTATTTCGAGTGTCAGATCCTATGGAAGCTTGGTCCATCTTTATTAATGAACTCAAGATCAAATTTCCTTGGCTAGAGGCGTCCAATGACAGTTCATGGGCTCTCACACCATGGCCAAGGGCAATCAAATAGTCTCATGTGGCTCGGGCAGCATGGAGTAATTTCATAGCACATGGTAAAAGGCCCCCACCAAAAAACCACTGATAATCGGTGTTCTACCTAGTTAATGCTACTTTCTCTATCCAGACCTTCCACCCTTCATCTCACCATAAGCTCCAAGGAATAATGGTGGAAAAGTGGCTGTAGCTCTACCTTCCTTGCTCTCTTCCCCTATAGCACTGAAGGCAAAGCACCTGAAGAACTGTAGAGCCTCTCTTGTTTGGTGTAAGTTGTCTGGCTTTAATCACAATAACGGTTTTGTTGTTCTAATGTTGTAGGCTCAAACTTGCAATATTTTTTTTCATTTAATATTACTGCATGCTGGGAGGAGGAGGAAGACCAGGTCATTTTGACTCCACTGCCTGCTGCTTTCAGGTCCTGTTAAGAGCCAGTCACCTCACAGAGAACTCCATGCTGAGTCTTTAAAACAAATAGCAACCAGCTGCTTGCACTTTTTTAATTAAAAGAAGCATAATTAATGCCTGTTCACTGTGAATTGATGTGAGCAGGAATGTGCAATTTTTTTAATGAATTGATGAGGTTCCTGTTCTTTTTTAATACCGATATGGTGATCCCAGTCATGGAGCTGTACTGTCTCCCTCTGCAGATAATTTATTCTACTAGAAAATCTCATTAGGATTATGGCTGTTTCCCATGACTTTCAGAGGTGTCTTGGACCTGGTCAGGAAGAAGGTCAATAGGCAGATGAAACATTCTGATGGTGTTCCTGGCGTTCTTGTTGCAAATCTCTTGTAGCCTAACCACAATACTGAGGGGGTTATGAAGTGGGTAGCTTGTACATGGCAGACACTTTCATTTTGGTGGTAAAAGACCAGCCTGGAAAATATGCTTTGCATATCTCCATGAGAAATGGTATGTCATAGTCAAATGCTTGGATGTACCTAAATGGACTATATAGCTGTGAAAAGAAGCAAAATCCTATCTTGTGTCAGTTCTGGTTTAGAATAGCTCTGTTGCTTCTGAGTTTTTCTGTGAAAATCAGGTTAGATGTGTGTATTGAATTTGTGTTACTCATGAAGGCCTCTTAAAAGTGGTCCAATGGCTGCAGAAAAATGAAATTATTTCCTTTTTGTTGACTCTGCCCACAGGTGGAATCAATTTAAAAGCTGCTATGAAATACCAATGATTTCTGAGTATGAACAAATTTATGTGCGTTGAGACCCTGTTCAAATGTCAGTTTTAAAAGTGAAGGAAAACACTCAGAATCAGTTTCTGTAAGGAAAGGTGATGTACAATGCTGTTGATTTTCAGTCCTGTTAGTTATTTTCATTGCATGATATGCGAGAACTAATCCTGATGAGATTTCAGTAAGGTCTCAGTAGCTCTTCTGAGCTAAAAGTCATGAGTATTGAACTAATAGCATTTATTTTTATTCAGGATCAAACAGAAACATAGACAAAATAACTTTTCTGAAGTCAGCATGTGGTTAAAAAAATTAATGAAATCCTTTCTTTGGAGCACCCTGTTCAGTCTGTATCTCTTTAGTCTGCATTCAGTTCCAATGGGCTGTCCATCCAGGCAGGAGGAAAATGTATGCTCATGGGGCAGCCTCTTCTGTAGCTCTCTAGTGAGCCTGTGGGAGGACTGGGGCAATTCACACTAATTATTCTTACTGAGGGTAAACAGGAAAGTAGTTCCTAATTAGTTTTAAGAAATTCATAGAGAAGTGAGAGGTATCTTCCAGAAACAGTGGACTTAACTGCTGGACTTTGGTTGTAATATAATAAGACTTCCTATTTTAAAATGGTTTCTAAGTTGTGACTTGAGTAACACATCAGACTTGCTTCTCTGAAGTGCTGCAGTGACAGCAGGTGCTGAATTTGCTGTAGCAAGGAAATCTGTTCTGAATTGCTATATCAGGTTTGCTTTTGGTGTTGGTTGTGGGAGTAGGCTGTGTGCATTTACAATGCAAATGAGAAAGGACTTCTTTCACTTTGCTCTCAGTAAATGTAAGCAGCTTTCGCATTAGAAGACCAAAAAACCATAATAGCCTATGCATTGTAGTCCACTGGTCTATCCTCTCATCGACTAGGTCATCGTTTACTAAAGTATTTGATTCCTATATAAAATTGACATAGTTACTTAAACCTATTGTCTACCTTTTATTGCAGGAATATTTGCTTGTTTCTGTAAATCTTTTTGCAACATTCATGGGCCTGATTTTTAAAAAGCATCTACCTCTGCAGTTGGGAATCTCGTTTAATTTGTCTCTTGTGTTATTTCTTAATGATTATGTAATAGATATTTGGCTCTTAAACTTTAAAAACTACACAGTGCAAAAATAGAGGGGGAAAATCTGGACACGGTTGACTTAAAATGCACATTGTACCTCCCTGAGACCAACAGAAGTGTGGGAATTGTCTCTGGTTTTTGAGAACTTCTGGTACCAATGGTGGGAGTGAGCTCTATAGCAATTTAACTAATTCACAAATCAGTTTTGAGACAGAATAAGAAGCATGACTGAAGTACATCTTTTAGAGAGATTTATGTATTGGCAAAGTAGTGACTGCACAGAAGAGGTGAGATTGCATCATTCAGAGGCCATGAGGATGGAGCAGTGATTTTGTGAGAAGTCAACTACAGGGAGAAACTCTGGCAGAAGGGAAATAGGAGCATATTTGTAGCTAGATTTTCCCTTTAGATCTTCAGCACATGCTCAGCTAAATATTGGGGTTGAAGAAATGTGACTAAGTTTCACCAAAAATAGGTCTCGGGAGGAATTTGAATGAGAATGCACGTGTGTGGGAGGGGGATGGCATATTGGAGTGAGAAGGCTTTTTCTTTGCAGAGTGGGCAGCACAGAGGAAGTGTGAAAAAGTAGCAGGAGAAGGAAACAAGTAGGCATTTCTGACTAAGTTGTTGTGACAGGAGGCAAGGTCCAAGAAATAATTTTGGATGGTAACCCTTAAAGATCAGACTTGATCTGATACGGTAATGTAGAGGACAGTACTGAAGAGATTTGACAGAAGGACACGACTTCGTCAAAGAGAGCAAGTGAACAGATTATTAGTTACTAGAAAGCAATGTTACAAGTACGGAGATGAAGTTATAAATTTAGAGTATGTATGAGTGCTAAGAGCCATTCGACAAAGAAAAGTGGTAGATATCCATTATACTGGTGAAGGTTCAGTGAATGAGAAGAGTGAAAGCGCAAGGCTTTGTGCTGCATAAGTGAACAGTGGGGAAAGTAGAGGGTTTGTCAAAAGGAATGAAAAAGTACAGTAGGGCCTGATGTGAGAGGAACAAGAGGTCTATTTTGTCTGTACTAAGCTTTTGCTCACCATTACTCATTTAGCTAGTGTATGTCCTGACAAAGGAGAGAGCAGATGAAATACTGGGTATGAGAGTGTCAAAAATCTGAGTAAAGCAGGTGGGAGACTGTCAAATGAGAACACAATAGGTGAGAAACAACAGACTTGTGAGTTCTTAGGACAGAGATATAGTAAATGCTGTATCTCAAATCTTTTGCTTCCCAGCAGCCATTGTTACCTCACTCTTAATATTTCAGTTCAGGCTGTTCTTTCCTTGCCTTGTTATAAGAGGTGATATGAACATCTCATTCTCACATACGGGAGAGATGAATCTCTCTCATGTTGTATGAAGTTAAATGCTGTGCTTTAAATGCAGTTTAATTAGGATAATTCAAATCTAAATTCCTATAAATGTTGAAGCACTGAAGACCTGAAAAATGTGCTTTGGTGTATTATAAGACCTGTACGTAACCTCAGGCCTGGAGAATGCATAGGCTCATTTCTCTACAGTAGTGGAAAATTCTCCTCTGACTTAGTATTTGCAAGGTTAGTACTTTCTGTGGAGAGGTACACAGACAGCTTTGGCCCACTGGAGTTGCACAGAGGTCCTATTCAGAAGTCTAGTTGTTCCTATGGCACCCGCACCAGAACTGCGCTGTCTTGGCTTCTCGTGGTGCTTGTAACCAGGCACGTGGAGATAAAGGTGGGCTGTCGGTGGCCCGGCTTCAGGCGGGCTGTCATTTAACTGTGGATTCTTCTTTCCAAGGGGATCAGCTCAAGCTAGGGGAAAGAAAAGGAGTACCATTGATATCTGGACCTTCCCTTTCTCCACTTGAAGGATGCTATCTATCAGGAGAGGGCTTTGTATCAGAAATATCAGCTGAGTAATTTGCCTCTGTCTGAAGCTTTCAAGCAGCTCAGAAGTACACCTAGAGCCCTGAATAGAGGATGATACAAAAGTGCTATTTAACACAGCCCTGTATGATATCAGTGGTTACGCAGTACTTGCTTAAAGCAATCTGGCTTGCTCAGCTTTCAATATCAACAAAAAAACCAAAGGTTTCCTGGAAGACAAATCATAGGTGAAGATGAAAGAACCTGAACACACTGCAACCAAGGCAATTCTTAATTCAGGTAACTCTGTTACTG
>Ga0181612_183332_pt1 | contig 11135 bp, 7 predicted proteins | sample HoacroProtozoa21_FD_119630 | JGI IMG/M metagenome (GOLD analysis project Ga0181612, IMG submission 119630) | Hoatzin crop microbial communities from Cojedes, Venezuel. Combined Assembly of Gp0051906, Gp0051904, Gp0051908 | reverse complement strand
ATATATATATATATATATATCTAGAAATAACCACAGAGACTTAATTTCTAAGTTATTTTAAATATATTTCATATGGTAAGAACTTCCTATATATTGCAACTATGCTCACACATTGTGCAGTGTAACTGATCTTGGTAATAGACAAAAACAGATGGAGAATGCATGCTGCCTTCTGATACTAACTTCCACAGAAAATGGACATCAGAAGAAGTTAGGGAGCCATAAAAGGAGCATCAGCTCAAACTTTGACATCACTAATTCTGCACAAGGATCTGTGAGTGCCCCCAGAGTGCTCTCAGCTTCATTATTGCTTCTCCAGTTCACTTCTTTCCGGGGCAGAATCCCTGCATGCCTTCCCTCCTGTGACTGCTAGAATAAGCAAATGAACTCAGACTGCTGGTGTCCATGTTTCCCAGTGCTACAGAAATAATCTCTCCATGCCCATTCAAGTTCTTGCTGGAGCAAAGCCTACACTGTGTTTAAGCATGACTTATCTCCTAAGCTCTTTCCAACCTTATTTCTGGCTCCAGACCACACAGGACCAGGACATTGACTGTGTGTCGACAAAGAAAAGCTGATTTTGGCATACCTACTAGAGGACAGTGCACTCAAGCTACCTGTACTTGTTCTTTGCAGGTCATAAAACCAAAAACTTCAGCCCACACTAAAGCCCTGAGGGTATCCAGTCTCTTACTCCTTCAGAGAGCTACAGAATTTGTCCTGTATGTCTGTATTTAACTGTGTTCTGAACAATATGGATGACTAACAAATCTAAATTCAAGAACAGGCTCAGATACTTAAACTGATAGCTTTGGTATATGTAGAAATTATGAACACTGATATTGTCATTAGTCCTGCTTTCCTTGTGTATCCATGACGATGGAGCTATGGAGTAGGTGCCAACCAACGCAAAGAGCTCTCATGAGTCCTAAATTCTAGTTTGGTGAAGAATGAGAAATTGCACGCTGATAGTAAGGAAGAATTAATCCTTCATATATAAGTATATACATACCTAAACATTTATATTAAAATATATGTGGTGGTTTATTAACTATTATTTTTAGACTCTACTGTTGTAGCATCATAAATTTTCTTGTTCTGAAAGCAGTGCAGCTGTCCCCCAGGGTGCCAGAGATTGTTAAGATCAGACACCTAAGGAGAAGAGTTCACACAGTTTTGTAAGAATAAGCTGTGACAAGACGTAAAAATGTGGTCCAGGAGGAAAAAAGCTATAGACATATGGGCAGAAATAAAAAGAAGAGGAAATAATTTCAGAGAAAAGCTTAAGGAGGACTTGAAAAATGAGAAGGCACTTGACAACTGGGGACAAGAAAATTTACCTCATGCAGCCTCGTGGAGTTGAGGAGAGCAGCACATAAAATGAAGAAAAGTTGATTCTTACTGAGGTATTGAAAAATCCTATTGAATTAAGTTTTTCCTTTAAGATGGCTTGCTGGAGCTTTCTGTCTGAAAAACAACCAGCCTGCTAACTGCAGGCTCCAACTGAATATGTGGGGAAAGATTTTTCTTTCTGTGATACAGGCTTCACTGACATATAGAATGGAAGCTTAATACTGTACTTTATCACTAGTCCAATGAAATTAATGATATCAACTCCTTTAATAAATTAATGTTATACCACATGGAGAAAAGGATTAAACCACATACAGAATTAAGGCTATATTCATTCTGTTCTGGTGTTAGACCCATTGAAATGAAAAGGGCCTGTTTGAGAAAGTTGCTAGGAGACCATAATCACAAGTGTCAGAATAATACATTTTTATTTAAAATAGGAAATGTTGATTAGTGAACATACTTAACAGATAATGAGTAAAGGTATTGAAAGCATCTATGTTCTATCAAATTTCAGGTGAAACATTTAATTTATATGTTGAAAAGCCAATGAGAATTGAAAGTCTTCAAGGTAAAGCCAACCAACACATGCGCTTAAAACTGAAGGATACAACAGTTTTGTAAGTATCTGATTAGAAGCTTCTAGATACTGAGACACAAGAGAAAATGTTTCCCACATACAAGTCCAATAAGACTAAAAACAAAGAACAAAAAAGGAACTTCTTTAGCTATTAGAGTCTCATGTAGGCATGTTGTTGAAACTGAGGTAAGATGAGCCAGTTGCTTTGGAAGCAATGAATTGATTTAAAGGTGAGATACTGGAGAAGATGCTGTGTATATAGCACATAAAAATTAGCGAAAACTAAGCAATAAATTAAATTGATGGTAAAGCAACTTCAGCCTAAATGAAAAGTTAACTTACTAAACCCTTAACAGAAGGGTGCTAAGGTTTATTAAACCAAATCCTCCGACAGTGGCTACTGCAATAGCCACACTGATTTAATCTGTGTCATGACAATTTAAGCAGGTATTATGTCCCAAGAACACTAGCATCGTATTAGGCGTGCAAGATTTGTGGCCCTTATGTTCTGGGAACCATCAGTGCAAGAATTTTACACAACTAGGAATCTGAAACTGCAAGACATTGACTCTCCTTTCTCACATTTAGATGTAAGTGGTGGTGTGTAATACACATCTCGTCACGAGGTGGTGATGACCACCTCGGCTTCATGTGCATAGCCTCGGTTGCGTTCTTATTGATTCATGTCAGTGTCTTGACAAGGAAATGAGTCAATAAGACTATCCATCCAAACCAAGTAAAATAATTTTAATGCGACAAACAAATTGTTTCCTATTTGCTAATAGACACCTGCAGAAGACAGAACATGAGACATCGGTCCAAAGCCTGGCTGCTGATCACTCTTCCTACCAGTAACAACAAAAGCTGGTCATAGATACAAATCTTACCAAGTCTTCTAGGGAAAAAATAAAATCTGTACTAACAGAACAGGAATCATAAAATGCACGTGAAATAATGGTAGTTTGAAACAAACTGATAATTCCATTTTTCGTGTGAAATCATCATAAAAGCATAATATATTTCTATGGTGGTTTTACTTGATAAATAATAAATTTAGACATTTTGTTTTACCAAGCCATCTCTTAGCTAATTCTAACTTAAATATTTCTAATAGAATATTGTATGCATAAGTTTATTTCTACATACAGCACATTTTATTTCTGACAAGAAAGTGTAGTTGCATGCATTGAGAAAACAGTCACGCCTAAAGCAATTACAATGCAGGAAAAATGCATTGTTGGTGGTGTTAGCTGAAATGACAGCTACTTACACAGAGAAAGCATAACCTGAAATAGTGCTTCACTTAAAAGTAAAATAAGTTAATGTTATTTTAATAGTTGACTCAAATTTGCAAAATCTTGCAAGAAGCACAGTGTACCACTGATAGTTTTCCACTGCCCAGTAAAATAATGAAATTAGAAAAAAAAGTTATGGTAACTTGTAATTGAGAGCAGCAAGTATGCCTTCTGTGTAAGAAAAAGACCGAGACAGCACTAATTTGGGAATGTTTTGTACTTCCAACGTTTATAGTTTCTTCCATTAACAGTTCCAATAACCTTTTCAGTTACGATGTGAAGAAAGCTTTCCTGACAAATTGGAAAGGACTGGCACTACAGATTCCTGTCTTGAATGGTGCCTTTATCATCTACCAAAAAGAAAAGTGAAGAAGAAAAAATTACTGTGTATTATTTCTTGAGAGAAATTACAATCTCTGATGAAATATATTTGTTTGAACTTTGATAGCATCATTATTTAGTCATCTTTATGTCGTATTATATTATTCCAGGATTGCTTATTTCATTTGCATTCTAATTCAACACCAGCTCTTGAATGCTTATATTAATGAATCCAATCTCACCAGAAATACAACATGAGTAATCAGCCAATAATTAGCAAAATTAATTAATTTCTGTTGTGTAAATGAAACAACTAGGTAATATTCTGTATAAATTAGTGTACTCTTTTTTTTTCCTGCACCTTAGGTGAGTGATTTTCTGAAATATGTAGCAGAGTTTGCTCTTAGGAGTCTGCAGAAAGCACTTACCAGCTGACTTTCATACCTACGATATGGGGAAAAAAAGCAGATACGTAGAAATTAGTAGTTTCCTAGGAACTTTTAAGGGAGAACTTTTTCTAAACTTCATATGCGGAAAAAATACTAAATAATAAACAAGATAAATGTGATTAGTTCTTAAACAGAAACAATTAGGCTCTAAGAACATATTCAAGAAAGTATTTCAGCATCTAAGTCCAAGAGAGTGATCCACAATGCCCACAAAATACTTGGGCACCTTGCTTTCTACCAGTGGCTTCATCGCTACAGCAAATTTCTTGGACATATATTACTGTGGTATTATGCATGCTCCACAGTACAGCTCTTTTGGGAGAGCAGAGCATGCCACTGCCCAGCTTGTGCCAAGACAATCTGAGATTTGTAAAGCAGCTGTCCTTCTACCTATGTCTCCTGAAAGGCCTCTTTAAGCACTCATGTACCAGCATCTCCAAACACACTTTGGCCAGTGTGAGTCATACATAAAACATAGAAAGAGGTAGTTAGAGCTGCGCCTGCCTATATCTGTATTTTTTATAAAACAATGGGTAGAAAACCCGAGAAATGAGTGACTGGATTTCTGTGATTTCCACCTCCTGGAAGTTCAACTCACACACGCCTGTGAGGAGCTAACACCAGCTGTAGATTAGACTGCAGGGGAGGCAGCAGTCAAATATGTAAGTGTTTATGTGATGTGTTTCTTTATTTCCTGTGTTAGGTTTGCCACTGTGCTTTCCACTAGGAGGAAGTTAACCCCCATATGTTAATAATAGTACTATGTCAGCAGAAATAGTTTGTCAGTTAATATCTCTTTTTCTTACCTCTGTTGATTGCTAATTCTGCGTCTCTTCTTGGAGTTCAGGACTTGCGAGATACTAAAGATCAACCTCCATAGATGTCGATGGCAGCTGAGTCTTTCAACAAGAAGTGCTGATGGCATTCAATGCATCATTGAAAGTAATGCATATGTCTTTTTTTCTTCTTCATCTTTATCTACGGGACCTAAATTATAATCAGGTGCATCATTTCCATGATTTTTTTCTGTAAGAAGTTCACCCCAGACAGTAAAATTTTGTTTTACTGTGTGTTAATAAAAATTAGAAATTCTTGTCTCCTTATGTTCATTTCTGAGAAGTGACACAAGACAAAATATTTCATACTATCTTCTTTAGTAACAGCAAAAATACTTTTAACTTATAGTGCAACACTTTACTCAATTTCTGAGCCTGAGTCCAGAAAACCTTTTGAGGATGTAGACCTTAATACACTGTCTAAGAAAACAGTCGTCTACTATTCTTGAAAAACAAAACCTTCTATTTTGCATAATACCTGTTTTAGCTACTTAAAGACGTCATTTTTCTTACTTTATTTGCCTCATATATTGGAACTAGAGTAACACAGCAAAAAACAGGGTTTACATGAAGAGTTTTAGAATACCTTTCATATTGAAATCTTCTGTATCTATAGCTAACATACAGTACACATACTGTTAGATGAGTTATGGTGTATTCATACAGGTAGGAACTTTGGTTTTAAGGTTCAATAGCTGAGGAAAAAGATTTACTGTTGTGCAGTTCCTCCTCCACACAGTGAATTTACTCTGAGTCTTTATTTCCACTTGCATCAAAATATCCACAAATGCATTCAGATTCTCTCTGAACAGCATTTGGAGTTGCATCTCCTTCATTTCAGATGAGCACTGAGACAGTATAATCGGAGTAAATGTGGCTTTGTCTGCTTTTTCCCTCCCACCTTCAAAGCTGTTGATTGTGTTCAACTGTCATCTTAAACAGCATTTAATATTACCCTCCAAACACCACAAGAATTTCATGTATAAAACTAAGATGTGTAAGCTGATGCCTCTGAGACACAGAGGGACTGGCAGAAGGAGTAGCTGCATGGGCTTACGCAGTGTACAGTGCCATCAACACAGTTTTACATAGACCGTCACAAGAAGAGTGGAGTTACACAGTACACAGACCCTTTCCATGTCCTATCTGGGCATTTAATTTTGATGCTGCCATTTGTAAATGTATATCTGTTAGAGACAGAAGAGAGAAAGAAAAGCAAGGAATCTAACACGGACTGCCAATTCAGATGACAATTTACTCTTAGTGACAAACTTCCTTCGCTGTTTCCCTATGACTGATTTCACCTGGTGGGCTAGAAGTGAAAGGGAAATTTCAAAGTAGATGTAGCATCCCCTCTATTAATCATTTTTTGGGGACAAAACTTAAAGATTTGCACATTCATCCACAAAGTTTGTTTGTTCCTGCCATCTGTACTACCAGAACAGCAAAAACATACTCACCAGATAGCCCATCCAAAGTGTTTCTAATGACAACTGCAATAATTGTCAATTTATTTTTTTTGCTCCCGTGTCCCATATTCTCTTACACAGGCTAGTAATTCAAGGGAGTTGAACAGGACTGGAGAATACAGAGCCTAGCATATTCAATTTTATTTTTCATACCATTGACAATATTCTTGATAACAATTTTAAAATTCGTCTTTCATGAAATGTTTTGTCCATGTTGCTGGTTTCCCTGTACAATGGTCAAATGCAGGTATTAGGTAAACTTTTAGATGTTGCACAGAAGTTCTGTGAGAATCTACTTTTGTAGCAGTGAAGACAATAGGAAAGGTTGAAAGAACAGCAAAAGAAAAATTGAACCTTATATTCAACTATTTTTCTTGTGCTTACTATTGTCTGCTACTGTGCCATGAACATTTAATTTATGCTCAAGTTCATGTGTAACGTGTTAGGACATTTTCTATATTCAAGACTATTTTTTAGTCTTTTCTTTCATAAACAACTAAACCAATGAAATAGTACTGAGTGAAAAAAGACTTCAGAATTTAAGAAAAGGTGAATAAAGTTTCATTCTCTTGTGTTTTTGCTTCGTTCTGCTCTGAAAATGCAACAGAGATACGTGCCCAGGATCTTTCCAATCGCTCATTCTGCAAAAGAGGAAATTGTGTATAGAGCGTTTTCCAGGGTTTCCTGAGAATTTGATCTATCATAGTAAACGTGGTCTAGATGTCAAGGTAAAGTGTATTTTGAAAATTTCCCTGTTGCCCCCATCTTCCACACCAGTGTCCTCACCCTCCCACTTTGGTTTTGTTCTGCTAGAAATCAGACAGTGGTAAGACAGAGTGGAGTGCTCAGGTTCTATTCCATCACAAATCAAAACATGGTTAGAGCTTTCAAAGGGATTTAGGAAGTACCCCTGAATCTCACAAAATAGTCATAAGCCATAGTTACAAACCTGCATTAGGGCCTCAGCTGTATTGAGTGGATTGTCTGATGCTGTCAGGTGCCAGACATCTTTTTCAGCACTGGAGGAGGAGAAATGTCTTGGTTCCTCCCTCATCTGCCTGAAACTCAGCATCTAAGTCCCAAACAACAGGACTGGTTTATTTACAAATCCCAGATATATTCTCCAAGACTGTAAGTGGCATAGTCTCGTGTTCTATGAACGTTAGGAAAGAAAACCAATGAAATTTAAACATTCATTAAATTTCTAAATGAAACTACAAAGCAATAGTGAAGAGGGAGGAACTGCAAAGCTCAGTTTGTGCCTATCAGCATTACAAATAAATGCTTTACACTAAAAAAAAAAGTATGGAAGGACTTGAGTAACTGTAATCCACCTTCTTAAAAAAAATTGTATCCCATAATTTGTTATATATAACATATCTAACCAACAGTGCAATTGAAAGAGTAGTCCTGCTTGTTCTGTTTGGGTTTTTTTCAAGTCTAGCTAAATCCTTCTCAAAAATGTATTCTAGATTTTTAGGTTGGAAATTAAAAGACTTTCTACAATGGAAATACTTTCAAAAGAGATCAAACATCAGGATTCTAAAAAGTCCTTCATAGCAGGGGACCCGAAGCAAGACACATGGATCCTATGGTCACTTTTGAAAATCTTGGCAATCTAATTTTAAAATTTTAATCTAATTTCCTGTGCTTATTTATAGAACAGTGGAAGCTAAGCCCTTTGTTTAACTGCAGCCATCCTGTGAGTTTATGTTATCAGTTATAAAAACCTAAGCTGCCCCAATTTCACAAGTCCTTAATTACTCATCTCCTCCCAAAGAAACCATTAGCAAGTGATACATGATATGTATTTCTTAAAATATAACATGGAATGCAAACCAAAGTGTCAGGCTATTCAGAAGCTGTGCATTTTTTGGTGACTCAGAACAATGCACAGCAGTATAAGGAGATTAATTAAATTAAGAGTTCATATTCACTGCCAGTTCCAATTGGTCTTATTTAAATGCTGGGCTGTCCTTAGGTTAAAAATGAGCCCTTCTACTTTTAAGCTTTTAAAATGTAGCTTTAATCCTTTGTCTCATTTAAATTTGATAGACTATATTCAAAGCAGATGGGTTATAAATATTAATGATTTATTTGTTTATTTAATTTATTAAATGTTAGCCATTGCAAACCAAAGAGGTCAGCAAAATGCAATTTCATAACTTTCCACTGATTAATGAAATATATTTTCCTTATGACCACAAAAGATGATGTTTAAGTTTTGTTTTAATATTTGAACTCAATATTTCCTCACAGAAAAGTACTGTGTTAGCAAGTATTTTTGAGGAGTCCATCGGAATATGAGTCATATTGTATTTAGTGCAGAAAAACAAAGATGTTGCATATATTTAAGGAAGGGAAAAATGTGATCTGGGTAATTACAGGCATAGTAATCTTACGTCATGAAGAGTTTAGAATAAATCTGGATCAAAGTGTAATTAATTATATAAATCAGAAGTGAAATAAAATTCTAGGTACGTTTGGTAAAGGCAGATCATGCCAGGTTAATGCTGTACCTTTCTTGGCTAAGTTTTCTAGGCAAAGAAAATGTAGTAGCTAAAATATATCTGGACATCAGATTTACTACAATGTAATTCCCATAGGAAATCATGAAGTTGATGAAGATAGACTAGCACAATAATTGTAATATGAGTACGAAAAGAGTGCAGGTGATGCTGTTGGGGAAAATGTTAGTATGAAAAGTAAAATAGTTTAAAAAGATACTAAATAGGGATTGGCACAGAAGAGGTTCAGACTATCAGACAAAGCAATGGAAGCTTCCAGTATATTTTACTGCCTAGCTACTTGGGAAATGCAAGGACCAGAAACATAGACATAGCCAGAATTTTTACAAGATGAAGCATGTCAAGTTGTTTTATCAGTATACCCATCTACAATAAACCCTTGACCTGATTCATGTATGGACTGTATGAAATGTGAACTATTGGAATCAGGGGAATGGAATCTCTCCCAGAGGAAGAGGGAAGATGAGCTGGTCTACCACTGTAACCTACATCAAAGTGGAAAATGCGAAGCTTCATGTAGAAGTTAAGAGCCACTTACATTCAGATCAACCATGCCAACCTATATCCCCACCTTCTAAAGAACAGGGGGTGCAGCCCAGTGAAGCTCAACCAGCATTTCGAATGTGATTGTGAAAAATACAAAAGTTTATTAAAAAAAAAAATCTAGATAATTAAGTAGAGAAATTAACATATTATTGACTTGAAAATTTATATTTCTTTATCGAAATCTTCATTCTGTCTTCCATAAATATTTAGGAAATAGTTTATGTTGCAGAATTCATCAGTGGAATTTCTCTTAAACAGAATCCACTGAGTATTAGCAGTCCCAGCAAATATCTGATATCACTGGCTTGAACTGTTTTATTTTAAAGCATGTTTTATCAGGATATATATCAAAAACAAATAATCCTCAGGCCAAAACTTTTTATACTCTGGAGCTTTTTCTCCCATGAATCCATGAGAGATTTGCCTTGATAGCTCCTATTAACACAAGTGGGAGTTGCAAGCCAATCCCCTATGCATTATTTGAAGAATTTGTCTCAAAGCGTTGCCCAAAGCAAATTTTTATGATAGCCTGGCACCCTTGGGAACAGGGATTTATTATGGCAACAACTGAAAAAGACCCTAATCTATCATTTAGTGATGGGAATAAGAGTACTGTTATACGTTTTCAATTATTATGCCCCTGAACTTGAACTCCAAATTGTTTCCCTCTTGAAGAAATATTTGAAGTAGTTTTACTACCTACTATAATGCTTTAAAGTTTCTAATATTTAATATTATCTCAGATATAAACCTTTCCTTCCTTAGTCAAATGGCACAATATGTAACAACATGCATTATTAACAGAACTTATATAAACCCCTTGAAAACCACCATGTAAAGCAACAAACACTCTTATATGTATACCTTTAAAGTAATGTTTTCCTAATATCTATATATTTAATCTATTACTGGCAATTTTCGCTATGACAAAGGATCTGACTTGTTCTTTGGGTAATCATCTATGTTTTAAAAACTTCCAAAAGGAAAAAAGAGATAGTAAGGACTCTTAAACTAAATGGCATGAGTAATGCTCTGCAAATTATCTTGTCAATAATGCAGCCTGACATTTAAAAAAACAAGGCTGATAAAAGCATCTAAATTAGAACTCTGTTAAATTTTGGGATTTTAAAAAATCTTTTGTCATGGTAAACATTGCTGTTTCATAATTTTAGAATTTTTGCTAGGTTTGGAAAAAAGCTAATGAAAAGTTAACTCAGAGTGGGAGGTTAATGCTAGGTTTGTCATGGTTATGTTTTTGGATCTTATGGACAGAAAAAAGAAGTTTTCTTAAAATACATAATGGTGAAGTATTTTGTTTTCCAAATGAAGTGAGAATTTTTATTTATAAAGATGGATTTTTAACAACTAGGAAAAAATAGTCAAATCTTGATGTAGCCTAATTCTCTTTGAGCCTGTGTACAATAGCATAGTTTGTAGCCTGAAAAATGCCCTTTCACTGAAGAGAATTCCTTTCACTCAAAGTCGCAGAAACACAGAATGATCAAGGATGGAAGGGATCTCTGGAGGTCATCTGGTCCAACCCCCCTGTTCAGGCATGGCCCCGTAGAGTCAGTTGCCCAGGACCATGTCTAGACAGCTTTTGAATATCTTCAAGAAGGAGGATCCACAATCTTTCTGGGCAACTTGTGCCAGTGCGCGGTCAACCTCACAGTGAGAAAGTGTTTCCTGATGTTCAGAGGGAACCTCCTTTGTTTCAGTGTGTGCCCGGTGCCTCTGGTCCTGTCACTGGGCACCACT
>Ga0181612_156068_pt1 | contig 11135 bp, 4 predicted proteins | sample HoacroProtozoa21_FD_119630 | JGI IMG/M metagenome (GOLD analysis project Ga0181612, IMG submission 119630) | Hoatzin crop microbial communities from Cojedes, Venezuel. Combined Assembly of Gp0051906, Gp0051904, Gp0051908 | reverse complement strand
CCTGCTTCGGCAGGGGGGTTGGACTAGATGACCCACAGAGGTCCCTTCCAACCTCTACTATTCTGTGATTCTGTGATTCTGTGATTCTGGTCCTCTCCATTAATATTGCTAATATTATCTTTATTTACCCACCTGACCCAAAAGATTCATCTATAAGAACAAAGCTAAAAGCGTGTTGAGGGTTTCCCTTTGTTGAAAGGACAGGTGGTATACTTTTCTCTGAATGTTTTAAGCAACACTGTGCTTTGGAAACAACTGTGTCTACAAAGAATAGGCACTCTGTTTCCGAATCAGCCAAACTTCAGGCTTCCATAAACTGGTGCTGCATGGTTGTCCTAGCTTATCTTCTCAGCTGGCTGCCGTAGAGCAACAAACTGAAAGTCTTGGAAATACAAGCTGTTTCATATGGAAACTGGAGGCTAGCAGGATATTCTGGGAGCCTGTCTTTTTTGAGAAATCATAAGCTTGGAAACCAGGTGAGTGGCCAAAGCACTGGGCTAGAAACTGCCTGGAAAGCAGATACCTGCTTGCAAAGAGGACTTTTAGTCTGCCTTTCAGGAAGGGTTATCTTCAAACTTGAGTTCAGATACATTCCCCTTGTGAGCACAGAAACTTTGTCATCAAGATAGAATAGAAAATTCAAGTAAAAATTTATATGGGATTAGTATGTTTGTATTATATTTTGAGGTTCATTGTTTCAGCCTCTGAAGCTGGATCTGAAATTACGTTGAGCTTTCATACATTATATAATATACAATTTAAAATTATGATGCTAGATTTAGGCACCCACCATTAGTGGAAAATATTGATATTTTATGAAATTCCCACATATTTAATGGCATATTGTGAAATTAAACTCGCATGTTTGTGGAAGACTTGGTATTGCAGAGATAAGTACCATAGAAAAGATAATAGGAAAAAATTAATTTTCATCTTCAGAGCTAAGTTTGAACAGAATGATATAAATGAAGCATGAAGCTCCATATTGAACCCCTTAAAAAAGCCACAAAATCAAAATCTTGAAGAACTCTTCCTTGAACAAAAAGTATTTGTTCTCTTTAGAGAGCGAGCTCACATTGCTGTGAAAAAATGTGATTTATATTACTAAAGAATATGTTACTGTGCATAAACACCAGTTGGATGAACTGAGAAGGTAGAGGTTGAATTTCCTGACTTTGACTTAAGTCAAATAAACTTTAAGAAATTTAAGCAGATGTTGTGCTATGGAGGTATGTGGGAAGAAAGATAATCTACTGGAAATCAGCTTTAGCAGGCTATGCTTTTAGATGCAGTCTAAATATTCCGTTAAATATTTTCACCACCCTTCCTGAAAAGATGCGCTGCTGCTCGGCAAACACATAGCAACATCAGACCTACCTGCAGAATAAAAAACTGTATTAAAGCAATAGAAAACAAACAAGTGGTCTCTTAGACAATTTGAATTTTCCAAGAGCAAAATACAACATACACAGTGTAAAAATTGTGACCCTGACACATTATAAAAAAAATACTTATGCGATTAATTGTCATGATGTCAAAATAAATAGAAGAGCATCAATTAAGAACTACATGATGTAGCCATGTCAGTAGCAACTTGTATCTGCATAACATACACAAATTACTATGTGGGTTGTTATTCTGTAGATATAATGCTAAGAATATAGAATCATAGAATGCTTTGGGTTGGAAGGGACCTTTAGGGGTCATCTGGTCCAACCCCCCTGCAGTGAACAGTGATATCTTCATCTAGACCAGGTTACTCTAGAGTCCCGTCCCACCTGGCCTTGAAAGTTTCCAGGGATGGGGCCTCCACTACCTCTCCGGGCAACCTGTGCCAGTGTTTCATGTCATGGTAAAAAATTTATTCCTGAAGTTAATGGGAATTAGAAAGTTTCCAGGAAAAAGGGAAAACCACTTATCTATGGAAAAAAATAACAATGTTATTGTTATAAAATAACAAAGCATTAGGGACTCCAGCTAAAATTTTTTGGTACTAAGCAAATATGAATGAATTTTAGAGATCTCATTTTGCTGGCAACATTGGTAAGGCTACTATTTCTCCTCCTTTTTTTCCAAGATATTTCTGTACCTTTTAATATTGGTTGCTACGTCACTATCTCTGCTCACCTATCTAAATTATTTCCTGTATAAATAATGTATCGGCTTCTTACAACAAATGCTTTCCAGACATCATGTTGCTACATTTTGAAGCATATAACATTACATTTCCTGTTTATGTATTAGTGCTTCAGGCTGCACCAAATTTAGCTAAGAGGGATTTAAAGTCTTTGTGCTAAGTGGAGATGCTTTTGCTTTTAGGTAAAACTAAAGAGTACATGCAAGGTAAAACTAAAGAGTACATGCAGCTATCCCTGAAGTCATGTACAATGCTTTTGTTTTCGTGGCTGATGACTCAGACCTTTAATGTTTACTTGTTAAGTATATCTTTAAGGAGAGAGGGTAGTGTTAACATTTGCAATGTTGGACCAGTTACAAGATCAAACTTAATTTCTAACAGGTCCATGCCGTTCTTACCTACAGTCTTTTTATCTCCTGTCAGATACTGCCAGATATGGTAACAGTCATTTCTGATTGTTTCATAACTAGGCTTAATTAAAAGGATGCTTTGCTATAAATTTAGATCAGGTTTTCTACAAGTTGTGATGTATTCAAATATCATATTGCCAAGACAGTTATGTCCGCAGTTTTTATATATTTAATGGCACTAAAGTTTTTATTTACGTTTTAAAGCATTGATTTCTGATCACACTAATACTTCTACGGATTTTCTTCAAGGATAGCTTTTGGATTTTTTTAGCAATTTGAAATGTTTCTCATTAATCCAGCTCTTGCTCAGAATGTTAATCTGGGGTTTTATGCTGCTACCTGAAAACAAGACTAAGATTAGGCGCACGCCACTGAATGCCTGCAGCAGTAGAACAGTTAAATGTGGTACCACTTAGTTATAAGGGAACACAGGGTCATACTGACACATTTACAGCTAGTGAAAGGGGCAGCATTGATAGGTAGCTGGCAAAACACCTGGTTGAGAAAACTAGTAACTCCTTTTCACAACTGAATGGTAGAAGTTTCTAATTCCAGAATATAAGACATCATGTGAAATAAGGCAATGGACTAGTTTAAGAAGAAAGCAAAATTAGAAGGCTAAGCATAATATTCAATACCATATGCTTTGTTTTGCCATTAAGAGCTGAACTTCTTCCTTAGAAAGGCATTTTGTCAGGCCTCTGCTTCCCTCATGGCTGTTCCCATGCACAAAATGGTGTCTCAATGACAAACATTAACACTAGATTTGTTTCATAGTCCATGAACATTTTTGCTCTGAATGTTGTTCCATTAGCACTGGTATTTCACCTCTAAAACATCACAAACAGCTACAAAATCAACGACTGAAAGCTGTTTTTGTGAGTGCCTAATGCAAATTTAATAAGATATGGTTGTTCATGTATCTGAAGACAGTTTAGCTCTACAGACTCAGTAACCCTTCTCCCTGGGACCTTAACCAGACATAATGTTTCAAGAAAAAGAAGATCCGTCCACAAACTTTCTAGGATAAATTTAATATTGGAAAATTGCTGTACCTGGCAGCACAGTTTGGGATTCCACAAAGGTCACACGCAACAAAAATTATTAAATGAAAATACCTGTAGATGGGGTCAGTGACCACTGTTTCTTAGGCAAAATCCTAAAGCCAATTAAGGTTACCTAGACAAGAAAGTGTGCAGACAGTCTCAGCTTCGCTGAAGAAAGATTTTAAATGTTTAAGAAACTGACAGTCCTTGCAGCTCAGCATCAGAATGGCACAAAACAGCTGAGCAAAAATGTAGGAATAAATATTACATAAGCTCCAGCTACTCCTGGGAGCTTCATTCACTTTACAGATCATAATATCAACTCCCTTAGATCTGAAAAGCCTATTTTTAAACTGAAGGCACTATTTATAAATGTGGCCTGAATCAAGAAGTCCACGTGCACATTAAATTTGAATAGCGTGGTGGGCCTGTGGGTTTTGCTTCTTATTAGCAAATTAACCCTGATGCTGCAGGTGGCGATGCAGGGAAATTTGAAAGGCTTAAAGACCGCAGTGAACCTTTTAGCTTTAAGTACATGTAGGAAAATGTTTCTCTTTCCTTTTAAGCTGAAAGAAGACCTCATATTATTTAGCTATTTTCTTAAATCCTCATTCAAATACAGAGACCCTCTATCATCTAGTTGGGACACTAATGAAACCAGCTATATAATTACAGCCATGGCAATTGCCTACAGATGTAATGATGTCAGGCAGGTAGCTTGTTAGCACTGAGGAGAGAGTATTAAATATTTACGATTTGAACTCATTTATAACCTAATTAAAGTAGAGATTCTGAGTGTCATAGACAAGTTCAGATAGTGCAATAACCTAAGTAACCTCAACTTTTAACTGTAGTTGATAGACATGCAGGGTGCTGAACCTTACAGCTCTGGTCAGCTGGAGAACTACATAACAGTATATTTGAGAGATATGGAAGAATAGATTTGTTAAAGACCATGTTAGCAGAATAATCCATATTGTAATACTTTATTCCAGTGTGCTGCAAGTTGAAGAAAATTTGACATAATCAGCACAGCATAAATGAAAGATCATACCGAAGCACTCTGAAAAGAAAATGTTAAACTGTATTTAGATTATAATAATTATCATACAGAAACTTCCAGTGAAGCTGCAGCAACAATTTAATTTGAAATGCCTATGCCATCTTCTGGCCAAGAAAATTAGATGCATGAAAGAGTAATTGGCAGAAAATGGCAGTGAGGAATTATATAATACTCAGAATAAAGGAATGGAGGATTTTGGTGTCAGATCCAAGTTGACTGTAGCCAAACAGTATGTAGATATGATTAAGTAGATTTGGAGATGTGCCAATAGCGTAGATTTCTCTGTGACTTTATCACCTAGCATCTTCTTCTGCAATCCCATGGCACATGTGCGAGCGAGACAGTTACTACTCTTCTTCTCATAGTCTAAAAATATTTGTCTGTGCTATTCTTGGTGGTTCAGTCATGAGAGGAAAGTGATGTGAGTTTTACTGTCAGGCAGAGAAAGGAATTGAATCCATATGCTGGATGAGTGCTACAGATTTGGGGATGTACCTTGCCCCTGGCAGTTTTGTGTGACATGTCAGGGCTGCTTTGAAAATCTCTCTTGTATTGGACCTCTCACACAATAGGAGTACATCATTATTTGTACTAGGCAGTAGATTAAGTAGGTGCATGGGATATTGAATATCTCAGTACTGGCAAGACTGAGGTATTTCTGGGTATGCCAAAGAGGGTAGTGCTATCCACTGGATGAATTTGTGACATGAAATATAAAGCACCTGAGAAAAGCAGCAGTAAAGAAAAGGCCTAGACTACCATTGCACATTTAGGCACCTAATGTAGGGGTAGACAGGGGTTGACTGAAGATCTTTTGTGGACCTAAACTTAAAAATCTAGAGGTGGTCAGGGTTTGGGTCTTTTTTAAGGATTTTTAAGAAGTGCAGTTTAGATAGGACTTTAAATCATAGCAGTTGGAGCTACCAGTGAACCTTAAGACACACTCATCTTTCTACTGCATTATGCAGTGCCACAAAATGTTTTGCATTGAGACTCTACACAGTAGGTTCATGTCTATGACATTTTGCTTCAGAAGCAGCAGCAAATTGAACAAGACTTCTGTTCTTTTACAGAAACCTCTAAAATTTTATCAGAGTAATATCTATCTAATACATATTTACTTTGGTAAAAAAATTGTGTTACCAAAGTAAAACATACAAAACTGTATGACAGTTACCAAAACTGGCACTGTCATACAGTTTTGTAGTTTTATAATATAGAAATAATAGATGAAAGTGACACTTGTTAAATAAGTAGTCCTGGAATGGAACAATTCAGTTTTTTAAAAAACATTGAATTGACAGAACTCCAGTAAATGTTGATAAAATAAACAGTTTAATTGCTGTTTGACAGAAGTTTGAAGTGCTGTATGCATATTTCCTGACATTCAGAATGAATATTGCTGTTGTTATGTGCCCCATTCAGTGTGTAAATATATGATTTTTCAGTTCTGTGGGTGTTCTTTCCCAAAATGCAAAATAAGGGCAACTAATCCAGTCAGATGTAATTTTATTTAAATAATTATTAACTTAGATTTTGTTTGTCCACCCAGCCAAAGGTGAACTAGTACATAACATAAAATATCAAGAAGGCTTGTAATGACATTGAAGTGAATCAGCAAACCCTGCTGTCTTGCAGGTGGAAATTAGAAACAGAGGCAGTTAGACGTAGTGGTGGATGTCTGGAGTTCTGTGACCCTGGTTTTGGCTTTGGTATCTGCCTGGACTGTTCTTTCTGCAGTTTACTGGGCTGGTGCGCTTTCAAGGTCAGGACATCTCTTGCCTTTGAACCTCAGCCCCTTCTACCATGATGACAAAATTTCAGAGACCAAATAGATTTGCCTGAGTAACTTATCCACTTTTACAGAGGGGAATTATATTACCACTTCTGATTTGATCTTTTCTGTCTGTAATTTCTGTGATTCATTTGGGAGGAAAAAAATCCTGTGGAACAGCCTGTTTTCCAGAAAGGTATTGCCTAGATGATACAGAACACTAAGGTTGTCATCACAGTTCAACAAGCTGTATGAAACCGATTAGAATAGCAATACCGCTAATGTCAGAGGAGCACACTAATGAACTGCATTGCAGCACAATGAGTATAAGAGCATTTTTCCCCCTTCAGCTGTATGTGCATTGGAGACTGGAAACAAATGGAAGGACAAAAATGGCACTATCACAGCAGTACCACAGCTCAGGTAAATAAAACTAATAATAGAGTTATGAGACTAAAACAAATTAAACGGAGAAAACAGGTAAAGGCAGAGAAGGATGCTTGTGAAATAAAATTATGTTTTATATTAGTACAAAATCTCATAGATCAGTCAGGATCGGTGCTAGAAAATGGGAAGATACAGCCTATTCCCTTCCAAGTTGTAATATGTACTTCTAGAAAACAAGTAAGAGAAAACAGGAGAGTGAAGGTGCAGCCACGTAACTGACAACAGACTTATAGACCGTATCTAATATCGGAAACAGGAAATCCCTTTCCCGAATCTCTTTGAAAGTCATAGTTTTATGTAGCAGTATTTTGTGGCTGAATTTGTCCATAGAATTATTCACGGGAAGAAAAAGAAGTTAAAAAACTCTCAAGAGTACAACATAATCCATATTCTTTCTGTTATGACTAATAGTAGTGCAGGTGGTCATTCAGCTAATCTCACATTTAACTAGACAGTCCACAGTAGACAGAAAAGTTAATGAAAAGGGTTCTACAGTCTTCCCAGTTCTTTCTACTAAAATCAGCAATGGTGGGACACCTACCAGGAAACTGGAAAACAGCACTATAGAAAATATCACTTAAATATAAACATATTTGTATTTACTCTCCCTTCCTCCATCCATTCTCTATTTTTCTACTCTTCTTCCAACTCTTATTTATTCCATCACATCTTTGCTTTCCTTACCGCCTTACAATGCTAAATCTTTTATGGTTCTGACAGGAACCTTTTTTGCTCCCTTCTTTCCTTTCCTCTCTTTGTCTGTCCCAAGTTCCTTAAAAAAGGGGAGAAGACACAGAAGATTATCATGTTACACTCCCACCTCAGCAGTCTGATGATTTTTAGGGGATATTCCATTCTGTCATTATCAAAGACCCAGCTGCCTCCAGTTCTTCCTGACTCTCTTTCATTTCTTCATTTTCTCTATTGTGCTACAGCAAAAAACCTGAAGTTGAATGGTCCCAGACCACAGGGGGCAAGTGAAATGGTATCAAGTATCATGGGGAATTCACTAGAATAAGTGCTATTTTAACTGCAATATTAGTGGGATTTGTTGATGAAAGTAACTTATTGTGTCAAGAGCTCTTGCTCTTCCATAGCATCAGAAATGCATTTAGCACTGGAAACTAAAAGGACAAAGAAGTGGAACTTGTATATGCATGGCAGTAAGGCCAAGGATCTTAATACCTGTCTTGCCTAACATTTGTCTATTCCTCTCTATGAAAAGGAAATGGGAAAACGACGACTCTGGAATAAGAGAGAGTGAAGACCCCATGATGTACAGTTCCTTTCCTCTGTGATAAGTTTTATAAACCCTGAGAAATTTACTCCAGCAATTGAACCAGCATAGACTGTTCTAGTCTCACACGGGAACACCTACACTGTCCTCCCGTGTCTGTGTATATCCGAAGCCTGCCAGGAGAATCCCTTTCTCAGCATGCGTCTTTGTAATTTGGTGAGCACCCACACTGACTGCAGGCTTCTGCACCTGCTGCACTGGGGTGAAAATATGGTAAGAAGTACAAATCAAACCTAAGCTAGTTACACTGAGTGTCAAGCAAATTCAAACTATGACAAAGCAACAATTTAGGTTTCAGACAACTTTCTTAGAGCATGGCGGTGTGAGAAATCTATTCAGGATTGCTGCAACAAGCAATTAAAATCATAGTGCTGACAGTTGAAGTGTGTGAAAAGCTTAGAAGAATTGGTATATTTTCCCCCTTTGTATTATTTAAAATAACATGGATTTAGACATATGACACAGGATAGAATTATAAGAAATTAAGGAAGTAGGTAGTTTATTCATTATTGCCTAGAGTCATACAGGTAATTAATTATTACATTTTAGCACCTGTATAGTATAGTTGACTCAGAAACAATGTTTGCTTTCTTATATTACATGTGTATTTTAAAATTGCTCACTGATAAAACCTCAGGCTACAGTTGAAATGTTGTTTAGAGGAGAATCTGTGTTTCAATTTGTATTAAAAAGTTGGGGGAAATATATAATTTCCCTGCACCTAAACTTTTCCCTCTTTTCTTTCTTTCCTAAGGATCTAATTTTTAGTGCTCTAACAGAACTAAAATGGATTTGGAGAAAAGAGTTTCTCAGTTTTCTAATTCTATCCCCATTGTTAGTAGAAATAGTCTACAGAGATGTTAAGAAAAACTTTAAACATTTATGACATTTGAATGACTAAAAAAATAAGGCTTCTCAGGATTCTTATCTTTGTACACTTTAGTTTCTTCATTACAAAAGCAACTGGCAGTACAGATGAAATAACAGGGTCAAATTGACTACAGAGAATTTATTTGTTTTTAAAAAATATTCTTAAGTCATTATCCTTAATTCCTCAGATGAATAAAGATATAAGAGCTTTTTTCAGTGCTTTTCTGGGCAGCCTAAAATATAGCCTATGACTTCACTGCAGAAAAATAATGAAGCTATCCTAAATTCATACCAATACCTTTATAGTATGCAATAATATGAGAAGTACTGATGCACACGTACATCAGCTGGTTATTCTGTAACAAGATTCATGACGGCATTTAAAGACATTTAAATTGCTCAAATAATTTTAAATACCTACCTAAGCTTTTCATAGTACAAAATGTTTGGAATGTCCTCCATTTAGGCATGATGTCCTATGGGTGAACTGATAGTTACTGCTTATGATAGAATATAGAATATAGAAAGAGGACTCTTGGCTTGGATATGCTGTTATACTTGCAGCTAGTGAATATATCTCCACTTAATCAATTTTTTGCCATCAGTCTGAATGAGAAATCTTCCACAGATGTTGGCTCTAGTTTGACCATGCTCTGAAAGTTATAATGAGGAGGGGAATTAATTTATTGCTGTTGCTTTTTTTTTTTTTCCCTGCATGATAGGATTTTTCACACAGCACAGAATAAAATTTCCAAGCAATAATTATTTGAGAGAAACTAATAAGAGAAACAGTCAGGGATGATTGCCCTTTGACATCATATAAGACTTCAGGTATTTCAATAACATACCCTGATGAGCTTACATAAGTGAGGTCAACCTCTTAAAGGATTTTCCTTCGCTTTAGTAAATACATATAGCACCAAAATTTTTCAGTAACCTCTTGGTTAGTTAATTAACAAATACATGACTGTTATATTTAATGCTTATTAGAAATGAAATGAGGTTTGGATTTATGCCTTTTGTCTTAACAGTATTAAATGAAGTTCTTTACTAAGAGCTCACTTGCATGGAGACATGCAATTTAGCACGCTGATGAATTTGCCAAACCATTGCACCCTTAGAAACAGGCTTTTGACTAGAAGCAATTGGCTAAAATAATGATTTAGCTAGCTCCACTGACTTCAGACAAGTTGAAGCAGTGTGAGCAAATAAATGGCTCTGTGCATTGAATACATCTCATAATTTTATTATTGAGTTATTATTCCTTTCCATCTTGTTTTAGTTACTTGCCTGTTCTCTGGGTTTTTCTTTCACGAAGAGCGGTGTGGAATTTCTCAAAATTTATTTTTCTATTGTTCAAATCTAAACTGTCTGTTTATCAACCAGTGTAGTCAAAGGACAAGGAGGCTATGGCACTAGCTAATAGGAAGGAAATACATAAATGCTGTTGACTTTCAGTACCTACGTATGTCTTCCGAACTTATCACTCAGGGTTCTCACATGTAGAACCAGAAAAATCTGTCCAGTACACTGAAGTAAATTGCTGAAACCAATACTTGCTGTCAAAAATATTGGATTTTGTATTATGGTAATTTCAGTATGGTAGCATTTAAAAGTTGTGTTATGACATCTCATCTGAGTATTCGTACCCATTCATTTTTGTTATGACTCAGTAATATCCTAACTGCTCACCTTGAGAATCCAAACACAATTTGTAAAAACAAGTTCAATACCTCCAGTGTAAAAAATGTGAACCCTTTCTCTGTGTGAAAATAAAATAGGTTTGGAAAACTATACCATCAATAAAATCTTAGTGTCATAATATTATATATTTAATATCTTGGCTGTTGGAGCTTCTTTACTTTTTTTAATGCCTACTTTTTTCTTACACTCCTTTCTATCTTTCTTTAAATTTAGAGAGAATCTTCCAAAAAAAGCTTTTAAGCAAGCTGAAAAACTAAATATAGACAGCTAAAGATAGTATCCTTTTAAATATTCAGTAAAAACTTTGCCCATACTCCCTCTGAACCTTACTCCTGAGTTCTTTGTCTTTTCTTAGGTACAAGTTTTTAGTGTGCCAACATACTTCAT